>PJTT01000095.1_pt1 | contig 154011 bp, 116 predicted proteins | sample 1512261 | NCBI WGS metagenome assembly PJTT01 (sample SAMN08177685, study PRJNA422409) | Soil metagenome, whole genome shotgun sequencing project. | isolation source: Soil (2) enriched on wood chips | place: USA: Madison | collected 2015-01-15 | reverse complement strand
TTTTTTGTCGGGGTGGCAGGATTCGAACCTACGACCTCCACATCCCAAATGTGGCGCGATACCGGGCTACGCTACACCCCGAAAAGGTATCACCTTTGTTTTGTGTGGCACAAATATACGGCACAAAAAACATCTTTGCAACACTCAAAAACAAAAACTATCTAAAATGCTGATAATTTGACTGATATATTTTTGGAAAAATATAAATGAAATGCGCGTCAATGGAAGTCCCCTCAACATGTAGTATAACTTGCGATCCTGTATACGGCGAGCATTAGTCTAATACCCCTTGATAACATGCAACTTAGCGTTACTTTCTCTTATACAAACCCAATTTTTCGGATTTTTTTAAAATTATTTCTGATTTTACTATTGATTATTCACATTATCCACTATATTTGTGATGTTATTTTTATTTAATCTAAATAACAAAGCGCATTATCTCTTCTCAATACGGTTGTCGCGAGCCCTCTACTCGTGACAACTTTTTTTATAGAGCACCTGCAAAACAAATCGCAAAAACGCTCGTTATAAATACAAGTAGTAGCAAAAATTTACTTTAACGCTATTATCGAGAGACTAGAATAAAAAATTTTGACGACAACATTAATAGGCAATACGCCCATTCGACGATGCGATTTTCTTTCGGCCTTGTATTGCACCAATATCTTCATCAAAGAAGAGTTTCATAACCTAGGGATGTCTGCAAAAGACCGGCCCGCGTTTTTCATGATTCAGGATGCTATTGAGCGACAACGTATACAGCCAGGAGGAACATTTGTAGAGGCCAGTAGCGGCAACACGGGATTGGGTATCACGTTGATTGCCAAACAGCTCGGCTATCAGGCTAAAATATTTGTATCCAAAAGCTGCTCGCAAGAAAAAATCAATACGCTGATCCAAGCAGGCGCGGAAATAGAGATTTGCGAGAACTCGAATGGTCTACATGACTTCCACTCTACCCAGTTTCATGCACAATCTTATGCAGCGACACATCCCAATGCCTATTTCACCAATCAGTATTACAACACGCAAAATATTCGTGCCCACTATAAAACCACGGGACCGGAAATATGGGAACAAACGGCAGGAAAGATCACCCATTTTCTGAGCGGTGTGGGCACGGGCGGCACCATATCTGGGGTCGGTCGTTTTCTCAAAGAGCAGCGGCAGGATGTGCGCATTTGGGGAGTGGAACCTAAGGGATCCATCCTACAGCATTACCTAAGCCATCGCACCACACCCGAGAACGTAGTACCTTTTGATGCCATAGAAGGCATAGGCCGAAATTTTGTTCCTGGATCCTTTGATCCACAACAAATAGACCATATTTTTCAGGTCGAGCAAGAATCCACCAAGGCGATGGCAAGGATGTATCGCGAAAAAACAGGTATCTTAAGCGGCTTTTCCAGTGCAGCGTTGTTAGCCAGTTTAGCCAGTCATCGCGAAGAAATGGGCTTCACACCGGAGCATACGGTGTTGCTTTTTTTTCCGGATCATGGCAGCCGCTATGTAAGCAAGCTTTACTCGGACAGCGCCGATTTTCAAACAGCAACAAAAACAGTCATCCGTTAAGTATGGAGAAATTCGATGATATAGCCATACCTATCTCATGGCCAGACAAAACGGCACGCGGTGACGAAAAATGGATGGCTTTTTTAAAGCGGCTTGGTATCGTGAAAAACTTAAACTTCCGTGTGGGCCATGCCGCCATCCTACTGGTCAACCGCTCCACAGGAAACATCCGATATTTTGATTTCGGACGCTATTTGGTGCCGCGAGGCTATGGGCGTCCACGATCGGCACGATTTGATCCCCGATTGATCGTACAAACCCAAGCGCTGTTTACCGCATCTGGCGATATAGACAATCTGGAATCCATTTTTGAGGAATTATCCGCTAACGAAGAAGCCACACACGGTGGCGGAAGAACCCTGTTTTCGATTTGCGAAGGCATCTCCTTTGGCAAAGGACAAGCCTATGCCGAGCGCTTGGTATCCGAAGGCCCCGTGCTTTATGGCGCTTTTGCGCAACATAATAACAGTTGCTCTCGCTTTGTAGCGCAGATACTCACGGAAGCCATGCCGATCAAAGATTCTCGACGGAAGAAAATCCTATATCCCGAATCACTAAAAGCGAGTCCTACCAGCAACGTGGTTAACGCCGCTGCAAATTGCAAAGTATGCTGTCATCAGCACGACACGATCCAAATCTGGCCGATGGGCAGAAGAGCATCCATGCGCTTCCAGTTTGATCTACTCAAAGACAACTTTAGCAGCAGTGGGGCAAAACGCCTTGCTTCCGACGACATCGCTGGCATGGTGCAGTATGGAGAGCGGCCGATCGCAGTTCCTGCGCATGCACAGTGGCTAGGCGGTATTGGCGAAGGTGCTTGGTTTACTTTGCAACATATCGGCGGAACGCTTTACGTGATCCTGAAACACGATGCCAACGGACACTTACTCTACACCCGAAAAATGGAATGTCTGCAAAGCTTTTCGATGCACGAAGCCTTTGCCTTCACTTATCATTTTACTTTCGAAGCCCATAACATTACCCAAAACGGACAACTTTTTTTATTCCGCGCTCTTGCCGCGGACAAGCAAACAACACATTTACAACAGGCGAATAAAGCCATATCATAAAATCAAATGGAATTAACACTTTTAAAAGCAAAAATTCATACGGTAAAAGTTACCGAGGCAAACGTCGCCTACAATGGATCAATAACGATAGACGCCGATTTACTCGATGCTGCAGGCATTAAGAAATATGAACAGGTGTACGTCAACAATGCGATCAATGGCAGCCGTATCATGACCTATGTACTCCCTGGCAAGCGCGGTAGTGGCGAAGTATGCATGAATGGCGGAGCCGCGCTACATGCGAAAGTTGGCGACACGGTACATATCCTTTCGTTTATCAACCTTTCGCCAGAAGAAGCGGATAGCTATCAGCCGACACTGGTATTTACCGAAGGTAATAATCAGATTAAGTCGGTAGAGCAATACGATTACTAAATAAAAAGGTTGCACTTCCTTGACAGGGATGTGCAACCTTTGTGATGCCGATCATATTTTTCTGCAGCAGCGTTGCTAACTTTGTAAGAAGGAGGCAGAAGAATATGCGCAACACAGATATACAAACATTAGACGACGTACAGTTATTGGTGGACAGCTTCTACGGCAAGGTGCAGCAAGACCAGCAGCTGGGACCAATATTTAAGGCGAACATACAAGATCGATGGCCACAGCATCTGGCAAAAATGTACAGCTTCTGGCAAACTATATTATTGGATGAACATACCTACGATGGTCGTCCCTTTCCACCCCATGCACGTTTGCCCATCGACAAGGTACATTTTGACCGTTGGCTATTGCTTTTTCATGAAACCGTCGATGAGCTGTTTCAGGGAACGGTTGCCGAAGAGGCTAAAAGCCGCGGCAACACGATGGCGACCCTGTTCCAAATCAAACTCGAGCATATCCGACAATCGCCCTTTCCTCCCCTACTGTAAGAGATTCCTTAACTTCCGCTGCCGTCTTTCAGCTATTGCTTGATTTGATCAATTTGCTGATCGACCAAATAGAGCAAGGAGGCCAAAGCCGCAACCCCCGACTGCAATTCCCGTCTATCTACCGCTTCGAAAACATCTTTTTGCCGTGTGGTGAATATCGAAATAACGATGTGGATCGGGTCTGAAATTAAACATCACCGTGTTGGGAAAATGCTCGCCCCAAACGCCGGAATCTACCCCCGGACTGCCCTGCAAGAAACGTGAAACCCAAAATTTCTGTTCGAACAAAGGTTTCCATTGCTGCTGTATCCATGCAACGGCTGCTGCCGACGCCTTGATATCAAAACCCCTTGGCGCGAAACCACCCGCGTCACTTTCAATCGCTGCAACCATCTTTTCCGATCTGGCTTTTGCACGTTCACCATATTTTACAGCGCCGTGCACGCCATTTTCTTCATTCATGTAGAACACTAAACGTATCGTATGCTTAGGCTTATAGCCAAGCGCCATCAACGTGCGGATGGCATCCAGTGTACCCATCGTTCCGGTGCCGTTGTCGTGCGCACCTTCGCCAACATCCCAGGAATCGATGTGTCCGCCAATGGTAATAATCTCATCGGGATGTTCAGATCCTCGCCATTCGGCAATTAGATTATGTGTTTTGACCAAGCCTTTCCAAGCCGAAGTATTCTGCAAGAAAACCTGGCTGTGGGCATCATCCTTCAGCGCGGCGCTCAGCTTCTGCGCGCTAATGGCGGAAATGGCAATAGCAGGAATACTATCAATTCCGGCAACATATCGCGTGCCTCCGGTATGCGGATAATCATCGGCAATGGATGAAGACAAGGACCGGAAAAGGTAGGCTACAGCGCCGAGCTTCGCCGCTTCCGCAGGCCCACGACTCCGTTGGCTGCTGTTCAGCCCATAAGCTACCCCGGTTTCCACCATAGACTCATCCCAAGGCTTGTTTACGAACACGATCTTTCCACGAACCGCATCACCATGCTGGCGCAGCTCGCTTAGCAGCTCCACCTCTAGCACCTCCGCCGTTAGCCCTCCCTTTGCCGTAGCGACGGAACCGCCCAAAGCCAATACCTGAAGGGGCTCTTTGCTGCGCTGTAAGTAGGCCACCTCTGGCGCCCCGCGATCCCAATAGGGCACATCCACGTCTTGCAGATAAACCTTATCGAATACCATCGCATCCATGAGCGATTTCGACCAAGTCACCGCCTGCTCCGCCTTTTCCGATCCGGCTATGCGGTTTCCAATCTGCTTCGTTAAATAGTGTAAGTTCTCATAGGCTTTACCCTGCTCAAATGAAACACGATAGATGTTATCCAACATAACGGAATCTTGCTGCCCCAAGACCGTGCCTAAACTACCCGTAAAAAAAAGTACAGCAGCAGCTATTTTTTTCATATGTGATGTATGTATTTTAAACCAGATGGAACTCCATGTGGTATATGTTTGTTTTTATGTGTCGGCCTACAGAAATAGATCAAGAATGCACCGTATTTTTTAGAATGCTAAACATAAGTATTATTTTTGAGAATGGCTAGAGCTTTACCTAGACCACCTAAGCAGGTGGATTTGCATGCAGATGCTTTTTTACACGAGATTGATCGCTATGAAGCGGATGAACTGCTTGCCGCATCCATCGAACTACTTCGTGAAAGCCTCGATGCCGCCATTTACTGGGGCTACGCCGAGATACGCTTTGTACATGGAAGAGGCAAGGGTGTGCTGCGTCAAGCGGTATACGAAGAACTGGCCTATTACCGAGAGAGCGGTGCTGTTGCGCGCTACTATCCGGCCTACCACAACGAGGATATCGTGGTTGTGGTGATCGGTCTATAAAATGTATCCGTGTACAGCATAGCCTTATTGGGTACAACTCGTATTATAATTTGACGCGATAGATGCTGTAAGGGAAAATTGTTTGATCTGCTCCGCCATTCCATTGCGGCAATTTATTGACTTGCGCGCAGGAAAAATACAGGTAGCCATCGCTACCGATACCCAGCGAATCTGGCCAGATCAGTCGGCTATCCTGCACGATCGTTTCTATCTTGCCATCGGGCGACAGTCTCTTTATGCTGTAGTCCAAGGACGATGTCAGGTAAATATTTCCTTTCTTATCCGCTACCAATCCGTGCGTGACCACCGTTTCTCCCACATCCTCCACCTTCTGGGCGAGCTCGGCATCAGTCAGCGAGGTATCGGCCAAGTAGGCCGTCGGGATACGGTATAGATGCAAGTCATTGATCGGTTTAAAATAGAAATAGGCATTGTCCTTGGTCAGTGCGATGCCGTTGACATTGGAACGAAAGGGCTTTCCATCTTTATCGCGCATCTCGCGGCCTTCGTAGGACAGCACAATAGCTGGATTGGCCGTTGTACTTTCCGAATTGGCCAGCAGCAATCGAGATTTCCCGCTCCGCAGATCCAGCACAACGATACCCGCTTGTCCCGGATCGGACAAATAAGCCAAACGCTTCTCCGTGTCGACCCGCACATCATTCAATCCCGACTTGGCTTTATTTAGATCCTCAAAATGATATTGCCGAACCACTTTATCGGTTTTCAAATCAATCTGTAACAAATTAAAACGGCCCTCTGCAGCTTCATCCCTACCTTTTCCAAATACCGAGTTTCCAGCTCCCGGTTTGGAATCTAGCACCCACAGTTGATCTTCCGTATCCACGTAGATATCTTGCACATTGACAAAGCTGTCTTGCCCAGCATGTCCGGAAGCATTCCAAGACAAATCCGGATAAGCCAGCGGTTTGCCATCGACGATTTCCGTAAGTCCAAAGTGATAGGGAGCGCGTCGCGGAAAGGAGACAAACAGCCGATTGTCGCTGGACACACTAACCCCGATAGGCTGTAACTCGCCAAAAGAGACCACCGTCTCTAAGCGCGGATCAGTTAGCTGCTGTGCGTATGACATGTGAAAACAAAAAGTGATAGCCGTAAATAAAAAAAGTAACCTCATGCGCGTAACCATATACTGTAAAAACAGCACGTTTTAAATAATGTTTATTTCCTTAAGGAGCAATGCTATGCCCTGTAAACAAAAGATGTTAAACGGCGTATCGTTTAACATCTTTTGGCTTATTTTGCCGGAATAATGGTAATCTTTCGAAACTCTACGCCGGTGTGGTCTCCCTGCAAATAAATAGGCCCGGGCTCGCCTTCTTTACTATCCAACGCCCCCCCAGTTATTCCAGGAATTTCTTGTTCGTTGATAATCGTCTTGCCATTGGCAACAATCGTTACGAGGCGGCCACGCAAAGTGATTTCATACCGATTCCATTCGTTTGGTCCGGCAGCAACCATCGCATTTGGCGATAGAAAGCCATACACCCCACCAAAGTACAGCGATCCGGGATGACGATCTTTGGGAGAATCTTCGATCTGCACTTCATAACGCCCACGCAGATAGATGCCCGAATTTCCTCCCTCTCCATAGCGGAACTCTGCAATCAGTTTAAAGTCTTCAAATTTCTGCTCCGTAATCAGATTAGCTCCAGCCTTTGCATTGATCAATATGCCATCTTTTACTGACCACTGGCTATCTTCCGACGATGTTTTCCATCCCGACAAATCCTTCCCGTTAAACAATTCTATAGCTTCGCCCCACTGTGCATCGCCACTGCGATCCAAGTAGGGCGCTTTTACACCGGTATATGAAAAGGTATTTCCTTTGTTGCTGGTGATCGATCCCCTCAGCGTTTCGCCACTTAGCTCGCCCTGAATGGTAAAATCGCCCTCACCGCCTTCCCACTGCGGTGGAATAGTGAATGAGAACTTACCGTTCTCCAGTTTGATATGCGCTACCGGGCGGCTACTCCCGCTATCGCCCACATAGTAACCAACGAGGGTATTGAATCCAGACAATTTAATCTCTAGCCAGGATGGTGCTTCTTTGCCTTCCTTATCCACGGTAAGATCCCAACGGCCGATCAAACCTTTCGCTTCTTCAGGAATGGTCTGCGAGGCAGGATTATGCACTTCCTCTTCTTGCTTTTCATCCTTCGAAGCATTTGTACAAGCAGCGAAGCTACTTGCTAAAAGACTGGCCATAAGGCCATATCCTAGATATTTTTTTAACATATTACGTGGGTTAGTGTTCATAAAAACTAATTTAAAAAAATAAATCGAAAATCGGGACGTTTGCTGCAAGAGAATGGCTCCCCAAACACAAAAGCGCTCCACAATTAGCGGAGCGCGTTCTTTATTTTTTCGAAGGCGAGCACTTAGCGTCGGCGAGGAAATAAGTTCTCATCTCGCTTCGACGAATGTCCCTTTTTCCCTTTGTTTCTCTTCTGTTGACCTGGAGCGTATCGCTTTGCGGACTTGGCTCGATGTACTTTTTTTGCATGACCCGGCGGCATGTGTCTGGGGCCATGTGTATAGCAAGACGAAAAGCTAAATAGCATCGCGCAAGCAAGCATAATGATTGTTATTATTCTCTTTCCCATAGGAGAGGCTTTACAAATATTAGGCCATTCGCGCTGGCTCTGAATCTCCGCTACTTGAAGATACCTTCTGTGGTCATCTGCACGCGTTTTAGGCTACCGTCCTTATTGTAGAACAAACGATCGATGCAAACAGAGCGACGATAGCTTCCACCCTCGATCTGCATGGCTCCATTATGGTAAACGAAATACCAGTTACCTTTAAACTCCACAATAGCTTGATGATTGGTATTGCTGTTTCCGGCAATTTCATTGAGAATGCCTTTATACTGCCAAGGCCCTTGGATGCTTTTGCTCATGGCATAGGCAATCTTTTCCGGAAAACCCGTTGCATAGGAAAGGTAGTACCAATCGCCACGTTTGTGTATCCAAGGTGCTTCTGTAAAGGACGGCAAGGAAACCGGCATAATATCGCCCTCGATTTCCGTCATATTCTTCTTTAGCTTTGCATAATAGCACTGTGTATTACCCCAGAATAGATAAGCCTGTCCATCGTGATCGATCCACACCGTGGGATCGATATCGTCCCAGCTGATATTCGTCCATTTGGTTGTCATGTTATTGCTGATCAAAGCCGATCCGCGGGCATCCTTGAAAGGACCAACAGGACTATCCGAAACAGCCACACCAATAGCTTTGCCTCGTTTACCATCGACATCTCGATGCTCGGTAGACACATACCAATAGTATTTGCCTTCACGTTCAATCACCTGAGACGCCCAAGAGCTGTTGCCTACGGCCCAAGGGAAGTCGCCTGTTTTCAAGGGGACAGCATGCTCGGTCCATGTTTTCAGATCTTTGCTGGAAAACACGAGCCAGTTGGGGATGTTGTAGCCTCGGCCGTCGCCCGTATCTTGCCCCGCGTAGAGATAAAAAGTATCGCCCACAACAAGTGCAGCGGGGTCCGCTGTATACTTGTGCGTAAAAAGCGGATTGCCTGTTACCGTAATCACGGTATCCATTTTTGCAGCAATCGTTTGCTGAGCCTGCGCTGGGATAGCCGCCACAAGTCCCAAGGTTAGCAGTTTAAGCGTTGTTTTCAGTTTCATATGTAAATAATTATCTCCCGTGCTAGCTAGGCTCGGTTTGTTATTGGCCACGGGATAAAAATAAACAAATTAATATAAATGTCAACAAAACATTTATTATTCATCTAGGCTCATCTTCTCCTCATGGAATAATGGAATAATTTTGATAAATTTATCACCTTACAAGTGTTTGAACCATGAGCGAAGTCACGATAAAATCAATAGCCAAGGCATTAAACTTGTCCCCCGCGACAATTTCACGGGCATTGAACGACAGTCATGAAATCAAACAGGCAACAAAAGATCGCGTGCTCGCCTACGCCAAGGCACACCATTACAGGCCCAACACTTTTGCCAAGAACTTAAAGACAGGAAAAACGAATTTAATCGGTGTCGTTATCCCCTTTCTATCCAGTCCTTTTTTCCTAGAATTCATTGAGGAGCTGTACAAGGCAGTGATACCGCTCAACTACACCCTGCTACCCTTCCAAACTCAAAATCAGGAAGAGCTGGAAAAAGAAGCCCTACTTTTTTTGCGGCAGCAAAATGTGGCGGGCATTATTATTTCACCGGCACACGAGAATTCGAACGTGGCCCTGTTGGAAGATATACACGTGAACAGCTGTCCGGTTATTTTATTCGACCGGATACAACATGGACTACGCACCCATAAAATAGGCATACACAACAGTATGGAAACCTATCAAGTTACCGAAGATCTGTTGCAAAAAGGACGTAAACGGATTGCTTTTTTATGCGGTAAAGATATAGGGAATACGAAAGATCGTATCCGCGGTTATAAGAATGCATTGCACAACCACGCGGTACCGTTTTTGGACAAATACATTATCTATGCAGACTACCAAGATCCCAACCAAGATATTGACGAAGAGTTGAAAACGACCCTATCCCGTTTGAAAGAGCAGGATTTATTGCCCGATGCTATCGTCGGGGGCACAGATACGCTATCAATCAAAATACTGGGGATATTGGCAGGATTAAACCTTCGCGTGCCCGAAGACATCGCCGTCATTGGATTTACTAACACCAATCTGGCAGATTATCTTGCCCCGGCGCTGTCTACCATTCGGCAGCCTACGCAAGAAATGGCGCAATTAGCGTTGGAACTGCTGATCGAGCTGATCGAAAAAACGGGCGACCGATCGGGCCATAATTTCAAAAATTTCCTGCTTGCGGCAACGACCATTTATCGTAGGTCCACGGCTATCTAGCATCAGCTCCGCTACAAGAATGCAGGATCATCGGCCGATACCCGGCCTGAGCATGCCCTTTTCACATTATCTAAAGTCTTTTTAGCGATCTGGCTAAGCGCCTCGTCGGTGAAGAAAGCCTGATGCGCGGTGATCAACACATTCGGGAAGCTCATTAGTCGTTGCAAGGTATCATCTTCAATCACCGTATTGCTTAGGTCTCTAAAAAAGATTTTCTCCTCCTGCTCGTACACATCAATGGCCAACGCACCAAGTTTCCTACTTTTTAATGCCTCAATAACCGAGAGCGTATCGATCAACCCTCCCCTGCTGGTGTTTAGCAGTATCAGCCCGTCTTTCATCTGTGCCAATGATGCAGCGTTGATCAAATGTGCAGTATCTTCTGTGAGGGGGCAATGCAGGGAAATGATATCTGACTGCGCATACAGTTCTTCGAGCGCACAGTAACGAAGTCCTTCACTTTTTAGCTCCGCATCTTCATACAAGTCATGGGCCAATAGCTGGCAACCGAAGCCACACATGATTCTACAAAATGCCTTCCCAATCTTACCTGTTCCGATAACGCCCACCGTGCGGCCAAAAAGATTGAAGCCCAACAGCCCATTTAACGAAAAATTCTGCTCCCGAACACGGTTGTAGGCCTTATGTGTTTTTCTGTTCAGCGTGAGCAACATGGCCACCGTATGTTCAGCAACCGCCTCTGGCGAATAGGCCGGCACCCGACAAACACGCAATCCATATTCCTTCGCCGCCGCCAGATCAACATTGTTGAAACCCGCACAGCGCAGTGCGATAACTTTAACGCCTTTCTCTGCCAGCACCTGTATAACTTGTCGGTTGACCTTATCGTTCACGAAAACACAGACTACATCAACGTCTTCGACAGCCTGCACGATATGTGGCCCCAGATGGGTTTCATAAAACTGATAGGTAAATTTGTTTTGCGCGTTTTCACGTTCGAAGAACGTACGGTCGTAGGGTTGGGTGGAAAAGAAAGCGATCTTCATATCCTAAAGATAAGAAATAAAACAATCACTTTGTATTTGAAAAAGGGCTGTCCAAAAAGATAATCGATCAACATCAACATACATGACGAAAATTACTCACTTTTTAGACAGCGCCTTCTTTTTTATTGATTAAGGCACAAAAACTGGAGCCTGATCGGGATGTGGATTCTGAACAAGTAGCCTGTTATTGACAACCTCCTTCTCCGGAATCAACATAATATGTTTACTGGAGTTGGCCGGGATGGTCAAGTTCAAATAATGACCGTCGGCGGTCGATTTGCTAAGCGGTTGCTGCAAGCGCAGGATATCAAACAATTCAATCCCTTCCCCCCACATTTCCTTGCGTCTCTCTGTTAAAATAGCCGCAATCAACTCACTTTGGCTGCCGGTAGTTGTCACGGTTGCACCACGTTGGTTCTGCAATATATTCAGCACCTGTAGGGCTGTAGCAACATCGCCTTGACGCGCAGCTGCTTCCGCCTCCACGAGATACATTTCTGCGGCACGTAGATCATATAGCGCGCTGTAAGGAGGCTCGTCTTTAAGCTCCAAAAATTTCGTGGCGGCATACTTTCCCGTATACAGGGGGTTTGGAATAACGAGCAAGCGCGGATCGCCGGCCATTACTTCCTCAACAAAGTGATTGGACGGCAAAATCTGCTCGGCTTGCCAAGGGGCGTTGTTCTGCCCAAAGTCAAACCAACAGGCAGGCGAGTCATACCACCAGTAGTCCTGCGGTCCTTGCGTGTAGCCCAAAACCCACTCATTGTTATCGGTCGAAAAACCCGCGGCATATTGCTGCATGGTCATCAATGGGTAGCTCGTCCGGATCGCGTTGGCATGAAGCTCTGCATTATCCCAATCTTCCATCGTCAAGTAGACCTGCGCCAAGAGAAAATCGACCACATCTTTATTGTAGAAATTCTTATTCGGCCTGTCGTAGCCTTCCAAAAGTTCAGAAGCTTGCGTAAGGTCGCCCACAATCTGTGTGTAGACCTCCGCTACCGAGGCCCGTGCTTGGGGCACCAACTCGGCGGTCAACTGCAGGGGAACGCCCGGCTTATCTTTGGCCAGTGCATAGGTATGTTGGTACAGCCTAACTAGATTAAAGTAACAGCGAGAGCGCAAAGCCAATGCCTGTCCTTTAATGGCGGCAATCTCGCTCTCATTCCCCGGTATCGCGTCCACATATCCCAAGATGATATTGGCGTTATTGATGACCTTGTACATCGCCGTCCAAATAGCAACGGTCACCGCTCCGGTAGCGTCGTAGCGCTGGTTATTATAGGTATAAAAATTCCAGTTGTTGCCCACCTGCTCCTGGTTGACCATCATATCCTCCCCAGAAACACTGGATAACAATTTGATGCCCAATGGGCTGGCTATATTCACGTTATTGTTCCCGTCGCGCATCAGGCGGTAGGCTCCTTGGAGGAGGATATTCAATCCGGTTACATCGTTAACAACCGTGGTATTAGTCAGTGATGAGGCCGGTTCCTGATCCAGGAACTTGTCACAGCTCGTGGTCAGTAGAGTTATACCTAAAAAGGTAAATGATAGTATGCTATGGAGGTTTTTCATGTACTGTATATCAAAAGGTTCATTAAAAGGAGATATTTACGCCCAGTGTATAACTACGTAATGCTGGCACGCCGGAAGTCGCGTCGACCACGCCCATCGTCACGCCATAGTCCGCGTTGTTACCAAAATTTTCCGGATCGGTACCGCGACGTTTGGCATTGCCAAATGTCAACAGGTTGTCGCCGCGGAAGTGAAGACGCATCGAAGCAAGCCCCCACCTGTTCGTTAGCGCACTCGGGAGGGTGTAACCAAACATCACGTTTTTCAAACGAACAAAATCATTGTTGAACAAATATTGGTCGCTATAGCGTGCATTGGAAAATGCGTCAAACGTCCGGTAGGTATAGATCTTGGCAATGTCGGTAACATCACCTTCCTGCTGCCAGCGGTTATCTAGGTTATCGTAAGCTGCGAAATTCTCCCGCAACACGTTGCTCTCGGAATAGTTGTAATCATATATCTTTCCGCCAAAGCTATAGTAGAGCATAAAGGAAAGATCAAAATTACGAAACCGTAAATTGTTTGTCAGCGCCCCAAAAACATCTGGCAAGACCGACCCTTGGTGGATTCGTTGCCGATCAACATTCACTTCATTGTAATTCTCGGTAACCGTGCGCCCGGTAATCGCGCCGCTTTCATCGAAATCGTACTTCCACCATTGGTTATGCCCGTTGGCTGGATTAACACCTGCGTAAGAAGGTGCGTAAATATCGTAACGCGATCCGCCTTCTTTCCATTTAAATGTCGTAACGCTAAAATTAAACTGTTCCTCTTCACTAGGCAGATTGGTAATCACATTTTTATAGCCTGTTGCATTGAGTCCAACCCTCCATTCAAACCTATCGGATCGTATGGGTGAATAACTCAGGTCGATTTCGTAGCCCTTGTTTTCCACGTCGCCGATATTTTCTAGGATAGCGTCCATTCCCAGGGACGGTGCCAGCGGCCTGCCCAAGAGTAGGTCCTTAGATTTTCTGGAAAAATACTCCACGCTTCCTGAGAGATTATTGAAAAGCATAAACTCTATGCCCACGTTGCTCTGAATATTTGTTTCCCATTTAATCGTGGGATTGGCAACTTGCGATAGCGTGACAGCAGCATTTCCGGCGTAACTTGTTGGTCCATATAAGGCGCGATCGGCGAAATAACTATTCACGCGATCGTTCCCCACCTCCCCATAGCTAGCTTTTAGCTTTAAGTCCTGCAACCAGCTTTTTGTGTTTTCCATGAAGGACTCTTCGGACATGCGCCAAGCACCGCCCAGCGAGAAAAAACGCCCCCAACGGTGATCTTTATGGAAGCGCGATGAGCCGTCTGTCCGCGCACTGGCTGAAATAAAATATTTCTGTTGGTAATCATACTCCGCTTTGGCAAAGAAACTGGCCAAGCTGTAACCGATGAAGCTGGATGTGGAGGTCGGATCGTTCGATGCTAGCGGAATCTCGGTGAAGTACGGTAACGCAAGTCCGGCACGCGTTGTTCCCGATCCCGTTAGGGTTCTGGAATAGATTTCCTGACCGGCCAGCACATTGATATGGTGTTTATCTGCGAAGGTCCGATCAAAGGTCAGCACATTGTTGAAGGTGTGGTAAAAGTTGCGGTAGGCATCGCGCTGCACGTATCCTTCCGAAGGCATAAGTTGGTTCTCCCGCTCCGGGCTCTTCCACATATGATAGAAGTTATTGACCAACTGAAAGGAATAGGTTGTCTTCAGGGAAAGTCCGGGCAATAATTGAAAGTTAAAGGATGAAACGGTCTGCAGGTTATCCGTTTGGCTATTTTTATCTTCTGTCAAAGCGCCGAAGGCATTCCAGCGAGGCCACCATGCGCGGCCAGTGGTGACGCCCTCCTCTAAGTGCGGTCTACCGGTAAAAGGACTTATGGAGTAGCTGTTGGTTTCATAATCCCATAAGTAAGCCGAATATTCATTGGGCATGGTACGGAAAACGCGTGCATCGAATCCACCATTCTGATCGCCGCTATTCATATACATAATGGAATTGCTTACCGTAAGCCAATCGTTCATTTTCGAATTGAGGGCCACACGTCCGGTGAACCGTTTGAAATTATCGCTTACGTGCACGCCTTTGTCGCCAAGGTAGGAGAATGACGTAAAGTAGCTGTTGTTCTCGCCTAAGGTCCCGCTGAAATCAACACCGTAATCTTGCTTTAAACGATAGTCAAAGGCTTGTTCAAAAATATCTTCATTCCATAATCTCTCCGCTTCTGGTTTTAGCTTACCATCCAGTCCTACTGGGTAGTCCATGTTCCAGCCGGATCGATATTCACGTGTTGTGCCGTTACTTAAGGTCAACGGTGTTCTGTTCCAGAAGACCGAAGGCAGGCGGTTTGTGGCATACTCGCGTGCTGCTTGATCTGTCATCTTATCGAAATCTACCGCATCATTATACAATCCTTCCCAGGCAAGCTCCCATTGCTTTCCAACGGATACCTTCTCAGGAAACTTCACGGCAAAGTCGCTGGTCGACCAACCGCCGCGTGCATTGACACGTGGACTTCCGCTAGCACCACGCTTCGTGGTGATGAGCACCACGCCATTAGCGGCACGTGACCCGTACAGGGATGTCGCTGCTGCATCTTTCAAGACCGTGATCGAAGCGATATCAGAAGGAGAATAGGAGTTCAAGCTTACATCCGATGGCACCCCATCTACAACATATAAAGGCGACGTTTCCGCGGATAGGGAACCCAGACCACGAATCGAAATCTGCGGATCTGCGCCGGGACGGCCGGAAGTGTTTGTCACCTGTACACCAGCGGAGAGACCTTGCAAACCTTGCGCAACATTCGATGTATTCACATTTTCGAGCTGCTTGGCGCTAATGGTCGTTGCAGAACCGGTGAAAGAGGCTTTCTTGCTGGTTCCGTACGCGGTCTGTATGACGACTTCCTCCAACTGATGCGCTTCGCCATCCAGCACCACTTGAACCGATTGAGCGTTGAGCACCGAAACTTCCTTCGTGGTAAACCCGATAGCAGAAACACGGAGGTTAACTTCTCCTTCAGCTATCAGTAGCGTGAATGCTCCTTTCTCGTCGGTGGAACCGGTGTTGTCTGTCCCCATCACTTTGATGGTGGCTCCGACAACCGGTTGCCCTTTTGCATCCTTGACCGTTCCGCTCAAAGATCGTTGTTGCGCAAACGAAAAGCTTGTAAAAAGCACGAACATTTTACATAGCAAAATAAATTTCAATTTCTTCATCTTGATTTATTACGTTTTGATTAGTATGCAAACCTATTATTAGAGCACAAAAAAGAGTCCTCTTGACTTATGTCAACATAAAAAGGCTTAAAAACAAAACTAATAAGACAAGAACAGCTTGCACACGCGGAATTTCACCAATTCAACCCCGATATTAGCCAAGCGACACTTATTTCAATTACTATGTTAATAATATTTAAAAAAAACGGGTATTAACGAATAGTTTCCCAAACCCTTATTCCCTTAAACTCTGCAAATCCCACCTGATTGTTATTCGCTACTTGATAAATGCCGACACGCAAAGATTTACCGTTAAGATCCGAGCGCAAGAATGGGCTGCCAGGTAAATTTGTCCAATGCTTGCCGTCTTTGGAACTGCGCAAGTAAAAATTGGCGCCGATCTTTTGAATCTGCAAAAACGGATCGAAGGCCATCCCCGTTCCTGTGTTAAGCTCTTGATGTCGGCGATCACCGATATTACGTACCAGATTACCGAGGTTCCAGCCCGTCAAAATCGTATTGTTGAGATAGGCTCCACGGTGGCCAGCATCCTGAATCATCAATCCTCCTTCACTGGATGTGCGTGTACCGTTGGCTAAGCCCGCGACATCATGCAATTGCACCTCCACGGTAAAATCACCCGTTAGCTCTTTATACAAAAATGGACCATTCCATCCTTCAGCGCCCCATTTGGTATCTTTAGAAGACAAACGCCACAGTCCATCTTTTTCGAAGACCGCGAGCGCCGTACTATCGCGATCGTCAGGTTGTGCAAGGGCATCCCAAAAGGCTAGCGTATTATGTTTGTTTCCGACAGGCTTTGTTTTGCCCTGCAGGATATCGCGCGCTACAGCGGAAGAGGGCTTTATTTGGACGGTCTTCCCAACATTCCCATAAATATCCTTTACTCTGACTTCGATCAGGTCATTACTATATGTTTTTCTGAAAAGATAAAAGGGCTCCTGCTGCCACCCGGAACTTTGACCTGCATAATCAAACGCATAGCTTATCAGCCTATTCAATGGTTTCATCGCGACAAACAATTGCTCGTCGTTTATCAGATAAGGTTGCGTATCCGTTTCAAGGGATTGAAGCACAAAACGTCCATCACTTTTTCGCTTCCATCCGGCATACATCGAGGCCACACCATTCGCATCCCCAGCATCGGCATAGACGCGCAAGGCATGGAGGGCTGCGCCCTGCTTTAAAGACAACTGATCACCGCTGAGTAGCAGATAGTCACGTAGACTTGCTCCTTTCTTTTCCATGCCGTTTTCATAGCCATGAAAATGGTCTCCCGATTTAGATAGCAGCACCTGTTTCCATGCCCCATCCATAAAAATATCCAACTCCAGCAGGTAAGCATTGCCGCGCAGTAGTTGCGCAAGTTTGGGCAGCTGCAGCGCCTTACTTCGCAGCGCCACGCGACCTTCCACGACCTCCACACGACCGTTCTCTAAGACAGCACGGCCTTCCGCGGGTTCGCCATCCGCAAAAAATGCTAGGCTTTCCATCGTACCGAAAGCCGCATCGGCTGTTTCCAACGCGAATATGCTGTTCGCAGCTTCCCCTTGCTCAAAAACTTCCCGAACTTTATCCGCCGACCAAGCTAGGTCCGACAGCTGTATATCGGCGAGGTAGCCGCTGAAAAAATCTTCGCCGGATCCGCCAATGGTGAACCGCTCGGCACGCCGAACGAACAACATCTTATTTTGTTCCTTCACGAGCTTACCGTCTACATAAATACGTTCCATGTAGCCGTCGAAGCTCACCACCAGGTGATGCCAAGCATTTTCCGTTGGTGTCTTTTGAAAAGACATATCTGCCCATCCACCATGCTGCATTGCTCCTCTTGCCGGATCGCTCCCATAGCCCACCGTGGCCAAGGTCAGATCATGCCCCGGTCTAGACCAGGTGAATAAAGGTTCTATTCGTGCTACTTGTGGATTGTTCACCCAAGCACTAAATGTAAAGGATGCATTGCCATCAAGGTATTCGGGTACGGTAAATTCGCTGGACAAGCTGTTGGAGCCGTCGAGGTAAAATGCGGGCTTTCCTTGGTAACTTTTGATTGGGACAGGCGACGAGGCTTTCCATTCCCCCGTGAGTGAGCCTTTGTTCGCGATCGAAGCAACTTCATCTCCTTCTTGATAGGCTGATGCTTGCAGGTGAACCATGGCCGTTCCGCGCGCTTCAGCCGCTTGCGGCATGGTTTGCGCGTCCGACCAAATGGTTTCTTCAGCAAGCTGGTTTTTATACACCTTGATATTCCAGATACCACGAGGTAGCCCCACTATCTGCGTATTATCAATCGTAACCCGCACGAAACGTCCCTTGGCATTGGCTTTCGCGATGATCGGACTAGCCCATTTATCATTGTTGCTGTTATCACTAAAGGTTGTCCATTTTTTACCGTCGTTGGACACCTCAATGCGGTATTGGTAGGCATAGGTTGGATACTCCATTTCCAACAATACCGTCTTGATTGTTTCTACTTTGCCGAGGTCAATCTGTAGCCAAGACGAACCGCTGTTGTTTTCCGCGCGCCATAGTGTGCCGTTGTTGTTGTCCAACGCGTAGGCCGCTTGGAAATCGTCACTGTAGGACGATGAGGCCGTCACCGCTTTTCCAAATGCGATATCTTGAAAAGGACGTGTATTCTTTGCCAGCAGCCCGATCCCTTTATGGGTAGGCACTACATTCTTGATATTGCCCTTATCGTCAAAAAACAATTCATCGACGGCCACCTGCCGGTGAAAACCGCCACCCGAATGCGGATTATTGTGTCTATGGTAAACGATGTAGTACTTACCGTTTTCTTCCAGAATACCGTTGTGTCCCGGCCCGTGGATACTACCATCGGCATTGGTGACCAAAATGGGATTTTCCGCTGGATATTCGTAGGGGCCAAACGGCCCCACTGTACTCTTTACATACTGCACTCTGTAGCTGTGATCTTCGCAGTGACCGGACGAATAGAGCAGGTAATAGATCCCGTTACGCTTAAACATGATGGGGGCCTCGAAGTAATCTTTGGCGATCGTGTTTGGGATGAGCTCGATGCGTTCGAAGGACTTCATATCGGCATTCATCAGCCCTACGGCACAGCCGTGGTCGGGGTAGATGCCCCATGTTCCCCAAAACATATAGATCTTACCATCGTCATCGGTAAACGTTTGCCCATCCAGCGTGATGACTCCAGGAATCATATAATTGGGCACAAAGGCTTTATCGCCTTCCACCAAGGATGTCCAAGGGCCTACCGGCGAGTTAGAAACCGCCCCAAAGAGCTCTACAGGCTGACTGTAGTACAGGTAGTAACGACCATCATAGCCCTTGGTCATATCAGGTGCCCAATACCAATGGGTATTCGGCCAGTTCATGGGCTGTATGGCCCAATGCACAAAGTCTTTGGACGTCCACACCTGCGATGGACCAAAACCGCCGCCATTCCCATCGGTGGTCGCATACATGTAATAGGTATCCCCTATTTTTTTAATGGTAGGATCGGCAAAGTATCCAGGCAAAATGGGGTTTCCCGCATTCGCCGAAAGATGGGATACCGACGTTTGCGCCAACACGGCAATGCTTGCACAACAGGTATAAATAGTGAAAAGTATGTATCGTAAAATCATATGTAGGTAGTATTGACGTGCTAAATTAGCCATTCAGCAGTGCGATTGCTTAGAGTATCTTAACCAAGCACAATCATATATTGACCAAGCGACAGCCGGAGGAAGAGGAGATTGTTGATAAACAAGGGTATAAATATCCTGGGTTGCTGAAGCAACCCAGGATATTTTAGTTCCGCGCAGCATGTATTAAACAGCGCTATTGCACATTCACTTTGAAGACAAAAGTAGCCTGTGCCGTCTTGCCTGTCGCATAGGTATAGACCAATGCCTGCCGTATGGTATATTGATTTCCTTTTACCATGGCACCCGGATATTGTCCAATAAAGCAGCTGAGATCATTCGCATTGAATTCTGAAAACATAACCGAATTATTTCCCCAGGTGGTTACATTGCCATTGGCATCCAGCCAGTGTCCATAGCCATTGGCCGTTGTTGTGGCATTAAGCGTTCCATTAGCTTCTACGGCGTAGAATTTGATCTGTCCGCTGTTAAGCAAAGTAGCTACTTCGGTTGGCTGTATAGCAAATGCGGCGGCCAATTGTGCGGCATCGATAGCGACGGTAGCACCAGAGTAATCTGTTGCGCTATAGGCGAAATTCACTTCTTTATTCAAGGTTACACTGCGGGGTTCTGCCCCAGCATCGATAAAGCCTAGAATACCAGTATTGGTGAATTTGACTTCGTAGGGCCACTGTTCATCATTGCTGTCTACCTCGTCCCAAGCATGTGGTTGATACACCGACGGTGCCCCCGTTACCACAAACCACAGCTTACTGCAATTGGCCGGAATGGTAAAGGAAATATTGTTTTCCGTGCCTTCATGACGATCGCCATACACACGTGTGCCATTGTTCAGGAGCGCGACGTATCCATAGCGCCAGCCCGCACGACTCGCATCTACGGTATTGAATCCCGTCGCATTGGCCAAACCTTTGAAGGTGGTGGTCACCTGCGTGCCTGCTGCGGGCAGTTCTAAAGGAATTACATTGTAGCCTGTTGTACCGGGGCAACGATCGTAGGTGACACGGTAGCTGCCATTTTGCTGCAGCGCGAATTTGTTGGTATGCTTACCGATATAGGCTTCAGCGATCGTCCTCGTCGTGGGTAGATCCCAAGTAACAAAACGAGAGGCCGCCTCATAGATCTCATTATTAAATTGATTCACATTGATGCCGGTAATGCGCATGTAGGCCTGTATAGGGTCTTCCGGTTGTACGGCTTGCCGCCAAATTTTTCCAACGATATCAATACCATGCTTATCCGCCCAATACCAATGTATAAAATAGCTGGCATAACGCTGAAATTCATGATGAATATGACGGTGATAGTTCTCGGTGTAAACGGTAAAATTGTAGGTAGAAAAAGCCTCTGCCGGGTAAGTTTGGTGTGCTTGCCATTGTGCTGTTTGCTCCCAAAACGCATTGCCCCCATTCCCACCAAATCCATATCGAAAACCGGCGCCACCTTTCAAATCAGCAAATACCTGATATTGAAAACTATGTCCGATCTCGTGGGCAATGGTCGAACCGACGGGCTTACAGGTAGCCGGATTGATCCACAGCGCGCCTATGGTATCGTCATAGCCACCACCATAAGCCATCCATTCTGTAGTGTAATGGAGAAAGATCATCATTTTGTATTTGTCCAAGTTGGACTTGCCGACGCCCCGTTCGGCAAACTTGAGCGTATTGATATTGACCGCATAAAACTGCTCGGCCTTGCTAAGCAGGTCGTCGATATCCACGCGGTACACTTCGGGCACCGCCGCTGCATTGGGGTCGTTGGTACCGTATCCCGCTCCCCAAAAGACGATGAAGTGCGAGGATTCGCGACTACGGTCATAAGACCAAGTGCTGGCATTATTGTACAGGTTCATATCGCCAAACTCCTGCGGTACGTAGATCGCAAGGGTATCATTGTCTGCGGGCGTTTCTTCTCCAGGAAGAGGTTGAATTTGCTGGGCTGCAGCCTGATCCAAGAGTGCTTTATTACATGCCGTCATCCCCACGCATAGCAGCATGAGCAGCGGCATCGCTATTTTTATCAGTTTGTTTTTCATCATTTCTCTTTTTAAATGAACATTATAACTCGCTTCGATCTTTTAATTCGCTTTGGTGAAACTGCGTAAGTGCGTCGTTATGGTAAAAGTACCCGAGGTATAAAACTTAAACGATATCAGGCCATTGAGGTCCTTGCTGGTTTCATTCAAGCGTCCGGCGGGAATCTTAAAATCATTCCGCATATTGGCATCTTCCCAGCGAGTGCCCCCCACAGAAAGTACCGAGAAATATGGGAAGGTGATCCCATAGTCGGGCATTTGGTGAACCAGTGCTGTATCGGTCACGGTTAACGGATAATAAGGATTCCAATCTGTAAAATAAGGATGCGTGTTTGAGCGACGGACAATATCACCGTCTGCAGGACTCAAAACTTCACCATTTTTGTCTACAAACTTGTAAATACACCAAGAACCTTCGGTGCCCGACTCATGCTTTACATCCACAAAGATGTTGGCATCTTCGGTATAATACACATCATCGTTGTTCACCCTTTTGTAGGCAATCGTATGGGTGGTCGTTAAGGGGATAAGTTCTATGGCACAGGCATCGTTTAAGGTTCTTTTACCTTTACTATTGCTCACCTCCACATCGATATTGAATGTACCTGTCGGCAAATAGGACGTGGCCGCAGAAAACTCCAGGCGTCCGCCTAAAGGATTGATCTGAAAGGGCGTTACTAAACTATCCTTTATTTTTTGACCGAGCTTCTCCAGCGTATTATCTTCGCTTGTTATCTGATCCACGAAGGTGTAAATCATGCGGGGCGCTGTAAAATCTTCGGTGATGTCCTTACCGCTATTATCTTTTACCTTCAGCAAGCTCACGGATAAAGGATTCGTGGATCCATTACCGACAATCGGCGAGGAATAGGTTGTCTTTCCCTGCTCCACACGTAATGGATTGGCCAAGTAAAAGATGTGCTCGCTAAGGTAGCCGATCTCGGGCTTGCTGCATGCGTAAACAACCAGTATACCCAGCAAAGCGACGAATAGCACTGGTTTGATTAAAAATTTCTTCATCATCTAAAACATTAATTGGTAAAGCTTGAAAACACGTGCGTGTTTGCCAACACATGTAAAATAGTTCCCGTCCCGTTTTTGGTCAATATGCCCGTTGTTTGGCATTGCACCCGTGTAGGTGTAGCAGCACCCACATCCTTAATGTAATACAAGAAGTAGACGGGGGTGGTAGACCATGTATAGTAAGCTGCGTCTGTCTGTAACACCTTTTGTATCTTGACAGCGGTCGTTCCTAAGGTATTGTAGGTCGTCTCTGTTGTTGATAGCTGATCTAAGGTCATTTTTTCATTAAAAAGGTATTGTTTGACCGAATCGGCCGGAAGATCCTCAAAAAGGCTCTCCAAGGTATAAACAGCATCCTCATCCTCCAAACGCAGCGCTGTTTGTTTTTGCCGGATAAACAGGTTGACGGAACGATCTGTTGGTGCAAAAAAAGTACCGGCTGAATTGACTTCTTCTTTCAGGTTGTAATGATCGATGATCGTCAGCAGCGTATCAAAATAATGGTAGGGATGCGCAGCTAAATAGTCGTAGGCATCGAGCGGTGTTTGCGCTTGATGCAACCCCGTATCCGTCAAATAGTCCTCCTTACTGCAGGAGGTCTGGAACAGCAGCAAGGATAATAGCCCTGCCGACAAAATAAGTTTGATATATGTTTTCATTCTACAAAATCTAATCGTGTTTATTGCATTTCAGAAGACCAGTATGCGGTTTGTGCAAATAAGGGGTTATTACTAATCAAGAGCGGATCAATAGGCCAATAATATTTCCCTTGTTGAAATTCACTGCTTGAAATTTTCGCAGACCCACCGGAACCAAAGCGATAGACGCCCTTTATTTTGGCTAAACGCACAAGATCATAGAAACGATGTCCTTCCAAAAAAAGCTCCTTTCCTCGCTCATTGATTACCGCTTCAAAGAGATCCGCATTAGCTACCCTAGATGAGCCCAAGCCAGCTAAGCCCCGAATGCGGTTCAGCAAGTCGCGGGCAGCGCTGTACTCGCCCTGATAAGCATGGGCCTCGGCTAGTAGTAAGGCAATATCCGACAAACGAAAGACTATAATATTACTCATATACAAAGGCATTACAGCTGTACCACTAGATGTGTAGGAGAGATTCTTATATTTTAAACAGATCGGATCGCCCGTATCAAAGAAATCAAAACCATGCTGCACCCGTAGGTCACTGCGATCGGTAAAAAGGGTTTGTCGCAAGGTTAGGGTGTCCAATGGCCAAATCGCATTACCGGTATTCGTGGTTAAATAAGGCGTCTTTAGCGTAAAGGAACCGATCATGCCTCCCGCGGCTTCCGTGCTGCTGTTTTGCGCTATTTCAAAAATCCCCTCGGTAGAGTTTCCTTTAAAAATATCCGTGTAGGTTGTGCGCGAGGCATAGCTGTAATAATTGCTGTTCATCAACTCTTTCGCCGCCAGCTCACAGTTTGCATAGTCTGCTTTCCACGCGTAAATATGCGCCAGCAAAGCTAAGGCAGCTCCTTTGTTGGCACGCACATGTTTATCGACGGTAGATACGTTATCCCACCCGAGATAGCTTTTTGCCGTCAAGGCATCTTCTAACGCCTTGTTCAGGACATCCTCTGCGCTGGCGCGTTGGTAGTTGGTCATGTCGAGACCCGTACTCACCTGATCGCTGACAATAGGAACACCGCCCCAAACCCGCGCCATATAGAAGTAGGTAAATGCACGTACGAAATAGGCTTCGCCAATAAAATGACGGATCGACGTCTCGTATTCCGTATCGAAGTTTGCCGCAGGAATCCGGGGCAGGTTGGCCAAACAATTGTTGGCTTGCACAATGGCGCTGTAAAAATGATCAAAGCGTCGATTGCGCATCATGACGCGCCAGGTGCTAGCCGCCGGGATGGCGATAGACCAATCGGCATCTTGGATGTAGTTAAAGTCTTCACCGCCAAGGTCCCGATCCGAGCTAAAAATATCGGTGGGTAAGTCGCCATGCGCATAATGGAAAAGACCATTGTTCATCCCTTGGCGTAGTAGCGCGTACATACTGGCAACGGCCGAATTGCCATCTTTTTCCGTCTCCCAAAAGGTCTCGCTGGATTTGGCGCTGATGGGTTCCTCATCCAGAAATTTATTACATGCCGTGAGGTATAAGGTGACAGCGATTGCTGCAAAAAATATATATGATGTCTTCATCGGAATTTTCATTTGAAATATGTTTAAATCGTGTTATTTGGGCGTTATCCTTAAAAGATCAAATTAACACCGAGCGTAAACTTACGTACCAGCGGATATCCATTTCCGTTGCTGTAACCATTGGGCGCAACGGCCTCCGGATCGGGCAATGTAGAATTGTTTTGTAGATACACATTATCGATCATCCCGAACAGGCGGGCGCTTTTGAGCTTCCAGCGGCTTACCAAATCCGTCGGAAGCGCATAGCCCAACATAATATTCTTGATGCGGAAAAAGCTACCATCCTCCACGAAGTGCGATTGGGCGATATGCCAGCGGTCTATACTGGTGTTGGTGATGTTTCCGAACTCTGCATCCGCATCGCCTGGGCCTTCCCAGTAATTTAGCCCGTCCAAGGTAGAAGGTCCAGCAATGGTGCCCCAACGCTGATAGATATCTGCCGCCGTTCCGTTCAACTTATCCGAAGTGTACCCGTTCCACACCCGACGTCCTTGTATAAAGCTACATAGTACCGACATCGAGAAACCTTTGTACGCAAATGTATTGACCCATCCACCCGTGAGGCGGGCATTGGGGCTACCGTAATCCACTTTGTCGTTTTCGTCAATACGGTAGTCTCCGTTTTGGTCTTTTAAGATAGGGTCGCCGGCACGCATGGTTGCCCCCAACATGGTCATCTTCGTTCCTGTTAAAGGATCCGTAGGTACCTCCGCATCGGTTGCATATACCCCATCCACTTCCCATACTTTATAAGCAAATAGAGGCTTTCCTACGGTCAGTGTTTGTTGCATCCAAGCCGGGCCTACGACAAGATCCTGTCCACCATTGGGCAATTTGGTGATGTAATTATCATTGATCGCCAAGGTAAAAGTGCTGTTCCATTGGAATTTATTGCTGCGGGGCAGGATATCCGCGTTTAGGGTAAACTCCACGCCGGTGTTCCGCAGGTCGATCACGTTGCCGCTATATTGGGCATAGCCCGAAGTGGTCGGTGCAACGAGATCACTGTAATACACATTTTGGGCATCCCGAACATACCAATCTGTCGTGAGATTAAAGCGACTTTCAAAAAAGCTGAGATCAAGACCCACGTTAAGCTGTGGATATCTTTCCCAAGTCAGGTTACGATTACCGGCATACGAGGTGTAATTCGGATGTAGCACGGTAGTACCGTTATAAGTGGTCGACGTAGCTGTAGCACCCTGTCCGAACGATGAGTTGTAGTAGGTTGCATTACTGGACAAGAGATTGTACTGCGCGTAGTAGTTGGCTGGGTCATTTCCGGTCACACCGTAGCTGGCACGCCATTTAAACTGGTTCATCGTCTCTTTTAGCGGCTCGAAGAAGTCCTCATCCGCCATATTGTAGGCTACCGAAAAGGAATAGAAATCTGTCCAGCGCTTGGAAACATTATACCGTGAAGAGGCGTCGCGGCGATAGCTGGACGAAAAGATATATTTTCCTTTATAATCGTAATTGAAACGTCCAAAAGCCGCTACGCGCTCTCTCTGTTCGACAAAGGTCTGCGCGAAAAGATCATTTCCCGGCGACATATTGTAAATGGTGCTTCCCGTTACATCATAGGCGTATGCATAGGTGCTTTTATTACTTTGCTGCTGCGCCTGCTGACCGGCCACTATGTTTAGGGTATGGTCCTTCCAAGTCTTTGTCCAAGTTAGGTAGTTCTCGATTTCCCAAACCTTCGTGAGATTTCCCCAATTGTAAGCATTGTCTGCACCTGTACCGTTGATAAAACGGCTATGCACCCAATCGCGACGGTTGTTGTTATAGGTATAGGAAAATGAACTGGTAAACCTTAAATCTTTTAAGATATCGATGTTGAGCTGCGTGTTAGACATAATAGTCGCAGTCACATCTTCATCCATGGTATCGTATTCGCCTCGGTAGGCCGTGATTTGTTGATCCGTTAGCTTCCAGAACGAGGAAGGAAAGCTCCAGGTCGTAAAGGGAAAATTATTACCATCGCCGAAGCCGTGTTTTATATCCACAAAAGTTGGATTTAAGGTTGTGGTAAGCCGAACGCGCTCAAAGGGATTGATCGTGAGGTTGAGCTTTGGCGCAAAGCGTTGCAGGCCGTAACCAATCATCGAACCATCTTCCTTGTAGTATCCCATGGACAGGCGATATTGCGTGGTACCCGACGAGCCATCCATGCTGGCATCCACATTGGTTGTGGGGGCTGTTTTGATGAAAATACCCTGCCAATCGCTATTGTTGTTAAAAGCCGTATTTAAACTGTCGGTCAGGAACATCGAGAGGTTAGCCAAATTTTCCCAAACGCCCATTTTATGCAGCAAATCCATTTTTTGTCGACGCTCGCCCGCACCAACAGTAACCGACCGTAAGGTAGGCTTGGTGGCTATGCCTTGGTAAAAATTAACGTTGAACCGTGGTGGAGCGCCAGCTTTCGCCGTTTTGGTTTTCACCATGATCACGCCATTTGCGCCACGAGAGCCGTATATCGCTGCAGCCGCGGCATCTTTAAGCACGTCAATGGATTCGATATCATTGGGGTTGATCGAAATCAGTGGGTTGTTGCCGTAGGCATTGGGCATATCGTTAACGTCATAGATCATACCGTCGATAACATATAAAGGGTAGCTGACGCCGCCCAAGGTAACGCTATTGCTTCCCCGAATGTTGACGACACCGTTGCTGCCCGGCTCGCCCGACGCACTCAAAGCGGTCAACCCGGCCACGCGTCCTTGCAACATTTGGTCAAAGGTAGGATAGGGAATATTTTCAATCTCCTTCCCTTTGATAGTGGTCACGGCAGCGGTCACCTTCTTCCGGCTGACCTCTTGGTATCCCAACACCACCACCTCTTCTATTCCGGCACCATCTTCCTTTAACACAATGTTCATCTCCGCCAAACCGGCAGCCACGACCGAGGTCTGCTTTAGATAACCTACAGAACTGAATATCAACTCCGGAAGGGCTGTACTGGTATTGATTTGAAATTTTCCACTGACATCTGTCTTAGCTCCGTTCTTGCTGTTTTTCTCCGAAACGGAGACGTCCGCCAAGGCATTCCCGCGTTCGTCTTTCACTAGGCCGCTGATCATTCGTTGCTGCGCATAAAGCTGATTGCCGAGCAGAAACAGCAAGATTAAAATACCAAATAGGATTTTCTTTGGGGGGTGTTCATGCATATTCATAATTTGATTTAATAAGTATATAGTTATGTTCAAAAATGTCAATCAATAAAATCAATTCACTATCCATCAAATACTTATAGAATTCCGGTCACATGGTAGACACGCCCGACTGTTGTCGGTCGCGCAAGGGTTAGCAGCTTTTGTAATTGATTAGTTACAACTCTATAAACCAAATTTAGCGGAACGCAAGACTATATTTTAGTCGGATTTTGCCTACTCATTACCATATTTTAACTGTTAAATTGACACTTATTATAAATCCCAATTTTAAGCGGAGGAGTTGCTGGAAAGAGTTTTGAAAAATGGATAAAAGAAGAGACGATCTACCGTTGATTTTGCGGTAGGAACAACAAAAAAGCCACCTGCAGAATGAGGTGGCTTCGGGTTATGATGTAGGGTTGACTAGATTATTCGTTTGCGGGGAAGCTAGGTGGTAGCTTTATGTTTACCAACAGCTTAATCCTGACATGGACTACTTGGCATTATTATTCCACGCTGGTGGATTGGTTCCAAGGAGATGCTTCACAAAAAAGTCCCTCCTTTTCTTCTCGCCATAGTCACCGCCGGAGGAATGCCCCATACCGGGTACGAGGATCAGTTCATGATCTTTGCTGGCTTTGATCAAGGCATTCGTCAATTGGTAGGTTGAGGACGGGTCGACATTGTCGTCCAGCTCCCCAACGATAAGCATAAGCTTGCCCTCCAAATTAGCTGCATGCTCGATGTTGGATGACGCCGCATACTCTGGTCCTATAGGCCATCCCATCCACTGCTCATTCCACCAAATCTTGTCCATACGATTGTCATGACATCCGCAGGATGACACGGCAACCTTATAAAATTCGGGATGGAACAAGACCGCTGCAGTGGAGCTCTGCCCTCCGGCGGAGGTTCCATAGATCCCCACATGCTCGAGGTCCATAGAAGGATATTTTTTTGCTGCATCTTTCATCCATAGGATACGATCCGGGAAACCGGCATCTTTGAGGTTTTTCCAGCATACGTCCTGAAAGGCTTTTGAGCGATTTGAGGTTCCCATTCCATCGATCTGCACCACGATAAAACCAAGCTCAGCAAGCTCTTGCATGCCGCTAGGATTCGGGATAAAAGTTTTCGGAACGAAGGAACTGTGCGGACCAGCATAAATGTATTCAATAACGGGATACTTCTTTTGCGGATCGAAATTACTCGGGCGGATGATAATACCCCAGATATCCGTTTTTCCATCGCGCGCCTTGGATGTAAAAACTTCAGGCGCTTTCCAACCGGTAGCAAGCAATGCTTGCTCATCAGCCTGCTCCAAAGGCATCAATACTTTGCCAGACTGATCACGCAATACCGCCTGGGGAGCCTGATCAATCCGCGAAAATACGTCAATGAAATACGCACTGCGAGGGCTGAAGTAGCCCGTATGGTTTGCATTCTCGTTGGTGAGTTCCTTCAAATTTTTGCCATCAAAATCGATGCGGTAGTAATGTGTGAAGTAAGGGTCTTGGCCTTTGTTTTTGCCGCTTGCTTCAAAAACAATTTCACGCGTCGTCGTGTCAACCGAGACAACGCGGCGAACGACCCACTCACCCTTTGTGAGTTGCTTTTTTACGGCTCCTGTTTGCCCGTCATAAAGATAAAGGTGGTTCCATCCATCACGTTCGGAAGCCCATATAATTTCTTTACCGTCCAGGATATCGAAACGATAACGCTTTCCGCTGTAGTCGATAAAGGTCTTATTGGTTTCATTGATAAGGTATCGACTCGCTCCTGCTACCGCATCCAACTCGACAACCGCATACTGCTGGTGTCCACGTTTGTTAAATTCAAAAGTGATCGCACGACTATCGTCCCGCCAGTCGATGCGACTGACCGAAAATTGATTATCGATCAATGCTTTATCGGTTTGGAAAAGGCTGTTCTTTTCCAAGTTGTATACCACCGGGCAATACTGCGATAAGGCATCACCTGGTTTCGGATAGTCGCGCGTTTGCAATTTAGGTTGCAACTGGTCAGGTGGTGACGATTCCAACAGCGTGAGTATCCGCACTTCGGCCTTACGTACTTTGCTAGTCGCTATCTTTTTGCCATCGGGCGACCAATGTAAATGGGCGGCGTAATATTCACCTGTACTACCATCGAACGTCAGCTGTCTTTCTGATTTCGGATCTCCCTTCTTCGCTACATAAATATTGCTATTCTTGATGTAGGCCACTTGTGATTTATCCGGTGACTCTATGGGTTCAGCTTTGCTATCATCAAAACGCTGCCCCCAGTAGCCGCCTCGGCGATCATTTTTTACCTCTTCTTTTTTTTGCAGTTTCCCCGCAGTCCGATCCCAAGACCAAGTATAGCCATCGTAGACTAACTCCAGCTGGTTTTTGTCGACCAGTTTCATACGTTCGGTCGAGATTGCTCGTTCGTCTACCGGCTTACCGGTCGCCGCTTGCAAAGCATCGGTTAACGCTTTCAATTCAAAAAGTGGGCTCTTTGTTTTTGCTACAGGATCTACCAGCACATAACTTTTGCCCGATGCCGTATTCTTTTCATACCAGGCCAGTGTTCCGGACTCGTTCCACTGTATCTGCGCCGGCACGTTATACACTTTATTACTGATTTTTCCGCGGAGTTCCTGAGCCCGCTTATAGTCATCTGCTGTGCCTTGTGCCATCGAAGCACTGACCGTTCCGACAAGGAAAACGAGGAGTTGAAAATATTTATTGTACATGATTCTTAGGCTTCTTGTTAACGAAATAGAATATAGGGACGCCGGCCAACGCGATTAATATCCCCGGGACGGTGTAATCGGGTTTGTAGACCAGCATCAGGATGATAAAGGCCAAGCCCATAATGATGTAGATGATGGGCAGCACCGGATAGCCGAAAGCTTTATAGGGTCTTTCCAAATTAGGCCGCGTGATGCGTAAGCGGATAACGCCCGCGACGGCAAGCACATAGAAAACAACGACTACACAGGTGATCATATCTAGCAGATCCCCATACTTGCCGCTCAAACACCATAGGCAGGCCACCAAGCACTGAATCCATAACGCATAGGCAGGCACAGCATTTTTATTCAAGGTTCCGACCTTCTTAAAGAACAGTCCATCCTGCGCCATAGAATAGTATACACGGGCGCCGGAAAGGATGATTCCATTGTTACAACCGAAGGTGCTGATCATGATCATCACGGCGATAATAGTAATGCCTACCGGTCCGAAGATTTCTTGCGCCGCACTCATGGCCACGCGATCCTTCGGCGCATTGACCATTTGATGCAGATCCAAAACCCCGGTATACATCAAGTTAGTCAGGATGTAAATAACGGTCACAATGGTGGTTCCCAAGGCTAAACTTAATCCAATGTTGCGTTGGGGATTTTTGATCTCGCCGGCAACGGACGATGAAGAATGCCAAGAGTCGCTACTGAACAGCGCCCCTACCAAGGCGGCAGATATGGCACCGAATGCACCAAATGTGCTGTAATCTTCAAAAGAACCATCAAAATTTAAGCGGCGAAGGTTCCAAATATCTGCATTCAACCAGTTGATCTTCCAAATTTCATGCTTAAGCGCCAAAAATCCGAAAAGGATCAACAGAAGTAAACTAACGATTTTGATGAGGGTTAGGGTGGTTTGAACAGTTTTTCCGCTATTAATACCTCGGGAATTAATAAAAGTCAGGAGGATGATCACGCCAATAGAAAGTAACTGCGCAGAGGATACGTGGTAATCGCCCAAGACCAGCACATAGACATCCTCATCCAAAAAAGGAAACAGGTAAGCGGTGAATTTCGCGAAGGCTACGCCTACCGCAGCAATAGTCGCTGTTTGGATAACCGCAAAGAAGGTCCATCCGAATACAAAACTGACCAGTGGGTTGTAAGCCTCCCGAAGGTATACATATTGTCCGCCGGCTTTGGGAAACATAGCGCTCAGCTCCCCATAGGTCAGGGCAGCGGTAAGCGTCATAAATCCACAGATGACCCAAATCAACATCATCCAACCCACCGAGCCGGTGTTGCGAGCAATATCCGCCGAAACAATAAATATTCCGGATCCGATCATACTTCCTGCAACCAGCATAGTGGCATCCAACAGTCCCATAGATTTATGGAACGACGTATTCGTGTTTTCCATGGATGTCGTTAGTTGAACTTGTAAAACTTCCAAGCGGCATCATGGTCTGCAGCAAGTTTCTGCTTGGTCATGATAGCGCGTAGCATCTCCATCGGCATATAGTTTTCCTTGATCACTTGATCGTGAAATTGCTTGTATGACATCTTGCCGCTGTCGACCAACTCGTTTTTGATACTCATCAGCTGCAGCCCACCCACAAGGTAAGCCAATTGGTATAGTGGACTATAACCACCTTCGAACGAGCGCTTCACCTCACCATGGGCGTTTGCGGTCTCGAATCCGACCTTATCGACCAAGTAATTTATACATTGCTGTGGCGTCCATTCGCCCAAGTGAAACTTAATGCTGAAGGTTATCCGAGCACAGCGGTGCATACGCCAAAATAACATACCTATACGTTCTTCGGGCGTATGGGCAAATCCTTTACTATACAATAGGAGCTCCCAGTACAGGGTCCATCCTTCGGTCCAAAAAGGCGTATTGAAGGCCCGTTCGCGATAAGGCTTGTGCCTTCTGTTCATAAAGTACTGCAGGTGGTGCCCAGGATTCAGCTCGTGCTGCACCGTTCCTCGTGAAAAGTAAGGATTATTGCCACGCATGCTCATGAGCTTCTGCTCCTGCGTCATACCATCTGTAGGGTACGAGATGCTGATTTCGCGGCCTCCGGTGAAAAATGGATTCACCAACTGACGCTCAGGGGTCATCATGATCATGCCCCAGGTTTCATCGGCTAAGGCAGGGATATCCATCAGTTCATTCTTCTGGATGAATTGCTGCGCATCATTATACAATTTCAAAATCAGCTCGGGCTGATGACCTACCGGTACGTAAGAATTTTTCACTTTCTCCTGTGCAGCTTTCCAATCGTTGCCAAAACCCATTTCTTTGGACGCTTTGAGCAGTTCGGCCTCACACCAAGCAAACTCTTGGTCGGCAAGGCGAAGCAGATCATCTGCCGTGTAGGCGATCATCTCGTCTTTCAACTGTTTGTTCAGTTCTTGACGACCGATGGGCGTTCCACCGATCATGCTGCCATCGTCAAAAACTTTCCAGTCGCTTTTTGTTGCAAGCTTTTCACTGTAAGCATCTAATTTCTCGACCAACTTCTTATAGGCCGCAGGCCCCCACCAAGAGAACATCGGATCGTAGCCATTGTAAAAGTCGTAAGCGCTAGACAAACGTAGCTTTAGGGAATTTAACGTCTCCTTCAGGAAATTAACATCCTGATAGGGCAAGGACTTTACCGACTCCAAATCGGCCTGTGCCTTGTCCACACTTTTGGCCGCTTGGTCGAGTGTCTTTGCGATAGCCTCGCCATCGATAACCGTACCCCTTCTCCGCAATTTCTCCCAATCGTAAATTGCCTTGTCAAATGGTAAGAACTTTGCCAGACGTTCATAGGTCTGCTTATTGCCCTGCAGTTCCTCCATATCCTGCTTCACCTTGCGCTTGAGCAAAACAAAATCTACCTGACCATTGGTTTCCAATTTAGCGTAAGGAAATGCGTTAAGCTTGTCGAGGTAGGATTGATCAAGCGTCAATAAACGCTGTATCTGCTCGGGAGATGCTGCCGCATACTGGTTTCCCCAACCTTTGGGCATGGGTCCATAAAAATAGTTTATCGCCTGCACATCATGCCCGTATTGAACGATGAGTGGTTCTATCGGCGTGGTATGTGCATACAGATCTTCGTTTTGTGCAGTGGTCATTTGGTAGGAAAAGAGTAGCGAAAGACAGAGGACTGAATTTCTGGTTAGTTTACGTATCGATGTCATAATTTACAGAGGTTATTTATGTTTTTCAATCAAATCTATCCGGACTGAAACCGCTGATATCGGTTTCGGTTTTTCTGCCGGCCAATATGTCGGCGACAGCCTTTCCAAATGCAGGCCCGAGGCTGAGTCCCATCATGCCGCCACCGGCAGCGATCGTGACATTGGACAACTTGGACACTCGTCCCAAATAAGGAAGGCCATCAGGTGGGCATGGACGATAGCCAAACCATATTTTGTCTTCTGGATAGGCCACATCTAGCTCGGGAAAATATTTAGGTATGGATTCTACAATACCTTTCACTCGATTGCTGTATATGGTATCATTAGCCGATCCCAGTTCCATGGTGCCGCTAAAGCGGATTTGGCCATTCATCGGCGTCACCGCCACACGCGCTTCCAAGAGCAGTGCTGCATGTTTCAATGTTTTGTTTTCTTCGGGGCTGTACATAAAGGAGTAACCTTTACCTGGCATCAACGGTGTTTTGAGGCCCAATTTGGAGGTTAATTGCGGCAAATAGGCTCCAGCCGTCACGATCACTTCATCAGCGGCAAAACTACCTTTATTCGTCAGCACCTCTTTCACTTTTTGTCCAGATCGCACGAAGTTGGTTACGGCCGTTTGCGGATGAAACTCCACGCCGCGGGCCTTCAGGAAATCAATCAACTGCTGCATCAGTTTCGGTGGATACAGCTTGCCGTCACATTTGTAAAATGCGGCGCCCAAAACATCCAGCTTCAGCTGAGGCTCCAAGGCTTGCACCTGCTGGGCATCGAGTATGTCCACATCCAAGTTCAAATCCTGTGCACGCTTTGCTAGTTCTATTTCTTCATGCTGCACTTCTTTACTTTTATAGAGCATCATAATACCCGTTTGCTCGAGCTCGAAATCAAAACCGGGCGTTTCCGCCAAGCCATCGTATAAGCCGCTGCTGTACAGGTTCAAATCGCGGATTACCTCGGCATGGCGATCCACATGTGCTTTATTGGCATGTTTTAAAAACTTGAGTCCCCAGTCTACCAAGTTCCAGCTTAAATTTGGCCGAACATAAAACGGACTTTTGCTGTCGAACATCCATTTTATGCCTTGCGCAACAATACCTGGCGCCGCCAACGGCGTAAAATGGCTCGGAACGATCATCCCGGCATTGCCATAGGAACAGTTGTCTTCCAGCGTATTTTTCTCTAGAATAACGACCTTCCATCCTTCCTGCACTAAATAAAAAGCTGATGACAGCCCCGCTATCCCAGCACCAATAACCACCACGGTTCCTTTATTTGTTTCCACGTTACGCTTCTTATTATTTTAAAATTACATTACTTGAAACCCTTCTTTATAAGGATCATTATCATCGATAAATATGGTGTTGTAGCCCGTTATTCGCGCCCATCCTTCTACAGAAGGGATAATAGCCGGTTTTCCAGCCACCGTGACCGTGTCTTCGATTTTGCCCGTAAACTGAGAGCCGATGTAGCTCTCGTGGATAAATGCCTCGCCCGCCTTCAACTTACCTTTTGCAAACCATTGTGCCATACGTGCTGATGTACCCGTCCCGCAGGGAGAACGATCAAGCGCATTTTCCCCCACGAGCACAGCATTGCGCCCCGAAGAATTTTCCTTCGTCGGTTTGCCCGTCCATTGTATATGGCTAAGCCCGTGAATATTGGCATCTTCGGGATGGATAAATTCATATTTCTCGTTCAACAGGCGACGGATGATCTTTCCATAGTGGATCAACTGGCTGGCTGTGAAAGCGCTGATGTCTTCAAAATTTGCCTGTGGATCGATGATACCGTAAAAGTTACCGCCATAAGCTACATCCACCCGGATCTCACCAAGATCGGGACAGTCGACAACAAGATCTTCGCTATGCAGAAAAGACCGTACATTGGTCAGCTTCACGGTCTCCACCTTCTCGCCCACCTGCTTATAATCGATCAACACCAGACCTGCTGGTGTTTCTAAGCGTAGCTTGCCGGGAACTTTCGGGATAACCAAGCCTTCTTCAATGGCGATCGTCACGGTACCGATGGTACCATGCCCACACATAGGGAGGCAGCCGCTTGTTTCAATGTAGAGCACGGCAATATCGTTCTGCGGATCTACCGGTGGGTAAAGCATGCTTCCGCTCATCATATCGTGACCACGAGGCTCGAACATCAGTCCTTTACGGATCCAATCATACTCCTCCATAAAATGCAAACGCCGCTCCATCATGGAGTTTCCGCGAAGAAGTGGCGCGCCCCCTGCTACCAAGCGAACAGGACAACCGCATGTATGGGAGTCTATACAAAAAAATGTCTTTTTCATTTGCTTACTTAACTGCTAAAAGAACCGGTAGCAACATAGGGCCAAGTGAAGATCTTGAAGTCTTCTGCGTGCCCCTATGCTGTTCCTCGGTATATATCGACTATTAGACGGTTCTGTTGTTGTCAACGACCCGCTCTATAGCCAAGGGATTCTCATCTTGAAGCTCCAACGGTAAAAACTCGTTCGGCCAATTTTGGAAGCTTAATGGGCGTAAAAATCGTTTTACGGCATCTGGACCAACGGAGGTAAAGCGGCTGTCGGTAGTGGAGGGGAAAGGGCCACCATGCTGCATGGCATAAACCACTTCTACGCCTGTAGGCATACCGTTGAAAAGCAAACGACCGCATTTCTCCTGCGCCAGTGCGAATAAGTCAGCCTGTTGTTGAATATCCGCTACGGTAGCCGCAAAGGTAATCGTCAATTGGCCGCCCAGCGCCTGCAGCACTGCCGTCAACTGTGCTTCATCATCGCACTCGATCAAGAGACCGGTAGGCCCAAACACCTCCTCGCCAAGAACAGCATTCGCCAAAAAGGATGTTCCTGAAGTGGCGTAAAGGGCTGCTGCGGCTTGCGGTGAATCGGAAGAAAGACCTTCCGCAAGAAGTGCCACACCTGGTTGGCTAGCCAGCTTGCCCTTTGCTTGTGTATAGGCTTGTGCTATGCCTTCATGGAGCATCGTTGCTTCGGCCACTTTTTTAACCTCGGTTTCCAAGCGTTCTTTAAAGGCATCGAGGGCTTTACTTTTTACCGCTATCAGGAGACCTGGGTTGGTACAGAATTGCCCGACACCCAATGTTAAGGAGCTTACATATTGCGTGGCAAAAGCCTCCAAGTTTTCGTCCAAATAATTCGGCAGTGCGAATACTGGGTTTACACTTCCCATTTCTGCGAAAACAGGAATAGGCTCTTGGCGTTGCGCTCCAAGGTCAAACAAGGCTTTACCGCCACGAAAAGAACCTGTAAAAGCCACCGCTTTAACCATAGGATGGAGAACCAGGGCCTCGCCCACAGCGTGTGCTGCGCCCTCGACATAGCCAAATACAGCGTCCGGAGCGCCAAATTTGGCTATGCCCCGCGCGATAGCGCCAGCCATGATCTTCGAGGTATTTGGGTGCCCAGGATGTTCCTTAAAAATAACGGAACAGCCCGCTCCCACAGCGCTAGCGGTATCACCACCGGCCGTAGAAAACGCGAAAGGGAAATTGCTTGCACCAAAAACGGCTACAGGCCCTATCCCTTTGTTATATTTTCGAATATCTGCCTTCGCGGCACCATCACCCTTATCGATGCGGGCTTCGGCATAAATACCAGTCTTCACCGCATTGGCGTATGATCGCCACTGGTTGACGGTACGACCTTTTTCACCTTGCAATCGAGGCAAGGGTAGCGCCGATTCGGCATGGGCAGCTTGGATAAGCTCATCGCCCAAGGCTTCGATTTCGTCGGCAATGGCGTGCATCAAGGAAGCACGCTCTGCCAGCGAAATTTTCTGTAAATACTGGTATCCAATTAAAGAATCTTGAACTATTGCATGGATTTGTTCATTGGACATATCAATACGCATAAAATTAAAGTTGAGGTCTTGATGCTAGTGCATCGTCGATTATTTTAGTAATAGCTTCTTTTTCTTCACCGACAAGTTCCAATCGAGGTGCACGCGTGAATGGTGTGCTGAGGTCTACTTTACTGGCGGCAAGTTTGATGTATTGCACGAGCTTAGGGTGGATATCAAGTTCCAAAAGCGGCATAAACCATCTATAGATTTCTAGTGCTTTTTCCAATTCTCCTTTTTTCACCAAGTCGTAAATAGCATATGTTTCTTTCGGGAATGCATCAACCAATCCACCGACGATGCCATCTGCTCCAAGTGCGATAGACTCCAAGAAAATGGTATCTACACCACCAAGAATCTTCAAGCGATCGCCAAAGCGGTTGCGTAATCTGGTGATATTTGTTAAGTCTCTTGTTGATTCTTTCACCGCTTGTATGGTTGGTTCTTGCAACAACTCTTCAAACATATCCAACGATATATAAGTCGCATAGTCAACCGGGTTATTGTAGACCAAGATTGGCAATGCCGAGCTTTGTGCTATTGCTTTGAAATAAGCAACAACTTCACGATCATCTCCTTTATAACGCATCGGCGGAAGCACCATCAAACCATCCGCACCTTCTTGCTCTGCCCGTTTAGCAAACTCCACCGCTGCCTTCGTTGTATTTTCTGTAAGATTAAGCAATACAGGAACACGGCCATTCACCACTTTTAATGTATATGCTAGCAACTCGAATTTCTCGTCTGTCGTCAATGTACTTGCCTCGCCTAAAGATCCGGCTAAAATCAACCCATGAATCCCCGCAGCAAGCTGCGCTTCAATGTTGACAGAAAGCATTTCTAAGTTTAATTCACCATTTTCGTGAAATGGTGTTAACATCGCTGGGAAAATTCCACTCCAATTTAAATTAGCCATAAATAATAATTGTTTTTTTCAAAACTATGGCCTATTCGAGTAATTTGCTAATCGAGATTTAATCAATGCTCACCATATTTTAACACATGCCCGCTGCTACACATTATTTTTGTAGCGCCCGTAGTATTCTTTCGGAGAAAAACCTGTTACAGAGCGAAAAACACGGTTAAAATTTGTGATACTATTGAATCCTGAGTTGTAAGCAACAAGCCCGATACTCTCATACCGTTGCGAGGTAATGAGCTTGCACGCTTCCTGGATACGCAGCTCACTTAAATAGCTGACAAAGGTTAAGCCTGTATGCTTTTTAAAATAACGGCAAAAGGCCTGGGGAGTGAGGTTTGCATGATCTGCAGCTTCTTCTAAGGTGATAGCTCTTCTGAAATTATCCTTTATATAACGACAAACATCATTGATACGTAGGAAGCCATCATCTTTATTAAGCACCGTGGTTACCGACAAGGGCTTAAGTTCATGCGACACCAAGCTGAGCTCCTTCAGTAAGAAGAAAAAGCTGAGCAGCTGATCCATCATGTCTGCTTTTTTCAGGAGAGCAATTCTTCGCTTGATTCTACCGGTATAAGCATTGGGCACCTTAAAGCCATTGTTGTTCTGCAAAATAAAAGCAAGGATGCTTCCTAGCTCGGGCATATGGAATAAGCTGGATAGCGAGCCTTTCAGATTAAAGAAGATGGATACGGACTCTACTTCGGTATGTTCCAAAGAGTCGGCATTGCGTTTGAAAACGTGCGGTTGATTCGGTCCTAAAAGAAAAATATCGTTCTCCCGAAAAGGATGAAAGCTATCTGCAAGAAACAGCGTCCCTTCGCCCTTAACGATCCACATGAACTGGTATTCTTCGTGTTTATGAAAATAAGGATAAAAGTCTGACAACTTATCCTCCTGCACATACACGGACTTATCCTTTGGAGAGGGCACATTAAATTGAATCATTTTCATAATAGAACCTTGTTAGATCGTGAGTAACCTTTGTTAACACTCCAGATTAGTATGAATGAAAGTTACGACATTAAGATAATATTAACAAGGGCTAAAGAAGATTATGGTGAAAATTAGGTCGTGTTTGGTTAAAATACAATAAGCACATTCTCGTATTCCCTTTCTATCTTTATTCCTTATTTCCCGTTAAGACGCCAAATCTAAAAAGATGGAATCCGTAAAAAATAGCTGTCTAAACAACGTTTATTTGGCATCCTCCATTAGTTAAGTCTTACATTGCCTCTGTCATCTAGCTATGCGTCGACGGGTCTTTATTTTTTAATAAATTCGGCGATGTTTCATTCACGTCGGTTTGTGTTCCCCCATTCGCGAGGGTCAATAAAACAGAAGGTTTATAAAACTACACAGGGCACGCCCAAATTTTCCTAGAAACCTACGCTAAAAAAGCTTTGGGTTAATTTTTGCGGCATGAAGGCCAATATCCGACAAAAAAAACTAGGCACAAGCCCTTACTTTTGTTGAGGCTAGCTAACCTAGTCCATATGAAAACGACCTTAAATTAAAACAAAATAAATCATGTATATGCGTAAAGCAATCAAAGTTCCACTTGTCCTCCTGCTGTTGCAGGCGCCATTTAGCGGTAGTGTATATGCACAAAACCCTTTCTGGGAGCAGGTCAAGAAACAACCGGCCACCTTAGGCATCGAAAAAGGAAGCAATAGCTTTCAACTTTCCAAACTGAACCTACAGATTCTGACGGCATCGCAGACGGTGGCTTCCCTGAAGTTGAAGGACGACGCACAATTTGATTACACTCCAGACGAGTTGCTGGACAAACGGGATCGAAATAAATTCTTTCACTTGGGCGACATCAACCTTTCCATCCGTACAGCAGGTTCGTCTGCATGGACAGCCTACTCTTCCGCGAAGGAGCGCCAGGCGGTAAGTCCACTCAAGGCCTCGGGAAAAACATTGGCAGCAGCCGACATTAGCGCCAGTTTAGGCGGCATCCCTTTGCAGGTTACACGGTCTTGGGAAAATAAGGACGGCGATCTTGTGCTTCGTTTTCAAATCAAGAACGGCACCAAAGAAACCTATGAAATCGGATCTCTGGGCATCCCGATGATCTTCAACAACAACATGGACTGGAAGAATCTCGACAGCGCGCATGCCGACAATGTATTCTTTGATCCTTATATAGGCAAAGATGCCGGTTATCTACAAGTCAACCGCCTACACGGTCGCGGGCCAAGCCTACTGGTCGTTCCACAGGAGAACGCCGCTTTTGAGGCCTATAACCCATTGAACAGCGATCCTACTCCCCGCAGCATTACTTTTGAAGGCTTCCACGAGTGGACGATCCATAGCAAGGCCTATGCAGAGACGGACTGGAAGGGTGTACAGCAGTGGAACGACCCGACATCGACTACGTTAAAGCCCGGCGAGTCAAAGAGTTTTGCCGTACGATTTGTGCTGGCACCAAGCATCAAGCAAATTGAGGAAGAGCTTGTTCGCCAGAACAGACCTGTGGCTGTCGGTGCCCCCGGTTACTTGCTCCCTATGGACAACCCAGCGAAACTATTTTTAAAATATGGTAAAAAGGTAAAAAGCATCGATGTTTTTCCATCGGGGTCGCTATCGGTGGAAGCACAGCCACAAACCAATGGAAAATGGGCTAGTTACACCGTGAAGGGCAATACTTGGGGGCGCTCCCGTTTGCAGATCACCTATGCTGACGGGCTGGTGCAGACCATACAGTACAAAGTAATAAAACCGGAGGAAGAGGTTGTCAAAGATCTGGGACACTTCTTGACAACAGCGCAATGGTACGAAAACCCCAACGATCCTTTTGGACGTTCGCCATCCGTTATCACTTATGATTACGAGACGAAAACGCCAGTCACACAGCACCAGAACGCCTGGTTTGCAGGCCTTAGCGACGAGGCGGGTGCTGCTAGTTGGTTGGCAGCCATCATGAAGCAACTTTTGCAACCCAATGTCGAGGAAATCAACAAGCTGAAACGATTCGCAAATGAAACCATGTTCGGACGGATACAGCACAAGGAAGGAAAAAACAAATATGGCGTTGTGAAGAGCCTCTTTTACTATGAGCCTGATTCTCTTCCCAAAGGAACCTACAGCGATGCCATCAATTATAAAACTTGGGCGGCATGGCCAAAAAAGGAGGCCGACAATATTGGTCGTTCTTACAACTATCCACACGTTGCAGCAGCCCATTGGGTACTCTATCGTCTAGCGCGTAACTACCAACAGTTGGTACCGGAAGAGACATGGCAAACCTACCTCGATCGTGCTTTTCAGACCACCGTTGCCATGGTTGAGAAGGCTCCACACTATGCACAGTTTGGGCAGATGGAAGGCAGTGTTTTTCTCTTGATCCTGATGGATCTTAAGAAGGAGGGGCTTACCGAATCGGCACATAAACTAGAAGCCTTAATGAAAGAACGGGCTTTGCACTGGAAAACGCTAAACTATCCGTTCGGGAGTGAGATGCCCTGGGATTCGACGGGCCAAGAAGAAGTGTATGTATGGTCGAAATATTTTGGCTTTGACGAGAAGGCACAGGTTACCCTGAATGCGATTTTGGCCTATATGCCTACCGTACCGCACTGGGGTTACAATGGTAGTGCTAGAAGATACTGGGATTTTGTTTACGGAGGCAAACTAGCGCGCATCGAACGACAGATTCACCATTATGGTTCGGCTTTGAATGCTATTCCCGTATTAACGGACTACCGCGAACATCCAGACGATTTCTACCTGTTACGTGTAGGACATGCCGGCATGATGGGCGCATTGGCAAATGTGACACAGGATGGATTTGCCCCTGGCGCTTTCCACTCCTACCCATCTACTTTGGCAAACGATGGAATATCTGGCGATTACGGGACAGGCTTCTACGGCTATGCCGTCAACTCGGGCACCTACATTATTCGGCATCCAGAATTTGGCTGGTTGGCCTTTAGCGGCAGCTTAAACCAAGAAAAGGACAAAATAAAAGTCGATGTAAAAACGGCATCCAAAGGACGTGTATTCCTTGCCGAAGAAAAGCTTTGGCTGACTACCGATGCTGGCAAGATTGCCTCGTTGAGCTACGACACGAAAAGCAAAGAGATAGAGCTGCAACTGCGCGTTGAAAATCCGGCTTTTACGCCTGCGACCTTGCTAAACCTATCGGCAAGGAGCGGCTATACGATAAAAGACGCACAAAAAGATCAACAGGGACGCTACGTGATTCCTGGCCAGACCGCAACGGTAAAGCTGGTTAAGGTCGGCAAATAAATTATTGTTTATTTTCTAGTTTTAACTGTAAGCGTGCTACTCCTTCCGGAGGGCACGTTTTTTTAAATCCAGTCCCCTAAGCGGATCGGCTTTGCAAAATTGGATTATCAGCGACGAGATAAAGATGAACCGGTTCACGGAAACCGACGGCAGAGACGCTATTGCCAGAGCGACCTTCGTTTCTCCCATTCCAAAGCAGGTAAGCCTCATTTTCTACTCGGCCGTATGGGATCCATCGGAGAAAGCCAAAGCGAGCATACATAAAAAAGCCATCGCCCGTGAAAGGGGCGATGGCTATCGATCAAATCAGCAGGCACAGTCTAGTTGACTCCGGTTCGCTGATCCCACCACATTTGCTTTCCCCAGAAATTATCATCCACGTCAGCTCTTGAAGCCGCGCTGTTCTGTCCATTCAAGGTCGTTTCTTCTGCGGGATACGGGTAGCGCAATGGCGGCCTGTTGTGTCCCGGAAAAGCAGATCCTGTCGCTGCGGGCAGCAGTGGAAAATCCGTTCGGCGCATTTCTGCCCAAGCTTCATGCCCATTCTTAAACAGCGCTAGCCACTTTTGGAGATGGATCTGTGCGGGGCGATTGCTCCAAGCCACTATCGACTCGCTGAGGTAGGCCGAAGATTGCGCTGCAGAAAGTCCATTCTCTTGAAAAGATGCGGTTATCCCTTGCTCATAAGCCATCTGCGCAGTGGTACTTCCAGTACTCCAACCTTTCTGTGCTAGCTCGGCTACGACAAAATTGAGCTCAGCATAGTTCATAAATGGGCTGAAGCCTGCGGCATCATCTCGGAAACGGGCACCGATACGGGAGTAGAGCGACACCGTAGGCGAACTTGCGGGCCCAATAGTCACCCCGCGGTATTCACCATCAGAAGGCGCCGGCTTGGCATAGACCGCCAATCGCGGATCCGTATATTTCTTCAAGGTATCCACGATATTGACGCTGACACCATGATCATCACGAGTTCGAGAATCATTGTTCCAAGGCTCTACATAAGGATCACTTCCTACCCAATAGAAATAGGCATTGTCGCTATTGGATTCCATGAGGGGATATTTCTGCGGATCGGAGAAGATCCGTTGCACGGTGCTTTGCGAGCCGGCAGCATCCACCGCAGATAGGCGCAGCGCCACCCGTAGACGCAACGAATTGCAGAACTTACGCCATTTTTCCACATCGCCCCCAAAGAGGAGGTCACCATCTCCCAGCTGATCGTTTGATCCTTCAGCGAACAAGTCGGCCGCCTGTTCCAACTGTGTGATAATAGCGGGATAAATATCTTCTTGACGGTCATACTTGGGTGTCACGAAGCCCTCATCGCCACGGATAGCTTCCGTAAAAGGCATGTCCCGCCAACGATCGGTTCCCAGTTGCCACATATAGGCTTGAAACGTGAGTGCCACAGCACGCATATTCGTTGCTCCTTCAACTTCCGCACGGTCGATCACCAGCTGCGCATTTTTCACATCCCGGTAGAATTTATTCCACAGATCAGAAATCGTACCGCTTCTAAACATATAGCGAGCTTCATCAATATAGGCAATCTTGCCCAGGTGCCCGCTGTACGTCGACGGTTCATTCATATTGCCCCACGCATCGTAAAAATTTGCTGAAAAATCTTGCAGTACATAGGCCAATACGTTGGTCATGGGCGCCTCCACCGGCTGATTGGGATTCGTGTTGATGGCCTCAAAATCTTTGGTACAAGCCTGCGTCAATGCCAAGCCTGCGACCCCAAAGAGCAAGGTTGATTTATTCCATTTTTTAAATGTTCGATATATAGTATTATTCATGTCTTCCGCAATTAAAAGGTTAAGTTTAGTTTCATCCCGATGCTTCGATTCGACGGTATCTGGTATTGTTCGATGCCGACCCCGTCATTGCCCACGCCAAATCCAGTTTCTGGATCGATATGTGCAAAATTGCTCTTCGAGGTGTACAGCAGAGCCACATTGTGAGCGAAAAGAGAAACACCGGCTCGTTTTACAACTTTCCAATTGCTGAATAGGTGCTGAGGAAAATCATATCCCAGCTCGATCTGCCGCAACTTCACAAAGCTACCGTCAATGATGCCTGTTTCACGACCACCCCAAAGACTCTGGAAGTAGTCACGTGCGCCAACACGAATATCATTCTGCTGACCATTTTCCATCACAAAGCGCTCATCGGCCATGTAATCCTGACCGAGCACCATGCCATTTTCACGGATTCCTCCTTTTACGGTTTCCTCCAATACGCCAGACTGTAGTCCAAACCACTGCGTAACACTGAATACATCACCTCCTTTTCGCATATCGATCAAGAAGTTCAATCTAAAATTCTTGTAAGCGAAACGATTGTTTATACCACCTACCCAGTCTGGAGTAATATTACCCAACTCCTGCGGTGAGGATGTATACTTAGGAAGACCATCCGTACCAACCAAAATGGCACCCGATTCATCACGCTGGAATGCCGTTCCACGCATCACGCCAAAGGGACGTCCCGGAATTGCATCCACCGTCATACTCCAAGCGGAAGTGATATTGAATGACTCCAATGCCTGCTGGGTATTGGGATCAGTATACAATTCATTCACGACGCTCGTATTTTTCGCCCAGTTGACGTTCATATCCCATTGCAGACCTTCCGGATTACGTAGGATCCCCAGATTAAGCTGTGCTTCGACACCTCTGTTTTGGATTTCGCCAGCATTTAGACGAAGCGAACCAAAGCCTGTTGCTCCGGAGATATCAACCTGCATAATCTGATCGAGACTCTTTTTGTCATAGTAAGTCAAGTCTAACCCGATACGATCATTCAAGAAACGTAGCTCTGCACCTATCTCCAAACTATTTGCACGCTCGGGCAGAAGATTAAGCGGTGGCAGTATACTGCTGATACTGTACAAGCTTACCCCGTTGAATGCCGCTGTATTGGGCACATAGGTTCCCTGCGTATAATAGGCATTACCCGCACCTTTACCTACAGAAGCCCAGCTACCACGGATCTTACCAAAACTTAGAATTTCCGGATTGATGTTCAATGACTTGCTGAATATCCAACTTAAACTGGCCGAAGGAAAAAAGTAAGAAAGGTTGTCGGCCGGCAAGGTCGAGTTCCAGTCATTTCTTGCTGTCAGATCCAAGTAAAGGGCATCGTCATAACCGACAGAAACCTGACCAAACAAACTGTTGGAGCGCAGGTGCTGGGTAGACATGTCCGTAACCGGCGATCCTTTGGTATTTCCTATGCGGAACAAATTAGGAACCGTCAGCTGATCGGCGCCCATTAAATCATAACTATACTTGTAGTCGCGGTAGTTGCCCCCGACAGTATAAGACAGGTTTAATTTCGGATAGATATTACCAGAACCTGTCAAGATCAGGTCCGCATTAAGCTCGTTCAGCCCGTAATTGGATTGACGAAACTTGCCGCCGCCCCAGGTACGGTTTGCCATGCTGGTCAAGGTCGAGTTGGACTTGTTGTAGGTCAGCGCCATACGTTTCTCATAAGACCAGTCATTGCCGACCCGCAACATCGCTTTGAACCATTTATGGAAATTATACGAAGCGTTCACGTTTCCGAACAAACGGTCTTTATAGCGGGAGTTGGTATTGTTGTTGGTGTTGAAGAAAGGGTTGTCATGGAAATTATTGTTCCAATTGTAGGGAAACCCATTTTCGAATTCCGTGTCCCAATTGGCCTTCAAGTCTTTGATATTGACCTGACGGCCGAACCAACCGCCTATGGACTGCATGGGGTTAAAACTGTTGTAGCCCTGTCCTATCAAGTTATCGTTCTCCAAACGCACGTAGTTCATGACAGCATTGACCTCCAGCTTATCCGTAAGTTGCTGCGTGGCGTTTAGCGAAACGGTATAGCGATCTTGATCGGTGTTGGGAACGGTGCCGGCCTGCTTCTGATTACCGAGCGACAGGCGACTTGTTCCTTTACCGAAAGCAGAACTTAAGGATACGCTGTGGTCCATTGTGTGGCCAGTTTGGAAAAAGTCGCGCACATTGGTTGGATTGGACACCCAAGGTGTAGCTGTTCTGTTTCCGTTTGCATCCAGTGGGCTATTGTACTGCGGTAGCAGAAGTCCAGCATCCAAACGCGGGCCCCAGCTTTCGTCCACACCATCGTTTACGCCATTCCCCAATCCGTCGACATAACGGAAGCCAATCTGTTCGGCCCACTCCTGATAGGTCGTTGGATTTAAACTATTGGACGATCCGATATCCGAGAGTTGCAAGTCACCTTGCTGGTATAACTTCCATAGATATTCCTCGCCGTATTTACCCTGTCCGTAGCTATTTTGGTAGCGTGGCAGGATGTAAGGATTCTCAAAAGAGATCCCTCCGGAATAAGAAATAACTGGGGATGTAGCTCCTTTTCCATTCTTGGTGGTGATAATAATGACACCATTTCCGGCCAGTTGCCCATAAAGTGCCGCAGCGTTTGCTCCCTTTAGCACCGATACCGACTCTATATTATTCGGATCGATATCACCTATGCCTGTACCATAATCCACGGAGCCGCCAGAGCCCACATCGGTTGAGAAGTTACTGACAGGCACCCCGTCGATCACGAACAAAGGCTGGTTATTGCCAAAGGAGTTATTTCCACGTAGCACGACCCGACTGCCCGCACCAACGGCGCCGCTAGCAGCGGTAACCTGCATGCCGGATATCTTACCGGACATCGAGTTGAGCACATTCTGTTGGTTCGTCTGCGTAAGTTCGGTGCCTTTCAATTCTTGGATCGCATAACCCAAGGATCTCTTTTCGCGGGAAAGACCTAAAGCTGTCACAACAACCTCTTCTAATCCTTCACTATCAGCGTTCAAGATCACTTCTACCGCCGTTTGGTTAGAGAGATCCACCTCCTTTTGCCCATAACCCACCGCAGACAGGCGTAATGGACCAGCCTGTCTGTAGGTAATCGTAAATTCCCCATTGGTACCGCTTTGTGTGGCCGTCCCATCTTTTAAAGTAAGGGTTACACCGGCGATGGGCGCACCTTTTTCATCTACCACTCTCCCTTTCAACTGCGTTTGCGCAAACAAGGCTGTAGAAAAGAAAAGACTCGCTGCTAAAAAAGCAATTTTTCGTCTATTCATGCAATCTTATCATTTAGTTAGTCAATCAACATTTAATAAAAACTAATCTAGACAGATAAAAAACGATTTAGACACCGATTTTTGATAAATAAATTGCAAATATTAACCAATAACATATTTTTAGCAAACAAAAAGTGCTAAAACAACTAAAAAAAAACAAGCTAAATAGCCAACACAAGAAGGTAAAACAAAAAAAGGCCGCACTATTAAAAATAGGCGGCCCAACTAGACTAACTAAACAATATTATCTGGGTACACGGGTAACGCTGGGAAGTCTTACCTCCACGATATATGTACCCTCCATCAACACGCGGAAGCCAAACACGGGATTAACGTTGTTATTCGGCAGGTTGTCGATTGACGCATAGGCCATCGGAATACGGTAGTAATTCAAAAATCCCCAATCCGTTCCATTACTAGTGATCAATTTCGTCAAGGGGAATGGAGCCACTTCGAAGTCACAGATAAGAGCGGTATCCGTTGTCACGACCGGGTTGAATTTTACATGGGACTCAAACATAGGGCGGTCACCGCGTTTTACGATCTCGCCAGCCCTAGGATTAAAGGCGTTGCCATTTTTGTCAATGATCTTCAAAATCACACGCGCCCCTTCATTGGATACTTTCCGACAGCTGAGGCGTGGTGCCGTGGTCGTAGTAAACACTTCACTAGCACTGGAACCTGTTGCCGCTTGGTAGGTAACTTCAAACATATCTTCGATCGTTGGATCCACAATTTCAATGGTCGCCAAGTTCTCGAATAGCTTTGTTCCACGGGTATTGGTGAAGTTCACATCGAAGGCATAGCGCCCCAACGGAAGATTCGCCGATGCACGGTTAAAGATCAGCTGTCCACTCACGGGATTAAACTCCATAGGTGGCCGGCTTACCGTTTCTCGCTTTTTGTTTAAGAGTTCAACTGTAGTATCGGTTTCGGCGTTGAAGACCATTCCGTCTTTGAAGACCAACATTTCATAATCCGTAAAGAACTCCGCCGGCGCGGCTTGGCCCGTTGAAGCATCGCGCAGGTTCATCAGTTCAAAGTTATAGGGGGGTGTTGAACCATCGGCATTGATCCGGTCGGACATCGTGAGCGACATACCGCGTTTACAAAAGATGACGTTGGATTTATACCGAATATTATCGCTTTGGAATCCATTCTCGATCTTCGAACAGGAAAACAGCATAACCGAGGCCAGTGGCACTGCGAGTATTGTCTTTATAATAGTTTTCATAATCTTTTTCCGTTAAATTACTGAGCCATTTTGCCTCGGTTAAAAAATAATCTGTGCGAATTGTCCAACACATGCACAATGCCGGTAGTCGTGATCAGGCCAGATGTCTGGCAATCAAAGGAACGATCCAATTCCGCATCCGGTATAGCATTGTAATCGGCCTCCTCTTCATCCAAAGTTTTGATCACCTTCGTAAAATTCACGTAATCCACGTAATCTAAATACGTGTTAAAATCACGTGTTCTACGTAACTTGATGTTAAACCGAACATCGGGAATATTACCTAACTTGGACGTATAGTAAGTGTTCTCCGTGCTCAACTTATCACGGTTCAGGTTGCCGTCAAAGAGATACATCATCATCGAATCGCGCAGCTGCTGGGCAGGAATATCGGTAATCGAAAAAGAAATATTTTCATTACCAACCTGTACAATCTTCTCCTGCTTTTTTGCAGCTACATAATCCCTTGCACCGTAGTCCGTGGTCACGAAAAAGGTCACATCCGAGTTAACGATATCCTTGATTCCTGCATGATCGATCATCCGCACCAGCGAATCAAAACTACCATGGCTTTTCAAGAAATCGTAGGTCGTCATATTTACATGAGGATCGCTCTGCCCTCCATCCTTTTTATAATCGTCTTTCTGACAAGCATAAGCCGTTACTGCCAGGACTATTAGTAAGATTAATTTTTTCATATCTTTCATGTTTAAATAGATTTAAACCTTTCCTCTCCAATAGGTGGTCTGCGTCAGTTTGTTATTGTTTCGGAACAGATCAGGACTGACCGGCCAATAAAAGCCCTCCTGTCTGAATCGGCTTTCCGATAACCAAGACACGAAATTCGCATACTGTCTGGTCCGGATCAGGTCGTACATCAAGTGTCCTTCTAAATACATCTCCTTGCCACGTTCCAATGCATACTCGTACAATACTTCGTCTTTGGACAAGGTAGTAGGCAACAATGCTGTAGGATCCGCTCCATTGCGCGTGCGGAAGGAGTTGATGATATTGATCGCCGCTAACGTATTACCTTTATAAAGCGCGATCTCGGCTTTCAACAGCAGCATATCACTCAATCGAAAGATAATAATGTTATTGCTGAGGTAGGCATCTTGGTTCTGCGCGGTATTTCTATAGGAAACATTGCTGTACTTAATACAGGTTGGACGATCGGTAGCCATATCGGTAAAATTCTTACGTAAACGAACATCCTTATCATCAACAACCTTTACGTCACCCTCACGCCATTCCCACTGACCTATTGTCGCATTCCAGTACCAGTTCCAAACTTTATCAAATTTGTAGAAGTGATCGGAAAAGTAATCCAAATTCACATAAGCTCGAGAGTTTGTGCCATAGTATTGAATGTGAGACGTACGCAAGAACATGTTACCGATATGCGCATTACTTCCTTCGCGTACATCATCGTTGATGGCGATTTCGAAAATCCCTTCTTTGGACTTCCCAATAAATGTGCTGTAATAATTTGCCGTGTCCGTTTGGCTATACATACCATTTGCCGTGATCGCATCGATCGCCGTTTCGGCAGCCAAAACGTCCTGCATATTAGGCTGATCCGTTGTGACGTCGGTCGTTGTTGCACGCCAAAGGTAGAGATGTGCCAACAAGGCCTCTACAGATCCTTTGTTTGCAGTAACCTTTGCATCGCCCAAAGATGTATAATTCCAATCTAACAGCTCCAAAGCCTTTTTACAGTCAGCTTCAATCAAAGCCATTACTTCGGCTTTCGGACTACGCGCAAGTTCAGGTGCGGATATCGGATCTTCGTATTCTTCGGTCACGATAGGCACATCACCCCAGTTGCGCACCATCATAAAGTAAACCAAGGCACGCAAGAAGTAAGCTTCGCCCATGATTTCGTTCTTAAATTTTTCTGGGTTTGCCACATCGGTCAGCAGCGCGTTATCTATTTTAGGCACACGGTTCAAAATGATGTTGCTCATGGTAACCGCTTTGTAATACCCACGCCAATCACCGAAACTCTCCACATTATACTGGAACGTGTAATCACCCGTTTGAATTCCCTCTAAACCATCTCCCGTATATTGCAGGGTGAAATAATATCTTGCAACGGCATCGCCATACATAAAATAGCGAGGGCCACCGCCGTTACCAGAGCTTATCACGCTTCTGACAAGCGCATAATTTCCGGCCAATGCACTGCTTAAATCGCGAGAACTTTTCCAGAAGGCCTCGGAATAGGTCGAGTTTACAGGTTCCTCTATCAAAAAGTCCTTGCATGATACGGATAGCATCGTAGTTGCCACCAATAGGCAGCGGGCTACAGCATATAAAATCTTATTCATGTTCACTGTGTTAAAGTGTTATTTCTAAACCTAATGTATATTTCCGCGGAATCGGGTATCCGCCACCATTATATTCACCATAAGGGCTTACCGCTTCTGCATCAGGAAGCTTTTTGGATTTTTGCCACATCAAGACGTTGTCCATGATACCGAAAACACGTAGGTTTGATATAGACAACCGCTTAAGTAGATTCGTCGGCAAATTGTAGGAAGCAATAAAGTTCTTCCATCTTAAGTAGGATCCACTCTCCAAGAAGAATGTCTGCGCAGAAGTGTAATAGTAGCGATAAGTACCTAAATCATATTTTGCATATTCGGCCTGATCGCCGGGTTGTCTCCAAATGTTCAGCTTATCCAAATCCGGTGTTGAGTAGTACACAAAATTTGAAAGCGCATTTCCGGATGTAGAGTTCGAAAACTGATCTGCTTCGAACAAGTTCAACACATCACGATCAAAGCCATAGGTAAACATGAAGGTCAACGATATGTTTTTGTAGGAAAGCACGTTGTTCCATCCACCGACCCATTTGAAATTCGGGTCACCGATAGGCATTTTATCGGGGTTGATACCGCTATTGAAAATATCGATAAAGTAATCGCCATCGAGATCTGCAAATTGAAAATCGCCAGCCCCAAAGGTGCCGTTTGAATTACGGAAACGCTCTCCGGTATACGGATTTACCGGAATATCGTCCACGGTACTGAACACGCCCAAGGTTTTGTATAGGTAGAATGCATTGATCGGTGAACCCACAGATAGAATATGTGACTTATCAAAGCGATCTCCCTGCATGATCAGATCACGACCTCCATTTGGCAGGTTCATAAGACGATTCTTCACATACGAGATGTTGAAGTTCGACCGCCAGCTAAATTTAGAATCGCGTGGAAGCACATCTGCGGAAAATTGAATATCTACACCGGCGTTACGGATACCGACAGAGTTTGTCTGCGCGATATCGTAACCGGTGGTCAATGGCAACTGCACATCAAACAGCCCGTCGTAGTTTTCTTTGTTAAATAAATCCACCATCATCGTGAATCGACCACGATACAGCTCCATATCTACCCCGAGGTTCCACTGTCTGTTTTTCTGCCAGCTCAGGTTTTTCTGCGCCACACCATTATTGAAATTAGGCATGATCACCACTTGTCCGTTGTACGAAGCTGCACCACCATTACCGGAGAAACCTCCAGCATTTACATTATAAAGATTGTACTGCAAATAGTTGCTTGGCGGCAACGCTCCGGTCAAACCATAACTTCCACGGATCTTCAACAAGGTCAACCAAGAAGACTCTTTCAAGAACTCCTCCTCGGTAAGGATCCAGCCCACCGAAGCCGACGGAAAGTAACCCCATTTATTGTTTTCTCCAAAGCGAGAAGATCCATCGGTACGAAACGCTCCAGAAAATAGGTATTTGCTATCGTAATCATAGGAAAAACGACCTAGGTAAGACAACAAGGAGTAGCGTTGCAGATCGGAGTAGGCACCGATGTTGTTCTGCAGGAATCCATTGACCACTTGAATCTGGTCAGAAACCCCTAAACTACCCCATGCACTCACCGATTCAATCCTGTTCTTCTCTGCCTCCTGTCCAATAAGTGCACTTACGGAATGTTTTCCGAACGTATTGGAGTAGCTCAAAATGTTCGATATACGAAGTTGTGCATCGCCGTAGGCTGTCGATGACGAGTAATTTCCCGCACCACTCATCAACTCACTAGGGCGGTTGTAATCGCGCTTCGCGTCATTAGCAATGTAGGCAGACTGTGAAGTAAAAGTTAAGCCTGGAGCCAATAGTAAGCTGAGGTTTAGGTTAACGTTCAAGTTGGTATTCTCGTTCACGTCCAAGTTCGAGCTGTACTGCCCCAACAAAAACTCTCTTTTGGATTGGGACAGGTTCAACAAAGAGGTCGGCATGTTCCCAGCGCCCAAAGCGATGGGACTGGTATTACTGCCGTTACCGCGATCTCTCGAGTTATACGAGTAAGAAATGTTAGGATTGATCGTCAACCTTTCATTCAACGCTTTCGTCGATAAAATCAGACGACCGTTGTAACGTTTGAAGCCGGTAGCTTTCACAATACCCTGCTCGTCGAACATATCACCGCTGAAGCGATAGGTTGTGGAGTTCCCACCACCCGACAAGGAAAGATTGGCGTTACTGACACTTCCCTTTTGGTAGAAAAGATCTTGCCAATCCGTATTACCATTAAAAGCAGGATTCAAAGAGTCCGTTAACAATCGCGGCATATTACGCAGATCATTGTAGGTCAATTGACGATTCAGGATCTCTAGCTTCTGTCTGCGCTCCAAGGCACCTAAAGTAACGTCACGTAGTTCGGGTCTTTGCGTTAAACCGGTGTAGCCGGTAACCATAACGCGCGGTTCTCCAGTTCTACCTTTCTTGGTGGTGATCATCACCACACCGTTGGCTGCTCTGGATCCATAGATCGCTGCCGCAGAGGCATCCCGCAACACGTCTATAGATTCGATATCACTGGGATTAAGACCAGCAAGGTAGTTCGTACCTGTTCCAGTATTCGGACCAACAAATTGCTCGGTAGGCTGTGGCACACCATCGATGACATACAAAGGGCTACTGATAACATTATAGTAGTCGTCGCCTGAGTATTGTGTGCTCACGGCAGAGGTACCACGCACCGCCAAGGTCGGCGAGGCGCCTGGTGCTCCCGAGAAGTTCTGCACGTTTACGCCAGCCAAACGCCCTTGCAGGAGCATGTCAAAACTGGCAGCAGGTAAGTTCTCCAAATCTTTTCCCGAGATACTGGAGATTGCAGCGGTGGCTTTCTTACGGCTTACCGTTTGGTAACCGATAACCACGGCCTCCTCCAAAGTACTGAGTGTTTCGGTAAGGGTCACGATCAACGGCACCTGACCGGCCGATACCTGTTTCTTCTCATACCCGATGGAAGAGATTTCCAAAATTTGCTGCCCATTGGCAGTGAGGGCAAATTCGCCCTTTTGATCGGTTTGTGTTGTTAGTGAGGTGCTGAGGTTTTTTACGGATGCTCCCGCTATCGGAGATTTGTTCTGATCCAGAACAGTCCCCCGAATTTGTTGCGCATACACATTGACCGACACCAAAACCGAAATCCATAGTGAGACTATAATTTTCATAGTGGCTAGTTAGGTAGTTAGTAGTTATTAATTAACCAAATATAGGTGGCCAGAAAGAAGTTGCTCCCTCATATATTAACCAAGCATATCCATTTTTTAACAGGTTATTATGCACTATTTTTTGATTTCTGATAACGAACAATAGATTCCTATAAAGAATGAAATCAAATATTAGAGAATTAATGAAACCCACTCCTCCAAAAACAGGTATTAAAACAACCAATAAGCATCAAAAAACGCCTTTAATAACTTCTTAAAAGCGTTTTTTAATTCATAAAAACCGAAAAATAACAATTATTTTTTATCGAATAACGACACATTATTTAGCGTGACCTGATAGGGCCACTGTTCGTCCGTTTCGTCCTTCCCATCCACCAGATGAATCGCATGTGTACTGGGTGCACCCATCACGATAAACCAAAGATATTCCGTATCCTTTGGCACTTTGAATTTAACATTGCTCTGCGGATGATGTTGGATATCTCCATACGTACGTTTCCCCGCTTTAGAAACAGCTAAGAAACCGTAGCGCCAACCGGCGCGCTCTGGCTGGATAGCACGATAGCCTACGGCATTTTTCAACCCTTCGAAACGCAGCGACACCGTAGACGACTTTTGAGGCAATGTTAAACGGAACGCATTGTATCCGTAATCCTGAGGCGTATGCGAAGGAGCGACTCGCCAAATCCCGCTCCCTTCGTCCAGCAGCAAGCTACTATGCTGGTTAGCGTAGGGCTTCGCTGCCGACTCCACACGCGGCAGATCCCAAGTCACAAAACGACGATAGGCATCGAAAAGCTCATCATTAAACGCTTCCTGTGCGATGTTGGTCAACCGTTGATAGGCCATGACCGGATCTTCTCCCTCTTTTACCGATCGCCACATTTTTCCGATGAAATCGATTCCATGCTTGTGAGCCCAATATTCCAGCACAAAAGGCGAATGATATTGATTTGTTTCATGCAAAAAGGCGTAATGTGTTTTTTCCATAAAGCCCTTAAGGTGATAGTTTTCAAAGGTAACCCAATCGGGATATACCTGCCACAGCATATACTGTGAGGTCATTTCGAAAATACTATTTCCACGACTGCCTTTTGGCGGCGAGGAAAAAGCCCAGTTGCCGTCGCATTTCGCCAAGTATTGAAAGCTGTGCCCCATCTCATGCGCCAGCGCACCATACGGAGGCTTGGCTACCCGAACCGCGGGCGTCCACAGCACGCCGATCTTGTCTTCCGCACCTCCACCGTAAGCCGTGCCATCATCGCCCCCAAATACGTACATCAATAATTTATACCGATCAGACACAGACTTTCCAACTTCCACAAATTTGAGTTCTTCCGTATAAAAACGATACAGCTCTTCGGATGTCTTCAATAGTTCCTCCGGATCGAAGCGTTTGTTTAGATCTATATTTTTCGTCGGATCTGCACCGTATTCTTTTGCCCAAAAAATTATGATATTTGCCGACTCGACTCTTCGATCGTTACTGTATTCGCTGTTTGGATCGCTATAGTCGTTGTCATCCGGTACACGCCACACCTTGGACGGTATGTAGGCTTGTTTTTCGTCTATAGTTACAGCAGCTGACTGAGCGGTTGACTGTGCCAAAACGGACTGCCATGAAGGCAAGATTAGGACGGACAGTAAGGTTAACAATAGTTTCATTGTGGGTATCATGATTTAAGTAAAATATAAGCCTTTGCGACAATCGAACTGCTGCATTGGTAACAATTGCAGTACATTGCTTCTACGCGCGAGCACGATCCAAAGTTAAAGCTTGCCCAGTAATCTTCGTGCCAAGATATTAACCAGAGCTATACCATATTTGACACGAAATCACGATATCCAGACCGAGGTACAAGATTTGCCCAAGCACAATTTTTCCTTGGAACTGGCGGCAAAAACATTGTCTAAATCATGCTTTTTTGTATCTTTAGTGCTCCCTGAACCCATATGCACATGAAAAACAGTATTTACTACCGATGGATAGATTAAAAAAGCACAGCACCATCGCCTTCAACACGAAATAAAGCAAAGCAAAACTCCCATCAACGCTATGTTTATAAACCACATTATCGAAAAGTTCGCTCATTTCGACTTGAGCGAAGAAGAATTGCGGGAAACCCGAAAGATTCTCCATTTGGAACACTTTAAACGGAACAGCTTTTTTCTAAAAAAAGGAGAATCTAGTTCACGCATAGGCCTCCTTATCAAAGGACTGATGTACGCCTATAATATGGACAGCAATGAAGAGGAACATGTACACGGTTTTTTCTACGCGGCCTCCCAACACGACGTGGTCTTCAACTATGAAGCGTATATACAGAACAGCCCTTCCGAAGTATCCTACAAATGCTATCAGGATGCTACTATGATTGTTCTGGACACAAAAAAGGTCAAGGAACTGTACGAACAGTTTCCTCGGTTTTATCAGCTGGAGATGCTGATCATGCAACCGCAATTTCTTCAGGCACTTTCCAGAAGCAAAATGCTGCATGCCGGAAGCGCTCCCGAAAAGATAAGCCTACTTAAAGCGCAATCACCGGAAATATTTAAATTGTTCCCTTCGGCCTACATTGCTTCCTATCTAGGTATTCATCGCAACACATTCAATAGGGCGATGCACAAGCTTTAGAAAAATGCACCAAATGGTGCTTTTTTTTAAGCATCATTGCACCTATTTTTGGACGGGTTATCATCTATGATTCCTTACTATGAAAAACACAAAACCTGCTCGATCAGGCAGGATCTTGTCGCACTAATTGCATATAGTGCCTAACTTTTTATTACACATTTTAACAACGCAGCGCCTGGAATGACATTAGAGGAAAAAATGAAGAAAAAGATAAATATTGGGTACGCCGAAGATTCCACCATCACCCAACTGCTCTTAAAAACTCTGATCAAACAGGACAATCGTTTCGAGCTTATTTTAGAAGCTGAACATGGGCAGATGCTCTTGGAGAAACTAGTTATCGTCGAACACCAGATAGCGGTATGTATACTGGATTTATACATGCAGCCAGGAAATGGCATTGAAACCGCATCGTTGATCAGGGAGCGTTTTCCGGATATCGTGACGATAGGTTACTCGACTAGCACGGAGGAGCAGGATATCAACGATATGAAAGAGGCCGGAGTAGTTGCCGTTTTTGACAAAAACAAGGTAAGCGTTGGTGAATTGCTTAACCACATTCACAATTACGTATCCAGTTTAGGTTAAGACACACAAAAACCCCATTATTGCTTACGAAAATTAAAGGCTGCGCTCACAAGAGGCAGCCTTTCCTCTCAACTAAACAACGAAATGAATGGAAAACTTATGGATAGAAGCTGATCTCTCCCTTCACAAAATTTAATGTCGTCTGATATTGATTGAGGAACGGGGTGCCCAACAAACCTTTTATTGGCAAGGCATCGTCTCCCTTTCCGGCACCGATGTCCTGATTGGTGAGCACGGGGGACAGCTGATGCTTCTCAATTTTTCACGGCCTTTCCATAATTTGACAAAGACATCGTGAATAGCATTTTTAACGAGCGTTTCGTCGGCCGTACGCCACATACCATATTCATACAGATGGGGCAAAAGAATTCTATAGATCTGCTCAAATGCAGCTCGCTCTCCTGTGAGAAAATCAACCCAGTAAGCATCAATCGTATTTGGCATGTCTTTGCTATATAGCCCGCCTCTGTCAGTTAGACGAATGTAGCCACAAAGGAAATGTAAGAATGTTTAGTAATTAAAAGCTTCAAAATATACGTAAGTTTGCGGTAAAATTAGCACAGCGCCAACCATCCACATAAGTAAGCTAAACGATAGCCGATTGATGCTTAAAAGACTTCTCCCAAAGATAGGTGAACCCCCTGATGATGCTTACTGAGACCGTAATCAATCGCGATGTTTGTGCCCGACTTCTTGTTAAATTTGATTCGGGCACCCGCACCCGCTGCGATATTCCAATTGAGGAACAGGTTGCTCCTTGGACCACTCACCGTCGTCATATTGGCAAAAACAACAAAGCCCAAAAAGCCATTTTCCGTGATATCCCGACGATATTCACCTTCCATGTAATAAAGCGACTTTCCTCGATACCTGCTCAATGGCAGGCCGCGTCCAGAACTATTGTAGGGGTCCCAACCTAGATTTGGAAGCTCCATGTAAGGCGCTCTACTACCAAAAACAGACCAAAAGAAATTGCGGACGGCAATCATATTCTGCCGGTTAGGGTTATCCGTCAACCGATGGTAGCGACGCATCTCTACGAACAGCGATTGCCACGATTGGGTGCTACCCATAAATTCGGGATTGAAGCGAAATTGGAGATTCGCATAATTGCCATCCCAGGCATTGATGGAGTTTGCCCGGGTATCGTAGATCATATTGATACTTAATCCAGATGAAATATAAGAGTCATCGTTTCCCGTTCCGTAAGGATACGAGGTGAAATTAGCCAGGGAGGTCTCGCTGTCACTCCGCAGTCCCATGCGATAGTCCAAATCGTAGCCCAAGCCCATAAAAAATCCACCTTTTATCCGTTTTAGCGCATGCTGGTAAAATCGTAGGTAGGTATAATCCAGCATGATCTTCTCGTCGGAATGATGCTCGCGCCCCAGCCCCCATGTTTCATGCGGATACTTTAACAAACGGATATCACCATCGATTACCCAAGTGTTTTCCTTCAACCAAATATAAGATCGAATAGGAATACCTATACGCTTGCCAAAATTGGTATATGGAGTGAAGTTGATACGTGAGATATAGGTTGTGCTACGGTCTCCAAGATAGAAACCAGCAGTGGTCGATGTTATAAGTGCGTGCCCACCGCCCGGCACATTCTGCGAAAAGGGAAGAATGGAAAAATAGATCTTCTGACCAGTGCTGTCCACCGCAGCAGGAGGTTTGATATCAAACAGGCGCTTTCCCAAGTCGATCAAATCGAGCTGTTTACTTGTATCGACCGAAAATTTCGTCACTTCAATCTCGTTTACAGGACGTTGTCCAAACACATCTCCATGACACACACAGAGTACACTGATCAGTACAACCAAGATCTTATCAACTTTTAAAAACCTGTAACAATGGAGCATATTTCGTTACGCATGTAGCGCGGCTACAGCAATAGCACAAATTGTACCATTTATCATGCACTTGTTAGGTATTGCAGAAATTCTTATACAAAAGAAACAAAGCCTATATTGGTGATCAAACGGGGATCCGTTCGTCAAAAAAGATCCCACTTGAAGCCCAATTGGTATTGTGCTATTGCGGCATGTGCATCGGCATGAACGTTAGTGACGCGCTTCACTTCACGGTAGCGAAAATAAATTGATCCAAGTTCCAATCCGACACTATAGCCCAGTCTAGTCCGGTGTTGAAAGGCATTCCTGCCATTATTCAGTTGGTACTTCGATTCATTCAACAATTTACTCCATTCCGGTCCAGCAAGCAAGGCGAATTTCGGCGTGATACACAGTTTAAAAAAAAGGGGTATATGGAAATAATGTAGCGACTTTGTCCCCTTTTCTATGCCGGCATCCATAGTTTGGGTTTGCTCGTTGGCGCGCACACGGGCGATATTGAAGGAAGGTTCCGCCTGCAGCGCTAAATTTTTGGTCAAGCTATACTGTAAGGCAATACCGGCCTGCAAGCCGATCTTCTTTGCCGAGCGAAAAGAATTACCATCTAGGTGCGAAAGGTTTCCGCCCAGCCGCAGCCCCGCACTGACCTGTGCAGAAAGCTCGCCTACCGCCAAAAGCATAATCACGCATCCGACTACCCTACCCAGAGGTTTAATTTTCACCATCTTGTACCTACCCATGATCTTTACCATAATCAACAGCATTTGTCTTCTGAAAGGTTAACGCATTAAATGGAAAGAGGAATATCAATAAGAATAGTGTAGCTATACCTGCCTCTAAAATCTCCGCATTTTTCCCAGAAGGAATAAGCAATATCGACGCAAAAAGTGCAATGCAGGCCACAATCTGATAAGTCTGCGCGATAGGCACACCATATAGATCAACATAATGCTTGGTGGTTGCATGCTTACGGTACAAAAGCGGTAATAACAACAGGTAAGCGGCGACACCTACCGTCAGCAATTGGGAGAACACCACCTTATTAACCTTTTTATCGCCAATGACCATGTTGTGCAAATTGGTTTCAGCCTGTGTGTTGTGCTGTTTAAAAAAGTCTGAGCTTTCGATCTGAAAGATACGCTGACCCCAACTGATCTCCTCTCCTGCCACAAAGAAAGAAAATAAGGCAATCAATACCATCAGCAGCTTGAAACGCCAGTTTCGGTAGCTTCCCAACGTGTAGATCTTATACAACGCATATCCACAGGCTATCAACAGCGGAACCAATGTCCAGTTTTCTACAAATCCATCTTCGACAGCATAAACATCTTCAAACCAACCCGTATTAATGTTGGCAATTATAACCCCGGAGGCCACCAATGTGGCCGTAAAAATCAAAAATAGAATTTCAAATAGTGATAATAGTGTTGGACGTAACATGCGCCAAAATTAGCAAAGCGAATTGAATTAACTTTTTGACTATTGTAATAATATAGTCAATAATCAAATTAACATTCGACCGTGGAAAATAAAAACCGTCCCGTAGCATGATTTTTCTATCGTCGAATCATCGATCCGCCAATGTGATAAAGTTTGTTTTTGCTTTCGTGGCACCCTATAGAAGTATATCTCACACACTTTGACATCCGTCAATTGTTTTTAGAACGATCAAAATCTCGGTTTAAATGCACAACATGTACTAGGCTTTCTCTTGGTTTGTATTAAGGAAACATAAGATACAGCCTAATACTGCGGTTTGACGACTTACTGCAAAGCGGTAGTTTCCAACACAGGTGTCTTTTTCTCTTTCGATGAAAAACACATTTGTAAGACCACGGAAGCCAAGACAAAACTGACCCCGAGGTAAAAGGAAAAATTCACGGCTTTACTTTCATCGAAGAAAAGGAATGCTAAGATGATGGCGTACAGAGGCTCAAGGTTGAAGGTTAGATTAACCGTAAATGCCGATATTTTCTTCAGCACATCCGCAAAAATAACGTAGAGCCCAACGGTGCAAAAGAGCGCCAACAAAAGCAAATAAAAGGTATCCATACCACTTGGCAAAAGATTTTCCACCGGAAAGCAATACAAGTACAAGGGCATAAGAAGCCCTAAGCCAATGGTGCCTGTCAACATTTGATAGTAATTGATCAAGCGGCTATCGTATTTCGTAACCAGTCGTTCGTTATAGATCGTATAAAGCGCCGCGAAGGCGGAAGATATCACACCACAGACGATACCAATTTGATAAGAAGCATCGAAATGGAAGATGAGCAATATTCCGGCTAGTGTCATTGAACTTAAGAGCAGCTCGGACAAATGGAAGCTACTGCGGTCAATCAACGGTTTGAAAATAGCGGTGAAGAAACTCGTCAAGCAGTAACAGACTACGCCGACAGAAATATTAGCATACTTGATACTTGCATAGAAAAACACCCAGTGTATGGTAATAAACAAACCTACTTTACCGATATCAAAGCGCGTCTTGAGATCCGGGACCTCCCGGATTCTTAATCCTTTGACGATGAAGAAGAGCATGATACTGGAGAAAAGAACGCGGTACCAAACCAACATTCCTTCATTTAACGTGATCAATTTCCCAAAAACACCGGTGAAACCAGCTAACAATATGGCAATGTGCAAAAGCAAATATGACTTTTTCATAAAAATGTATTTATCCCCTATTCAAAACGGGAACTTCTGTAATAAAAGTTATTTATAGAGATCGCCCAGATAGCGGCATCGCTACCCTTCTATTTCTTACAGATGGTAAGAAATTTTTACGCAACAGGAGGGGATAAAATTTTTTTTCTGTTCATAGCTAAGTGGTACTTTTCGAATTTATGAAAAAATCGACATAGTTCGATGGCGACGAAGAAATAAAACTAAAAAAAGAGAAAGGCTGCACTCGGGCGAGGCAGCCTTATTTTTACTAACTAAACAACAATACCTTAGTATGGTATTTTCTTTTGGAAAAGATCAACTCTCCCCATACAGCAACATCAAGCCGCTGTGTATGTACATATCTTTATTTAATGGCTATATTAAAATTGTATTCATCGGGCGGCAGGCACTGTGATTTATCACAAGCCATAAATTCCACGGTTCCTTTTACAGTCGTTTGCCCCTTAACCAATTTAACTTTCTGCTGAAAGGTTACCTCGTTTGGATAGTAGGGTACATTCATCTTAAAATCCTTTTCATACTTGCTTTTGGGCGCCGGTGCTGCCACTTTGCCATTTAACGTATATTCTTTCGAAGGACTAAAAGTAAACGCTGTAGCTATTGGACCTCCTTGGGGAACGTCAAGCCCATAGATGTGCCAACCTTCTTGTATGGTTGCTTTAACGAAAACGACAGCTTCCTTGCTATTCAGCTTTTTTGAAGCAACCGACCATTTTACAGGATTATGAATTTGCGCGATGCCAGCCGTAACAAACACCAACAGCAGCACGATGGATAGACCTAGTTTTTTCATATTTTTATTACTATTATTTTATGATACCGGTTTATACATAGCTGAAACAGTGATCATCAAGTCAAACACTGCAAAGGCTAAATATATTTTTACAAATCTTGCTACAAAACAGATTATTCACAACACAACCATACTATTTCCGTAAAAAAACCTAAATAAAATACATAAAACAATAAATTTATCAGGCAATATGTTTTAAACATTCTACCAATCCATTAAATATTCGAAAGTTCAGAAAAAATATAAGTCAGAGCTTCACATACATTAGTTTTGCAAACACAAGAACAATAAGCAATACCTTCGCCATGACATATAATGAATACGTTGGACATATCAAATGCCTTATTATTGGATCGGGGCCTGCAGGCTATACTGCCGCGATTTATGCTGCACGTGCCGACCTTAGTCCCGTAATGTATACAGGTATTGTTCCTGGCGGACAGTTAACACAGACTACCGACGTGGACAACTTTCCGGGATATTCGAAGGGTATCACTGGCCCGCTGTTGATGGGAGACCTAAAGACGCAGGCTGAACGTTTCGGGACCGATGTTCGTTTTGGCTATGTCACCAACGTATTGTTTTCGAAAGAAGCCGGCGTGCACCAAGTCGAAATCGATGGATCCAAGACCTTCACGGCAGATACAGTGATCATTGCTACCGGAGCCACAGCTAAATGGCTAGGCCTACCATCGGAAGAAAAATTCAACGGTTTTGGTGTATCGTCTTGTGCCGTATGTGACGGATTCTTCTTCAAGGGCCAAGATATTGCTATCGTTGGCGCTGGTGATACGGCGGCAGAGGAAGCTACCTATCTGGCTAAGCTATGCCGCAAGGTATATATGCTCGTCCGTCGCGACGAGTTCCGTGCCTCCAAGACCATGGTAAATCGCGTCATGAAGACAGAAAACATAGAGGTGCTCTTTAACACGGAAACCCTAGAAATCATAGGCGATCAAACAGGCGTCACAGGACTTCGCACCTTCGATAGGGAAAAGCAAGCCGAAGGCAGAACTTTGCCTGTGACGGGCTTTTTCGTGGCCATAGGACACCAGCCCAACACGGCGTTGTTTGCAAACCAACTGGATATGGATAATGCTGGCTATCTCATTACCCAGGCGGATTCTACCAAGACCAATATACCCGGGGTATTCGCTTGCGGCGATGTACAGGATCATCAATTTAGGCAAGCTATTACCGCTGCTGGCACAGGCTGCATGGCGGCACTGGAGGCCGAGCGCTATCTAGCGACGAAAGAAGATCTAGCAACGGTACATCAGCCCGTTCAGGAAACATTTTAGAATCCCCTAAATAGCAGCGATATGCTTGAGCACAAAACGACAGCGTTCTTCTACCGTTGCCTTGGGCAACTCAATCAGCATATAACCAAGCTTAAGATAGGCCCCTTTCAGGGATTCGAATGTGCGCAAGGCCTCCGACCATTGCTGCTTACGTTCCGCATCGGTTTCGTAGATTTCTGCCCAAGGCGGCAAAATAAAAACATGCTTTTGATATCGGCACTCCTTAGCCGCCGTTATTAAGGCCGCCGGCAACGAAATCTCTTCCATCGCTGCATAGCCCAACGCATCAACAACACTTCGATCAAAAAAAACCGCTTTATGTGCGGATATAAGGCCCGCATTCTTGTAACTATGGATACTCGCTTCCAACATGCGGACAGCGTATTTCCGCTTGTCAGCCCAAGGTAAGGCGTCTCCATTTTTTTCCATCTCGCTTTTTATCAGAGCTCGAGCGTCTTCTGCCACGGTTTCGAATCCTTGGCACTTCAATGCATGGAGTAGCGTGGTTTTTCCAACACCGGGGCCACCTGTAATCACATAATATTGCATAGCATTATTAACTAAGAATGAATGTAAAATTTTTAGAAAAATATTAATAGGAATTGGTTTTGAACTATTGGCGGTAAATGTATGTTCTACAATGGCGACAAATTTAGCGAAAACAAATAAAACATCATAACTCCAGAAACATGAACAGAGAAAGATGTGGTTAGGATCTCGCGAAAAGCACGCACTAGAACGTAACATATGCAATTAACGCAACGCAAACAACATGCCGACAATATATTGTCTTGCATCGGTAATACACCCTTGGTCAAATTTGATAGGCTCTTCCGTCCGTCAGCATTGGCTATTTTTGGAAAACTAGAACTCTTAAATCCCGGCGGCAGCATAAAAGACCGGTCGGCTTTGCATGTGGTTAACAAAGCGATTGCGTCAGGAAAGATCAAAAAAGACACGGTGCTGATTGAATCCACGTCGGGAAATATGGGCATAGGACTCGCACGTATTTGCCATTATTACGGGCTTCCTTTAATTTTGGTGACGGATCCGCATATCAATCCGCTGGCCGAAAAGATATTGTCTACATTTCGCGCACAAATCATCAAAGTTGAACAACATGATGGTCATGGTGGATACCTCAACACCCGTTTGCAAAAAGTTAATGAGCTGTTGCAGGATATTCCGAATAGCTTTTGGCCGGATCAATACCACAATTTGGATAGTCCCGCCGCTCACCAACAAACGTTCGCCGAAATTGTTAACGATTTAGGCATGGCTCCCGACTATCTTTTTGTACCCACGAGTACCTGTGGCACCCTACGTGGTTTTGCCGATGCTATAGAAACCTTCGCCGCTTCCACAAAAATCATTGCCGTGGATGCCGAAGGAAGTTTGATCTTTCAAGAACAGGCAAAGACGCGGCTAATACCGGGTATGGGCGCGAGCCGAAAGTCGCACTTCCTAAAGCTCGAACAAATACACGATGTAGTGCATGTTTCGGATAAAGACTGCATTGATGGCTGCAAACGTTTACTGGACAGAGAGAGCATCTTGGCGGGTGGATCTTCAGGTGCCGTGGTCAAAGCGATTGAAGCATATCTCCCAAAAATGGCAGCGGAAGCAACGGCGGTCGCCATCATCCCCGATAACGGGGAACGTTATTTAGACAGCATATATTCCGAGGCTTGGGTCAACAAACATTTTCCGGCAAAGCAATAAACGATGATTTGGAAGAATGAGCATATCCGTGAATCTGCAAAGACAGCAAAAAAACTTCTGCAGGAATTGATTGAGCAATCTAACTATGCTTTCCAACCCTCTTTTGCAGCCGACGAGACAAACATTGGAATCGTTGGTGGCGGACCGAAAGGATTCTATGCGCTGGAGCGACTTTTCGCACAGCTGCAAGCGCAGCCTTTGCAGCAACCCGTCGTCGTCTATTGGTTTAACGAAAGTCCTGATTTTGCCAGTGGCCCCAATTACCAAGTTGACCAACCTAACTACTTGCTGATCAACTACTGCATTGGAAACATCGATGCATGGAACCGGGAAGATTACAATACTGCAGTAGCTGAACAGCCCAATCTTAGCCAGTGGATACAGACGAACAAAAGAATTGAAGCCAATGTAGACCCGACGGACTACGCATCGCGAGCGCTTGTCGGCTGCTACCTTCAAGATCAGTTAAAGGCTCTTTTAGCGAGCAAACCCAGCTCGATAGTCTTACATCTTGTCGTAGGCCGCGTTAACGCCATAGCCCACAAAGAAGGTTTTGAAATAAAGATTGATAATCGACCAGACAGCATTAAAGTTGAGCATCTGTTGTTGGCAACGGGACATTGTTACCATAACAAATCACTGCTTGCACATAGTGGTTCACAGCCAAAATCCAACGTTTATTTTGACAGCGCCTACCCCGTACAGAAATTGGATGCTATCCTCCCAGATGAACCAGTAGGCGTCATCGGACTGGGACTCACCTTCATCGACGTCGTTCTGCAACTAACGGAAGGACGCGGCGGCCAATTTAACGAAAATGGCGAATACATTGCATCAGGCACAGAGCCTCATATTTACGCTTGTAGCCGAAATAATATCCCTATTCTACCTCGGGGACCTATTTACGGCGAAAATCGCTATCAGCTGCGTGAGCAGACAAGCCGTTATTTGAAGGGATTGGCTCAGACAAATCAAGGGCGAAAAATAGATTTTGAAACCGAAATATATCCTTTGCTGCGCCAAGAAGCGCAATTTGCCTATTACAGTACCTTGTTAAGTAGTCGCGATGAAGATGAGGTTACAAAGTACATGCATACGCTAGACCAAGCGCAAATGTTCCACTTAGAAGATTTGCTGTTTCCACAAATTGCATATGCAAAAGATCAAAACAATGCCGTTCTCTCTTTTTTAGAGGATGCTATCGCGCAAGCTAAACTCGGGGAACTGCACAGTCCGATCTTGGCGGCCTCCGCTGTGTGGAGAGAAGCTACGCCGCTGATTGGTGAGATATACGCGCATGGTGGCCTCACCGGCAAAAGCCAAGCAATGCTGGAGCACAATTTATGGAGTGTCTTTTGCAGAACAAGTTTTGGACCACCTGTGGAAAACATGAAGAAAGTTGTTGCACTGGCGAAAGCGGGAATTGTACACTTTGCAAATGCGCCGTTAAAAACCATCACATACGATGATGCACAGCAGCAGTTTATGATAAATACGCAACAAAACCAACTCGCGGTCAACTACCTTATCGATGCACGCATTGCCCGGGGCAAGTTACAAGATGCGAACTCCGAGCTACACAACGCTCTTCTAAAAAACAAGCTGATCCAGCCCTTCAACAACGATGGCTATCAGTCTGGGGGGCCTGCGTTGCACAAATCGGGACAAGCGATTACTGCGCTTCTTACGTCCGACACACCCTTATTCTTTTATGGTACCGCTACTGAAGGAACTCTTTTAGACAACGATTCGTTATCCCGAAAAAGAAATGATACCGCTTCACCTTGGGCCAAATCGATCATTCAACAGCTCTTACATAAACAAAAAAACGCACTACATGAAAGCTACAGCCAAGGATAAACATATTTCACTTACGCCGATACTACATCCATGGATACAGCAGCTACTGAACGACAAGGATCTTTTAGCGGAAACCGTTAAACAAGAGAATTCGCCAGTCAATATACAAAGCGTACTGCCCTTCCGAGAAAACATAGCCGAGTATCAAACGATCTTCGAACGTTACGGCCTAAAGCATAAAATATACTTTGCGCGCAAAGCAAATAAATGCTTGACCTTTGCGAAAGCTGCCGCGGCAGCAGGAGAAGGTGTAGATACAGCCAGTCTGAAGGAGATGCAGCAATGCTTGGAAGCCGGAATTTCCGGCGACCATTTGATCCTGACGGCGGCTATTAAAAATATCCCTTTACTAGAACTTGCCGTCCCACATCATGTGACCATCATTATCGACAATATGGACGAGTATGAATCGTTGGACAGTATCGTTCGCGCAAACGAGGTTCCAGCGACCATTAGTATACGCGTTGGAGGCTTCCTTATGGAAGATGAAAAAATACCAACGCGTTTTGGATTTTCCTTAACTGAAGCCTATAGGATTCTAACCGAACAGATCAAAGACCATCCTTTCTTGGCTTTTAACGGCCTCCACTTCCATTTGAATGGCTATTCCATCGATCAACGTGCGGCAGCAATAGTGCAATGTATTGATTTGATAGATAAGCTAGCAGCGGAAGGCATATCTTGCCAACAGCTAGACATCGGAGGCGGCTATTTGGTTAACTATCTAGAGCGCAAAGAAGAGTGGATCACGTTTCATCAAGAATTAAAAAGGGCGGTATTGGGACAACGAAGCGCGCTAACCTACCAAAATGATCCGTTGGGCATGACACTCATCAACGGAGAGTTATATGGCGAACCAACGGTATACCCATACCACAACGAACAAGCAAAAGGAATTTTCTTGGAACAAATTTTAACGAGCCAAGCTGTTCCCTACGATCAGCCCATTCACGAACTGATTCAGGCGCGCAACTTAACCTTATGTATCGAGCCTGGTCGCTCCTTACTCGATCAGGCCGGCATTACCGTCGCGCGTATTGTATTTAGGAAGCAAGATACCGAAGGTTATCTCTTGGTAGGCTTGGAAATGAACCGCACGCAAATGAAAAGTTCCAGCGCCGATTTTCTATTGGATCCCATACACATCACCCATCAATCTACAGAACAACAGGAAGCCGTAAGCGGTTACCTCGTCGGTGGATATTGCTTAGAGCAAGAATTCTTGCTGAAACGAAAAATACAGTTTGCTACATATCCGCAAGTCGGCGACCTCATTGTTTTTCCAAATACAGCTGGATATATGATGCATTTTTTCGAATCCCAAGCGCATCAGTTTGCGCTAGCAAGTAATGTATTCTGCAACGAAAACTTACATATGGATAAACATGACGGCGATTAAGAATCGTCATCATGTTTATATATCTTCCCGTTGTTTGTACGCCCGCATATAATCTGCTAGCGCCCTATCTTCCGAACTGGAGCTATTCGACAAGCTACCCACAATACGATCTTTCTCTGCCGACGTTTTGTTTTGGCTGAGCTTTTCCTGCCCCTGTAGCTCGGTAACCTCTATCCGAAACGCCTCCAATCCTTTTAACATACCTGCTCTAAACGATGCGGATAATGTTTCCCACTGCTTCTGGTAGGCAGGTTCATAAGACTGAATCATCGCCTCTAGGCTTGCAACCTTGTCTATCGGATCATGAATGACATTTGCCTTTCCATAGGCATGCACCGCAACATAGTCCCATGTAGGCACCGACTCAATTTTATCGTAATGCTGTGGAGAAATGTAGGCATGCGGTCCCGTAAAAATAACCATACAGTCCTTTCCGTCAAGATGAGCCAATTGTTCATTTGCCTTCGCCATATGCGAAACCAAATACAGCCTTTCGCCTTGCTCCTCTATCACGAATGGGAGGTGGGTAGCCATCGAGCGTCCCATATGCTGTGTCACCAAACAGGCAAAACTCTGGCTCTTCATTAGCGAAATTTTGATGGATTCTTCGGTTATATTAAATCGTTTGGGAATGTACATATTCAAATATAATTTTAATATTGTAAACTATTTATTCAAAGCTTACCTATAACTAATATTCAGTTAACAATACTCCTATACATTTGTATGCTACAGAATCGACATTTGCCACCGCATATTGCATTTACATCATTCCCAATCGATAATTCCATGACGATGAAACACCATATTTGTATCCTATCTCTCGGTATCACTCTGCTCTCAAGTCTATCAGCTTCCGCTCAAATACGTCCGGAAGCCTATCTCGGCAATGCGCATTCCCATAATGACTACACGCGCAATAATCCTTTTACCCAAGCCTATGGCCTAGGTTTTGGATCCATTGAGGTCGATCTATATTTGCGCGATGGAGAACTTTACGTCGCCCATGAACCTCAAGAAATCACGGCTTCGCGCACTTTTGATAAACTATATCTAACCCCTATCCTCGATGCTTTCGCTGCAAGTAGCGATGGTTACCTCTATCCAAAACAAGGACAACTACAATTGTTGATCGATCCAAAAACTGACGGCAAGGAAATACTCCAAGTATTAACGAAAAAACTAGCGCCCCATCGTGCTCTTTTCGATAGTCGTAACAACCCAAAAGCAGTAAAACTAGTTATCAGTGGACGCAAACCCAAGGCTGTCGAATTTAAGAATTTTGACGACATTTTCTTTTTCGACGGCGATTTAGGTGAGGTGTACAACGAGGAGCAGCTGGCACGCATCGGGCTATTCAGCGCGCCATTTCGTGCTTTTACAAAATGGAATGGCCTCGGTCGACTGACCGATGCGGACCTAGAAAAAGTGAGTATTGCCGTTGATTCCGTACATCAACTGGGCAAGAAAATACGTTTTTGGGCTTCGCCCGATACCAAAACAGCTTGGTATGAATGGATCAAGATCGGCATCGACTACATCAATACCGACAAACCTTATGAAGTATCTAGATTTCTACAAAGCTACGATCAGGTTAGCTATCAAGAGCAACAACCCTACAAACCTTACCAGTCTACACGTCAATATGCGATCGGGAAAAAACCGAAAAACGTGATCTTACTCATCAGCGATGGCGCTGGCCTATCGCAGCTGTGGGCGGCGGCACTTGCCAACAGAGGTCAGTTAAATGTACTTCAGATGCCCTACACGGGCTATCTGTACACCGGATCAACCGACAACTACCATACCGACTCTGCTGCCGGCGGCAGCTCGCTAGCCACTGGCGTCAAAACAAAAAACCGATATATCGGTGTCGACACGCTAGGCCTTGCCGTTACCAATATCCCCGATCGACTGGCGGAAATACAAATGGCCAGCGGTATTCTTTCCAATGATCGCGTAACGGGAGCAACACCATCGGCATTTTACACACATGTCAACGAGCGAGATCTCTCCGACAGTATTGCACAGGATCTTTTGGACAGTAAATTAGACTTGATGGTTGGTGGTTTTCATCCAGCTTTCGCCAAGGCGGATAGCAGCTTGATTAAACAACTGAAGGGGAAGGGATTTGCGATTAAGGATGGTGTCGAAGCCCTTCGAAAAACTAAAGCCCCACGTGTGATCGTCTTTGCAGAAGATAAGGTGAGCCGCGAATGGGACAAACTGAGTGCTGGGCAAGAAAAAATCAAGACCGACTACCGGCTAATTGAAGATGCCTTTGCGCCAAGTGTAGATTTCCTACAGCAACGCGGCGGCAAACATGGTTTTTTCCTCATGGTGGAGGGAGCCAAAATTGACGGCGGTGGTCACGGCAACTCCATGCCATTTACGGTAACGGAATACCTCAGCTTCGATAAGTTGGTGGGGCAAGCGTTAGCTTATGCGGATCAAGATGGAGAAACATTGGTGATCGTAACCTCCGATCATGAAACAGGAGGACTTGTTGTGCTGGATGCCAACCAAAAGAGCGGGCATGTGCTGGGCAATTTTGCGACAACCGACCATACGGGTATTCCGGTGCCGCTAGCAGCTTACGGCCCTGGCGCGGAACACTTTCAAGGCTTTGTCGACAACAGCGAGATTGCGAAAAAGATATACCAACTGCTGGGCATAAAGTAGAAAGGCCTTCCAGAAACATAAAGAAAGCGTACACTCATTGTTTAGCGATGAGCATACGCTTTTTTGATTATTTAGCTCATCTGCTTTCAAGAATCGTTCTATAGCAGAGTAGAACGCCAACCAAAACTATTATTGTAAACGATTGCTCAAGGAATCGAAGAAATTCTGAATACGTTGCGTTCTATTCACCTCCAACAGCTCCGTATGATCACCTTTTAAAACATCCTGATTATGTTGTATCCACAAACCAGAGATCATGGCGTGTAAACGGTAAAGGTCTATATGCAATGAAGATCCTCTGCTTAAAAGCTGACGATCACTTCCTGGCTCACGCTGCGACTGTAAAACGGCATCCGACAGCTTCGTTAAATCCAAAAAGGCACGTTTTCTAGCCAAGCGTATCTCGTAGCGCTCGCCTTTCAGCCCCGACGCAACATAGCCCTGCACCGCTTCAAAGAAAACATACTGCGTCCGCAATGCCTGCAACGCTAAAGGAACCAAATTGGCTTTGTGCCGCACCGGCACCAAAAACCACCCCAACAGCGCAAGCCCGCACCCCAGCAACGTGAACAGCAACCTATTCCTCATCACATCTGTCCAGGTATCATCATGCAGATGCAACGCCACGACAACCATGGCCGTGATAAAAAAAACGCTGACCATATAATACCTTTTATTGAACAGCAAGAAAGAAAAAAGCAAGATGCTGATTAGCACCAACAGCACATAGGTATTTGGGAAAAGAAAGATAATCAAGAGTCCCAGAATGACGCCGCCCAGCGTGCCCAGTAGACGCTCCTTGTTTCGCTGTTGCGTGAGCAGGTAACTCGGTCTAGCCACGACGATGATCGTGATGAGAATCCAATAGGTATATTTCATGTCCGAAAGCAGCTCGCCGAGCAAACCGCCAAGAAGAAACAAGACCGACATCCGAATGGCAAACATAAACAGCGGCGAGTAGCTCCGCACATGGCGCACAAGATCCTGCACGCCAGACGATAGCGGCGGCAGAAAACCCGATAAATCCAAGCTATGGGCATAAAACTCTTCCATCAATTCGTCTCCTTGTCGGTTGCGCAGCTGCGCCATCGAAGCCAGAAACGTGCGTGCATTGGCCATAGAACCGGCCAACATCGCCGCAGCCACCCCTTGTTGTGTTCCCTGTTGTTCTTGCAGCTGCATCAGCATCTCGCGAATCTTCTTTTCTAACTGCTGAAAATCAACACCTAATGCTCCTTTCCGCTGCGACGCCATTTCCATACCGTCAGCAATCAGCAACACGAGTTCGTGCACCGTTGTAAGTGCTCCGATAGGTGCTAAGCGTTCCCTTATCTGTTCATAATCGTGATCCAGCGCGGTGACCATACCATAGAGGTCCATCAGCACATAGGCACGCAACCACAAGGAATATGCCTTTGTTCCTTCACGCCTAAGATGACGTCGTTCTCGCAGCAACAGGTGTCGAACGGTTTCCTGCTGATCGGCCAACTTAATGCTGATAGCGGCGATACGGTAATAGAGCTGATCCAGCGGCACCCGCTCATCGTAACAGGAAGCCTTGACGCGTAGCAGCAGAGCCGTTGTTCGATAGCCATTGGCTATAGCCTTGCGCAACTCCCACAGTGGGTCAATCGACGTATGCACGATATTGACCAGATAAAACCAGGCCGTACCCGCACCAACACAAACTGCAAATTGCGGGACATGCGCGGGTTTCAAACCCATCACGAAGGCAATGAGAAACAACGAGGTCGTACCCACCATGCCAATACGCGGTCCCAAAGCATTAAATAACGTAAAGAATGCACCGAGAAACGCAATAAGAGGAATCAATAATAACGTATTTCCAAGGCAAAAACCGATCAAGAGACTCGTAGATACCGCCGATACAATTCCCCAAGCTGCCGCCTGCAATTTCTCCTGTCTGTAGCCCGGAAAATCAGTCATCGATGCATTCAATGCCCCAATGACAAAAGGTATCGCATAATCCAAGCCTATCGTCAGCGCAATGACCACTGCAGGAATCATCCCGGTTAAGGTCGTACGTAAGGCTTCCACACCATATTCTGCCAGCAATGCTTTCAGTACCAGCGTTATTTTTGATAATTCTCTCTTCAACAAATATATTCCGTTTATTGTGTTTGATAGACTGCCCTGAAAGCCTGTTCCCTACATCGCTCAGGATAAGCACCTATCTCAAATCGAGCGCAAAGTTACGAACTTTGTATTGGTTGCACATCAAGCCCAAGTAAAGCTTTGCTAAAGAGCGGCCTATCGGCGTTCCTCTTTGCTTAAATCAATAATAAATCGTGTACCTGCTCCACAGCCAGCATGGCGTCTGCAACCCGTTGAACGTTTCCATCATTAAGTCCAGCAATGCACATACGCCCGCTAGCAATCAAATAAATTCCAAATTCACGTCGCAGCTCATCCACCTGCACAGCCGAAAAGTTAGTATAGCTGAACATCCCCTGCTGATTCAACAAAAAAGCATAACGTTCAGCCGCACCGCCGCCCTCCAGTAGCAGTTGGTACAATTTTTCTCGCATCGCACGCATCCGCTGTCGCATGGCTGTCAGCTCACGTAGCCACTGTATTCGCAGTTGGGCGTCACCAAGCACCGTTTGCACAAGCAAGGCGCCGTGCATCGGTGGGCTTGAATAGTTTCTTCGCACGGTGGCTTTCAGCTGCCCAAAAACACGGCTAGCTTCGTCCGCATTGCTGCAAACCACCGATAAGGCTCCCACGCGCTCGCCGTAAAGTGAAAAAATCTTGGAAAAGGAGGTGCTCAGTAAAAAACGCATACCCGAATCGAACAACGCCTTAACGGCATATAGATCCTCCGTTAACCCGTGACCCAAACCGTAGTAGGCCATGTCCAAAAACGGAATAAGCTGCCTGCGTTGCAATATCGCAATCACCGCATCCCATTGTACGGGCGTAAGATCTGCACCGGTTGGATTATGGCAGCAGGGATGCAACAGCACCACCGTCTGCGGCGATAACGAATCCAGATTGGAGAGCATCCCTTCTATATTAACATCCCCATTCTGGGAGTTTAAATAGGGATACTTGTACACCGGAAAACCGGCTCCTTCAAATAACGTGATATGGTTCTCCCATGTGGGATCACTCACCCTCACGGTTGCCTGAGGAAACCACCGCTTTAGAAAATCAGCGCCTACTTTCAAGGCCCCCGACCCACCAAGCGTCTGTATCGTAGCGATACGGTTTTTGCCGTGTTCGAGCTCGCTAATCATTGGGAAAATAAGCTGTTGCACCTGTTCGCAGTAAGCTGGAGATCCACTCATCGGCAAATACAACGCTTTCTGTTCTGCTTTGCTGTGCACAATCTCTTTCGCTTGGCACACCGTGTCCAACATGGGTACCTGACCATCTTCGTCATAGTACAAACCGATGCTTAAGTTAACCTTACCCTCCCGTTCATCCTGTAAATAGCGCTCCATTAAAGACAAAATAGGGTCTCCAAGGTACATTTCAATATGCTCGAACATATGCGATTTTGTTAAAGATCAAAAAATGTTGCAGATCTCTTCGGCAACATCTACCGAAGCTCCACAAAACGATTAAATTTTTGCAAAATTTCAATATGTTAAAACAATAAACAACGGCAACTACATTATTCAAGAAAAATATCAGAAATATCTAATTTCACAAGAAATTATCTAAAAACACCTTCAGTTTTTAAACATGTTGCGATATAGCAAGCGTTTACGTGAATCTATCCCTTCCATGGTAGGTTGATAGCTGCTGTCTAAAATTCTAGCACAAGTAATATTCCCGTTGAGGAGAGACACTCCACAGCAAGCTGCGGATAATTTTCCAAGGCGAGGCTATCGCCAGTAAATAATAGCCTTTCCTCTACTTCAAACGTACCGTCCAAAGCGATAACAAAGTGATAATTTTTATCGGCCACGCCCCCGAGGTTGAACTCGCTTTTGCCAAGGAAAGCACCGACATACAGTTGAAAGGGCAAAGAGGAATCGGCCAGCACGGGTAACATTTTATTCTTCGCCTCTGGATCAATAATTGGTAAGCCATACTGTGTTCCGAATGAGTTTCTCGCAATCGGGGAAATAAAAACGATCTGTTGGAATGCGAAAGGCTCCTCCGATTCCGCTAGTGCATGCACCAATAAAGGCCTGCTTTCCTGCGCTTTCCATACAAATACATTCCCTACCAGCACTTGCTCCTTCTTTCCGTCCACTTCAACCAGAATTCCATCGAGCAAAGGAATCAGCAGCGTAACCGTATCTGCTTCAACCAACAGCTCTACTGTCTTTCCTTCCTCCGCCTCCCATTCATTGACATGTCGCAATATATCGATCGGTTGCCGATGTGCAGAAACATACCCTTCGTAATTCAATGTGCTCCGCACGATTCCCGCCTCCGCCAACGTTTCTCCGCGTTGTTCTGCTGTGTAAATCCGAACCTCTTCCATCTTGCCTCTTTCCAAACGTTATGCGTTCACTTTAATATCAATATGCATGTCGTAGCCATCGGTCAATGAACCCGTTACCGTCGACATTTCCTTATCTACGCCATCACCAAATACATTGTCATTGGCGTTGTAGGTATACCCCGACGTGCCTTTTGTGTAACCATACGCCGAACCATTGCTGTTGACGCTCACACAAAGACTATCCTGAAAAGCAATTTGCGTTACCAAAAGTGATTTTCCCGTAGCGTCGTACACATGTACATGGATATGCGTAGAGCGACCTTGATACCAGCCGGGGAAAATAGTTTGGAAAGTTACTTTTCCTTCGCTATTAGTCACCTGACGTCCACGGTACCAGTTAACCGATTGGTAGTTGCTGGATTGCATCTGTGTTCCACCATACTGTGAATAGTTGCCCGCCACATCACAATGCCAAATATCAACCAGTGCTCCTGCCAAGACGGCACAATTGGCGTTCACATTGAGAATGGTAATCACGGCGTCCATATCCACGCCGAGCCCATCCCCTTTTCGGATATCCGAACGCACATAAGAAGATGGTGTCTTCGTCGGGAATGGCCCCTCCGTTTCTGTAGGTGTAATGCTGCAACTGCTGTCAACATCGACGTCCGTGCCGGTGTCTGTTGTCGGATCCACTTCATCGTCCTTTTTACAGGCGGCCCATACCATAGGCCCAGAAAATGCCAACAGGGACAAGGTTCTGATAAATTGTTTTCTTTCCATAGCGATCTCTTCTATTATGGAACAAGTTTACGTGCAGGAGATGTAAAATTTTGTTAAGTACCGATGAAGGAGCCTATTGTGTCGATGAGTCGGCCAATGTGCGCAACACATCTTTGTAATAGTTGTCGCCAACATTGAGCAGGAAGTGAGGTAGTTTGATTTTCTTTTGGGAAAAAGAAAGGATATGATTGACCGAAACAATGTAACTGCGATGTATGCGCAGGAACTGGCTTGCCGGTAAACGATCAACCATGGACTTTAATGTGGCCAAGGTCAAGATAGTTTTTCCTTGCAGCAGGTGAATCTTCACATAGTCTTGCATGCTTTCGAGACATTCGATCTCGTCAAAGTAAACTTTAGTCCGTTGGTATTCCGTATAGACTAGCATAAAAGGGCGATAGCCTTGCTGCGCACGTTGTCGTAGTTGCGCTTTGTCTATCGCACGATCAAATCGCTCATAGTCAAAAGGTTTAAGTAAATAATCTACAGAGTCTAGCTCGAAACCTTCCAAGGCAAATTCCTTATGTGCCGTTGTAAAAATCAGCATGGGTGCTGGCACCAGGGTTTTCGCAAAATCCAATCCATTGATTTCCAGCATATCGATATCCAGAAACAAAAGATCGACAGGATTCTTCTCCAAGAACGTCTTTGCCTCCAAGGGATTGACAAAGCTGCCCTGCAACGCTAAATGAGCATGCTGCTGGGCAAAGGCTGCGATCACACGCAGCGCCAACGGTTCATCATCTATGGCAATACAAGATAGCATTCTTAAATATACAATAATAGCTTTACTTCAAAACTACTCGGAAGCTCCTGAATAGCGAGATCAAAACGATTGGGATAAAAATGCTCCAACAAACGACGGGTATTTTTTAATCCTGTTCCGCTTCGATATTGTTCGGATTTATGCGTTGGAATACTGTTTTTCACCACTAGCGTACAGCTTTCCGATGTTAGGGATATCCCGAAGAAAAAGCTACAGTCTTCGGTTGAGCTTAATCCATATTTAAATGCATTTTCCACAAAAGGCAACAAGATAAAGGGATGTATTTCTTTCACATGCTCCATGCCTTCATACTGCTCCACGATTAGACATTGCTCGCCACTACGCATCCGCTGCAGGCTGATAAAGTCTTGCACAGCTTGAATTTCCACCTGTATATCCACCTTTTCGCGGCCTCGCTCATCCATGTGGTAGCGCATCAATTGGGACAGCTTATAAATGCTGCCCGCCAAGGCGGTGTCATTCGTCAACGCCAAAGCATAGAGATTGTTTAAGGTGTTGAATAAAAAATGTGGATGTACTTGCGCCTTAAGAAAGGAGAGCTCGGCCTGCATGCGATCTTGCTCGGCCTGTTGCACCTTGCGCTGCTCCAGCAGCCAGCGTTGGCTTACCTGAAAAAGAGAGCCCAGTGCAATGACCAACAAAAAGATATACAAGGAGGCAACATCTATGCGTGCGCCTAGCGAACCGGCGGCGGGTTGCAAAGGTGGCTTTGCTGGCGGAGGGAAATCGCCCTCTCGATGCATATCGCCTGCCGGCGGATGGGGCATGTGTACAGGCCGTTCGACCGTATTGGAAAAACGCATCAAGCGATCAAAAGGCCGGAGGTAGAAGCCGAACAATACAGCCAGCAGCACAATAGACGATCCATAGAGCACATACCTGCGTTGCTCCATCACGTAGGGAATCCAGAGATACGTGTTCCCGTAAAAGGCTACCATAAAAGAAAGCGCAAAAAACCAAAAGGTTCCGCGACCGAGCATCGTCCATGCCGCCGCCGGATCTTCATTTACAAAAAGTAAGGGAAAAGATAAAAAGCATAGCCAAGCAAAGAGGTGGATCAAGATCCACGATCGTTCGGTTCCTCCGCGCATTGCTATGCCCTTGTTCATATCGTTTTATTTTTAATATTTCGATAGCCTATCCAGCACAAGGTAAATCTTTTTTACGGTTTACGCGGTACCCGTTTTCTCTTGCCGACGGTCTTGCGCAGACTTATCTTCCGCCACGCCAGCTTTCCAATACGAAAAGGCATACATATCTTGGTTTGTCCAGTGTAGCTCTTCACGGAAATAATGACGGAGGTTTTTGACAGAAGTATACTCGCAGGCGACGTATGCAAAGTGTGAAAGCTCTGTAGGAATCGACTGTTTTTTAGCCTCCTCGGCCAATAAACTTCCCTGTTCGGGATGCTCGTTAAACAGCCATTGCACCGTAAAACCCGGATGCTTCACCTCAGGATGAATATCTTCCGCCGTAGGCACTTCGATGAGGCAAATGCCTTTCGCCGAAGCAGGCAGACTTTCCAAGATACAGCTTATCACCGGTATAGCGGTGGCATCACCGATAAGGAAATACCATTGTACATCGGTAGGACAAAGCGTCGTCTCCCGGATCTTCATCGCCACGCCCAACTGATCATGAACCGCAGCAGCCCTAGCCCAAGTTGATGCAGGGCCATTATCGCCATGATTAACGAAATCAATAATAATCTGTTTCTTATCTGTCAACATGCCTCGGTGCGTGTAGGTGCGCACGATAGGCTTTACCTGTTCATCGGGCATCACCCATTCTCCTTTCGTCGCATCGAAAGTTGCAAATTGTACATTTTTCTCGCCCGCAGGGGGAATAAATATCTTATTGTTCGCGCCGGGCGTACATTGGTTAAAGTCAGCAGCCCCTTCACCTTGTAGCCATACGCGGATATAGTGCGGGGTTACATACTCCTTGGCAACAACTTCAAAAACATGTTTTGCGATGATTGGCTTTTCCATATCTATATTAATTAAACAGTTTCACAATATCGTTGACCATTAGCTTTACGGAGGTCAACCCACCGCCCGAAATAAACCATACATTGGGATCCAAATAGAAAACCTTTCCTTGTTTAAAGGCATTCGTTTGTTTGATCAACGCGTTTTCCATATCAGATTTCTCTGCTTTCTGTCCCACCACAGCAGCATTTCTATCGACTATAAAAAGGTAGTCTGGGTTTGCTTCGGCTATAAGTTCGTTAGACACGCGTTGGCCATGCACCGACTCATCGGTCAAATCCATCACCGGCTTAATACCCAGCACGTCGTGTACAAAACCAAAGCGCGATCCCTTTCCAAAAGCACTGAAACGTCCATTGTTAAACAGCATGAACAATCCTTTTTTCGGATCAGCCTTAAATTTCTCCTGTGCATTCGTGATCTGAACCTGTAGCGAATCAATCTTCTGCTGCGCCAGCTCTTCCTTACCTACAATCTTGGCCAATAGCTGGGTGTTGTGGATAAAAGAAGGGATGTAGTCTTTATTGTCTGTACCGATAAAAATGGCCGGTGCAATTTCGCTAAGTTCGTCATAAAAGCGTTCTTGACGCGTAGACATCAAGATAAGTTGCGGATTCAGCGCACTGATGGCTTCGAAATCAGGCTCGATCACCGATCCTACATCCGCCACATCCGGATTATTTTTAATCGGATCAAGATAATCGGGCATAAACTTTTTGGGTACACCCGTAGGGGTTACGCCTAGTTCGTGCAAGGTCTCCAAGGCGCCAATATCCAACACCACGATACGGTCAGGATGCACCGGTATCTTAGTCGTCCCCAATTTATGGGTCACTTCGGTAGAGTCTTGTGCTGCCTCACCGTTAGTATTCGCCGATTGGCAAGCACTAAAAAACAAGGGTATACAAAGCGCCAACAGGAAGGCTTTTCCCAAATTATATGTTATTTGTTGCATCATTTATAAATTAAAGTAATTACATATTTTTTTATTGTTTCGCTCCACGATATCAAAGTCGATATCGAAAATTTCGTGTAGTATGGGGGCTTGGATCACCTTATCGGTGCAATCGTCATAGCGGATCTCGCCGTCCCTCAACGCAATGATATGATCCGAATACTGCGCCGCAAAATTGATTTCATGGATGACGATGATAACCGTCTTTCCCAGTTCATCCACTAACCGGCGCAAGGTTTTCATCACATGCACAGCATGTTTCATATCCAAGTTATTTAATGGTTCGTCGAGCAGGATAAACTCTGTATCTTGAGCAATGATCATGGCTATAAAGGCTCGCTGTCGTTGTCCACCACTTAACTCATCGATATACGTGTCCTGCAGATCCGTCAATGCCGAGAAGGCCAAGGCCTCATCCACCTTTGCCCAGTCTTCATCTTTCAAGCGCCCTTTACAATAAGGAAAACGGCCGAAGGAAACCAAGTCGCGCACGGTCAACTTCAGATCGAGGTGGTTGGACTGTTTCAGAATGGACAATTGCGTGGCAAGCTCATCCCCCTTGTAGGTATGCAGCAGCTTATCAACAAAAAAAACATCTCCGCCATCCTGCTTCAACAGTCGGCTGATGATGGATAGCAGGGTACTTTTCCCCGCTCCATTTGGCCCAATGAGGGATGTGATCTTTCGATTGGGAATCTGTCCGGAAAGTCCTTTCAAAACAGCTTTCTTCCCATATCGCTTTTCAATATGTTCAAAACTTAGCTTACTTTTTTCCGCGATATCCATATTAAATACATAAAATATACACCCCCAATAAAGTTAATAACAATGCTGACCGTCGTGGAAAAACGCAGGACGTGTTCCACGAGAAATTGCCCTAATACTAAGCACAGACAAGCAATAACACTGCAAATCCATAGCGTCCATCGATGTTTTCTTGTAGTGAATAGTTCGTAAGTCAGGTTGGTCACCAATATCCCCAAAAACGTGATGGGTCCGACCAGCGCAGTAGATACGGACACAAGCAAGGAAATGACCAACATAAAGCGACGAACAAGTTTATTGTAATCCAATCCAAGATTGATAGCATGCTCCCTGCCCAATGCAATTACGTCCAAATACCTGGCATAATGAAGCGCATACACAATCGTGAGTAGCATGGTTATGCTAGCCATACTCAGCAACTTGGTATTCATTTTCGCAAAGGACACGAACATAAAGTTCTGCACAATCGAAAACTCGTTTGGATCGATCAGCACATGCATAAATTGGCTCAAGGTCTGGAACAAAGTTCCCATAACCATACCCGTCAGTAACAGGTAAAACATGCCGCGTTTCTGCTTGCCGAACATCAGCAAATACATGACGACCGAGAAGACCAACATCAGCAACACCGCGTAAAAGAAGTTTTCCTGCTGGGAAATCACTTTAAATGCCTTATCGCCGTAAAGAAAGACAATGACAGTTTGGAATAGAATAAAAATCGCTTCATAGCCCATAATGGAAGGGGTTAGAATACGATTGTTGGTCAACGTCTGAAAGATGACAGACGAAAACGCAACACTAATCCCCACGACCAACATACTCGCCAAACGGATGCCGCGCTTACTGAGTACATAATTGCTGTTCGCACCAACGTCGTAGTACATAAACAGACCCGCCACGACGAATAGCAGCAATAAGATCATCAGAAATTTATAGTACGCCTTCATCTACTTCTTCCTTAAGATCATCACCAAGAATACGATGCTTCCAATGATGCCTACCGTCATGCCGATAGGTACTTCGTAGGGAAACACGATTAGCCTACCAACGATGTCACAACTCAACAGGAAAGCAGCCCCAATAAAAGCGGTCAAGGGCAAGGCTTTTCTAAGGTTATCGCCCACGAAGATGCTTACCAAATTAGGAATAATTAAGCCCACAAAAGGGATAGCGCCCACGGTGACAACCGAAGCACTCACCACCAAGGAAACCGCAAATAGACCGATCTGCACAATGCTATTATAGGATAAACCCAGGTTCTTGGCAAAGCTTTCGCCCATACCAGCAATAGTAAACCGCTCCGCATAAATATAGATCAACAGCACAGCCGGTAGGATAACATAAACGGTCTCATACTGCCCCTGTATTACCGATGAAAAATCGCCCAGCAGCCATTCCTGCGTATTTTGCACAATGCCATAGCGGTAGGCGAAAAAGGTAGCTATCGCGCTTAGGATACTCCCAAACATCAGCCCTACCAGCGGAATGAAAACAGTACTGCGCATCCGCAATTTTCCCACAAAAAGAATAAAGAGAAATGTCGACAAAAAGGTGAAGACCAACGCGAAAACCATCCGCAGCGTTAAGGATGCCTGTGGCACAAAAATCAGGGAAAAGAGAATCCCCATTTTTGCGGCTTCCAACGCCCCCGAAGTAGTAGGCGAAACAAATTTGTTTTGGGAAAGCTGTTGCATAACGAATCCTGCAACGCTCATCCCTGCTCCTACCAAAATCAAGGCAAAGGTTCGTGGTATGCGGCTGATGACAAAAAACATCAGTTTTTCACTATCGGTGTAAAGCTCGGAAAATCGAATATCCTTAACACCTGTAAACAACGAAATCCACGCTAATAACAGGATGCTGCATACAGCGATTAACGGTATACCGATACGACTTCTATAACTATTCAAAATTATCTCTTCCTAGACGTTTGTGTTCCCATCCTACCGTTGAGCACCTCTCTTGCTCAAGCTAACTCTTCACAAAACGTCATCGTAGATGAAGCTTCAAGAAGAACCGAGGTAGGGAAGCCGTCCTGGGAACGGAAACAGGGCATACTGTTTCCGCCCAGAAACAACTTCAGATTACACTAACGGATTATTAATTAATTTTAGTGATGGTGTCACCATTGGTATCCACCACCGGTGCCTGTCCTTCTACTGGACGTCCACCTTTTGTTTTATTGACCACATAGGCTACTCCCGATTTAGGGTCTATCCGTACGTGATTGGGCGCAGATCCTGTTTGCAGATCAGCTAGCACCGCATAGGTTTTTGCATCGATGACCGTCGTTGTTCCCGTTCCGCGATTGGCGGAATAGATGCGATTCTTAATACCGTCATAGGCTAAGCCGATGGCACCGGCGCCGGTTTCGATACTTTTCAGCAAGTTACCCTCGGTATCTAAGACCGTCACCGTTCCCGATTTTTGGTTGGTCACGAAAAGACGCTTGCCGTCGCTCGCAATATTGATGGGCGCTTCGCCACCCGAAGCGAATGATTTCTCGATCTTACGGGTCTTGGTGTTGATCACCGCAATAGAGTTGGTTCCCATAACCGTCACATACAATTTATCTTTAGATTTCGCGAAGGCCATACTCGTTGCTGTTTTCCCCAAATCAGGAATAAGGTGCGAGAAGGTATTCGTTTTTCCATCGATCACCCAAATGCTGCTCGGATCACCCACATCGGTCACGTATACCAAGTTATTGTCTTCATCTACCAAGACCTCACGCGTGTGTGATTTCTCCGCACCACTATTGATGGTTGCCAAAACCTTCCCTGTTTTCAAGTCAACAGCGCTTACTGAATTTGTACGGGTGTTGGTGGTGTAGGCCACTTGTGTTTTGCTGTTTATAGCAATGCCATAAGGAGGATTTTCCTTCAGCGAGATGCTGTCTACTACCGAAAGGTCGGCTGGATTGATTTTATACAAAGCGCCTCCGGGAGCGTTCCTAGAGCCTGCACTTGTTACGTATACATGTCCATCCTTCGCGTTGAAGGCAGACTCGTACACACCTTTCCCTGCTGGTGATGATTTATCTACCTGCTGCCCCGAAGCATGCATGAATGGTAGACCCATTGCCGTGATGGCCAGTATCATTTTAAGGCTATTCTTTTTTTCAAAAATTGGATTGAACATACGCATATTGTTATATTAATAGTAAAAAATGCTAATTATTAATCTTTTCCTGCCAAAACAGGTAAAAGCGTGAAAAGGCCTGTTGCCAAGCCTGTGCGCCGTGTTTCCCATGCGGATCAATATCCAACTCCATAGCTATCGTGGCATGTTCCTTTAAGAAATCAGCGTATTCCTGTAAGTCGCGTGACATATTCCCGCGCTTACCCCGACTATCCATCCGTTTTTCACGGCCACCAACATAGAGGTAAAAGTCCATCCCGCCAAATGCCGCTTTAGATCGTTCCAAACGTTCTTGACTGATCTGATAGAGCGCCGTGCGATCCATCCATATTGAAGGAGAAAAGATTCCCAAGGTACCGAAGGTTTCTGGGTAGCTTAGCGCAGCATATAGACTCAGCAAACCGCCGATCGAACTTCCTACCATGGCCGTATGGTCGCGATCGGATTTTGTCCGGTAGTGTTTATCAACGTAAGGTTTCAAGACGGAAACAATATCTTTCAGATAGGCTTCTCCTTTTACAACGGGCACTTCGGGTTTTGGATGCATCAAAAATTCAGTTTCCCGTTCAGCGTAGGTCGGAGCATGGTCGACAGCAACTACCAACACCTGCCCTTCGTGGGCATCAATCGTTTCGTCCACCATCCATTCCACCGGTCCGGCACGACCTACCGAAGTAGCCTCGTCAAAAAGATGCTGCCCATCGTGCATGTAAAGTACGGGATAGGAACGATCGCCTTCCGCGTAGCTTTTCGGCAGGTAGATCCATACCTTTCGGTAGCAATCTAGGTGGGGAAAGTAGAAAGTTTCATCCAATAGCTTCACCTGCGGGCTTGCTGTGGAACTGGGAAATTCATCTCGCCAAGCATCGATGGACAAAGAAACTTCCAAATCGTGGTTTACCTGAAAACTAAAAGGCAAAGGCAACTTCCCATCGCGGGTAGATTGCAGTTTATCCCAACTTCCGCGGTTAATCTTCAGTTCGAGATCACCCGGACGCACATCGCGAATTATCGTGCTAAACGCTTCGCCTTTCGCCGGCAACTCGCCGATCAAATGTTCATCAGCCACCCAGTTGTTGAAACTACCGGTCAGGTAACAGCGCTCACCAATAAAGCTGTCGCTATTATTGATAATCTCTATACGCACCTGATGCCTGTCGTTCTGATTCATTGTTTGATTGGCGCCCGAATGCTTAACATCCATTCGCTAGCGCGGCACTAATTTAGATAGATTCTAAACAAATTACAAGAATTAATTAAATTTAATCTAAATAAAGTTATCTTTGCAAGCAGTTTTGAAGCAAAACCGAATAAGAATCTTGACCATGCGCATTAAAATTTTAAGCATCGCGCTTTTATTACTATTTACTTTAATTGGACAAACTACCTTTTCGCAAACAGGATCGACCGTCAGCGGGCAGGTGCGTGGAAAGGATGCTGCGATATCGGGCGTAACCATTGTCTTAGGCTTACAGTCTAGTCAGACCGATGAAAGGGGTGCATTTTATTTTCCGGATGTTCGCAATGGCGAGTACATCCTCATTGCCAAAGCGGTAGGCTTTAAAACATTTATAGATACCATTCAAATTGTCGGTCAAGAGCAGCAGCTAAGCATTGATCTGGAGCCAGCGGACAGACTTATCGACGAGGTCAGCGTCATCGGGAAATCCGCTACCCAGCAGGTGAAGGAACAGCCCATCCGTGCCATCGTGATCGATACGCGTGCGGTGGCGCAGCAACCGGCCACCTTGGCCGAGCTGATGAACCGATCGGCGGGTATACGTATTCGGCAAAGTGGTGGCTTAGGCAATGCCGTAGATGTGTCGATCAATGGTTTTCAGGGAAGCTCGGTACAGTACTTCCGGGACGGGATACCGCTCGACTACCTCGGCGGCGGCTACGGCATCAACAACGTTCCATTGAATCTGTTGAACCGTGTGGAAGTCTATAAAGGTGTCGTGCCCGTTTCTTTGGGAGGCGATGCGCTCGGTGGCGCCGTTAATCTGGTTACCTCCCAGCATGCCGGCACACAGCTCAACGCATCTTATGAAATAGCATCCTTCAATACGCATATTGCAAACCTATCTTTCTACAGCAGCGACAAGAAGAACCAAAAGTTTATTGGTCTCGATGCCTTTTACAACTATTCCGACAACAACTACAAGGCTGATGTAGAAGTCACCAATGCCAACGCCAACTACGACACCGTTACGGTACCGTTGTTTCACAATGCCTACAAGCATGGATTTGCCGAGCTGTACTTCGGGCTTCGAAATAAGCGCTGGGCAGATGAACTTCGTTTTTCTGTGGCGGCCTATGGTATCGACCGCGAGTCGCAACATCCGGCATTGATGACCAATCCGTATGGGGCAGCGACGCTACAGAACAAAGGTGTAGTGCCTGCATTGCGCTATCAGAAATCCTTCTTCGACGAGAAACTTAGACTTGACCAGTTTGTATCGTATAGCTTTACGCAGCGAAACCGCACCGACACCGTCCGGGGCACCTACGATTGGTATGGCAACTTTATCCCGAGAGCAGGCGATCAGGTTGGTGAAACGCCTACCCCCTCCCTCTCCGATATCGACTTTACTAATATCCTATCGCGTACAAACATAGGTTATACGATAAACGAACGGAATCAACTCGAGGCAAATATTGTTTATAACAGAAACAGCAGAATAGGTAGTGACCCTTATGGATTTCGTTTTGCAGGCACCGACGTGGACATTCTGAGTAGAAGAGCGAGCTATGAAAAAACCATTGTTGGGTTATCTTGGGAGTCAAAATGGTTGGACAGCAGGTTGAGCAACCAATTGTTTGTTAAGCATTTCAGCTTCACCTCCGAAGGCATCAATGCCTTTCTGTCGAATGACACCGACATCAGCAAATTTACTAAGGCCAGTGATAACAACTGGGGAATCGGCAACGCGTTGAAGTACCAGATCAATGCATACAGTTTTATTCGTGCTTCCGCCGAATTAACAAACCGCTTGCCCATTGCAGAGGAACTATTCGGGAACAACGACACCCGTGCCCCGAATTTCAACCTCAAACCGGAGCGTAGCCTCAATGTCAATTTGGGATACCGCTATGCGCGAAATAAGATAGCCGCCGAATTTGGCGCCTTCTACCGCAAGACTTCTGGAATGATTATGCTGGTGCCTATACAGTCGCCCTTTGCGCAGTACCAAAACTTGGATAGCATACGCGGTTATGGATTCGATATGGACTTAACCTATCAGCTCTTAAAAAATGTGGAGGTCAATGGCAATATGACCTGGCAAGACAACAGGATGACCGATGTTGGATCGGCCATCTACCGATGGACGGAGGGCACGCGTCAACGCAATACGCCCTACTTCTTTGCCAACCTTGGCGCCACCGGCACCTTTCACCATGTGTTCACCGATAGGGATGTCCTGAAACCTTATATAAACTACAACTTCATCCGCGAGTTTTACCTTGTACCTATACCAAGAGATCAAGAGCCGCGGGGCTTCTTGGGCATATTTGGCGATTCGCGTGTGCCGATCAAAGATCTTGTGCCCGACCAAAGTTTATGGAATGCGGGATTCAACTATGTATTTCCCGCCACAAATCTCATTTTGGGCGCAGAAGTTAAGAATATCATGAATGCCAAGCTTTATGACTATTACAAAATCCAACGCCCTGGCCGTAGTTTCCATTTAAAATTAACATACCACATAAAATCCATAAAAAATCAATGATATGAAGAAAACAAGATTTTATACCTTCCTTGGAATCCTCAGTTTAAGTGCTCTATTTGCGGGGTGCAGCAGCGACGATAATCCAACCCCTCCTACGGAAGAGGAAAACAGCAGCAAGTATGTATTGATGACGGTGTCTGATAGGACACAGCAGTACGGCGGCGGGTACGTAAGTACGTTTGAGACGTTCCCCAGCGGTAGCTTCAGCAACGTTGTTGGCGCAAAATCACTGGTCGCCAATCGCGGTGCGGCGGGTTGGCGTGTCTATGGAAACTGGATATTCAAGATGTTTCGTAGCGCCGACGCTACGCAAGGCATAGAAAAGCTATCGATTGCCGCTGATGGTACGGTAACATCGGGACAGTTTATTACCTCAAAGAATCCCACCGAAGCAGCGAAGCGCTATGGAACGGGTAACTTTGTCATCCACAATGAAACAACGGGCTTCTATTGGGATGCGGCCGAGCCTTTGAAAATTCAGAAATTTAATCCCACGACCATGAATAATACCGGATCATTGGATTTTGCCACGCAGGTGAACCTGCGCGGAGCCAACGAAAGCGGCATTGTTTTTAGAGCTATCGGTCAGAAATTTCTGGCCATCAAAAATGGAAAGCTGTTTGCCAATATAGGCTACGGCAAAGTAGCCACCACGCAAGCTGGTTTCTTCGACGACTTTTATTCCGATATCGATATTGCCGTGATCGATGTCGCGACCGGTGCCTACGAAAAAACGATCTCCATTGAAGGCACGGGAAGTATTGCCTACATCAACGAAAACCAAATGTATGATTTCGACAGCAACGGCGACCTCTATATCGTGACCCAGGGTGTAAGCCCTCAAGGGCTCGGTGGAAAATCCAAAATCGTACGCATCAAAGCTAGCGAAACGGTCATCGACACAAGCTGGGAGTTGAAATTTTCAGACTTTAGAACCGAGGATAATGGTAAATTTGTAAATGTCTTCGCCCATAATGGCAAATTAATCCTGACCCTCAACACGGCAAGTCTAACTGGAGGACCAAACGGCAACATCAATTCAGCCGATATTTGGAAGTTTTACAGCGTAGATGTCGCTTCAAAGACCTTTGCAGAAATTACCGGCATCCCTACGGGTAATAATCCTGGTGCAGCTTACGCTGTAACCGAAGTCGATGGGAAGATCCTACTGCGGGCTTCTACACAAAATAGCGGTACCAACGGCTATTACGAGTACAACCAAAGCAACAATAGCGCTTCGAAATTATTCGACGTCGAAGTAGGTGGAGCAGTATCGGGCTTCGCAAAGATTACTGTGAAATAAGCGAAAACGTCGCTTCCGGGCGGATGAAGTCTGCAACAAGCCCTTATAAAATCTCCATGGCCGGGACTGTTTCCGGCCATTTCTCATTTTTCAACCATCACCGTAGATCTGCGCGACGATATAGATCCACAGACCGACAACAGCACATAGCAGCAGCATACCCAGTAAAAATCTATAAACCGTACAAGCTTTGAAATAATCATTACACCGGACATGTGCCGAAGATCCCTATGTTTGTATCGTTCAATTTAACAGCTATAGCATGAAAGCAAAACACGCCCTTTCCCGTAAAGATTTTATTCGGCAAACCAGCCTCGCAGCGGCCGGCATAGTAGCGAGCAGTCCCTATCTGGCATCCGCCAAATCAAAAAGAGGAATCGACCATTCATCAACCTATCGGCTTAAGAACGTACGTCTAGAAACCGGCTTCGTCTACGAAAACGAGGAAGTTGTCGCCACCAAAACCGAAATCTTCACGTTGGAAATTGCTGATGGAAAAATCAAAGCCATCGTTCCAAATATTAATGACGAGCATGCGCTTGACGCACAAGGCGCCCTTGCCCTGCCTACCTTCCATGATATGCATATTCATCTAGACAAAACGTTTTACGGTGGTCCATGGCAGGCGATACGCAAGCGGCAAGGAGGCGTAAAAGGTATGATTGCCTTGGAACAGCAACTCCTGCCCGACATGCTCAAAACGTCAACCAAGCACGCTGAAAAACTCATCGAACTGCTGCAGTCCAAAGGTAGCGGCTACGCTAGGAGCCATGTCAACATTGAACCCACTTCGAAGTTGGATTCACTGAAAAACCTACAGCGGGCGCTTGAAAGAAAAAAAGAAGGCTTCCATGCAGAGCTTGTCGCTTTTCCTCAGCATGGCCTCTTTTACACGGACTCTCGCTCTTGGATGAAAGAAGCCGCAGCGATGGATATTGATTTTATCGGCGGCCTAGACCCCTACTCCATCGATGGAGACATCGAACGATCCATCGATTTCACGGTGCAGTTGGCGTTGGATCACGGAAAAGGAATTGACATCCATCTGCATGAACGTGGTGAATCGGGGCTGAAAACCGTGGAATATCTCATCAAAAAGGTGCAGGAAAACCCTGTGCTGCAAGGTAAAACATACCTGAGCCATAGCTTTGTGCTGGCTCAGCTCGAAGGGACACAACTGGAACGTACTGCCGAAGCGCTGGGGCAGGCAAAAATTGGTATCATCTCCACCATACCTTTCGGGCACACCATCATGCCCATTCCTACCTTGTATAAACATGGCGTGGAAGTACTAACGGGGAATGATAGCATCATCGACCATTGGAACACCTTTGGTTCGGGTAGTGTACTTCAAAAAGCCAATCTTGTAGCCCAGCTTTACGGTTACGACACCGAGTTTGGTTTGTCGAGAAGCTTAAAGATAGCCACCAAAGGCGTGCTACCATTGAACGATAGTGGCGAACGGCAATGGCCAAAGGCCGGCGACGACGCTAGCTTTGTACTGGTCGATGCTAGCTGCTCGGCCGAAGCCGTAGCAAGAATTGCTGATGTAACGGGACTTGTGCAACACGGCAACAAGGTGTTATAAAACTATCCAATCACGATAGAACTTTTGGTTAAAGCACATAATAAAAATCTGGATCGGTAGGGGCGGGCTGCTCTACGGCATCCCCCATTTGCTGCCGTAGCACGAATTCGATATTTTGGCTGATATTTGTCATTGGTGTGTCCATCGGTCCGTTTTCGAAAGGATCTTGCATCAAGATAGCCGTGCGTTCGATAACAATAAAGATGGTCGGAATTCCCGCCGTAAGCACGGCCTTGATGAAGGCATAATTATCATCGAGACTAAAAGGCAATAATAACGTGAAGAGGTAAATCAAAAAATGGAGCAGCGCACTGTATGACGCTGGAAAAACTGTTTTTTTGATGCGCTCACAACGCCCCATCGAGTCACAGAGTTTTGTCAAGGTATTATCCAACTGTACCTGCCGAAATTCAGTAAGCTTTCCTTCTTGAGCAAGACGCCTCAGTTGGAGGCCATGCTGCAGGAGCAGCGCATTGGGCACATTGGAATCCGTGATGTTGTGCAAATCGAGGTATTGCCGCACATTGATGGAAAACGGCAACTGGCGCAAGGATTCACTCAACGCATAGTTCCAAATCACCTGCCGCTCTAAAAACAAGCGGATTTCCTTTTCTTCATCAGCAGAAAGAAACACATGCAGTTGCCGTATCATTGTGCGCGAGTCATTCACAATAGCTCCCCAAACAATTCGTGCCTCCCACCACCGATCGTACGCTTGTCCTGTTCGAAAGGCTAACAGCAGGGAAATCGCCGTGCCAACAATAGCCACCAAGGCCAATGGAATAGCCAACGAAGCAAAGTAACGTTGTGTGGCAATATACCCTACTAGTACGCTAAATGCTGTAATAGCAAACAAATCATTACGGATGGTTTTTACAAAATCTAAAATCGAAATTTTTCCTTTAAGCAACATACGCCAATACCTTTTTAAGCCCATTGTTCACTAAACAAACGGACGGACTTTATTAAAATAAAAAAAGAGGGAAAATGTTTTTCAGAAAATGTGCATTTTTTAGATCAAGTTCAAGTCTCCAAAAAGCAGATCATCTGCAGAATGACCGATTTTTATCGCCGAGCACAAACAAATCTTTCAGGTTTTCTGTTTTATAAAAGAGAAGAGTATTAATGTAAAAAATGATCATGAAAAAATTAAAAACGAGCATCATAGTCGGTTTAGGGGTCGCTATGCTTGTAGGTTGTTTTCCAAAAGCCAGTGAGGTTATCCGTGCACTACCTGTGGAAAACAAAGAACAGATTCTTGCCAAATACAGCGAAAGCGAAATTGCTGAAGGAAAAGTTCTTTTTACCAACAATTGCGCAAAATGCCATAAACAAAAAGAACCTGAAACCCGCACATCTGAACAATGGAACAATACGCTTAAACGGATGATACCAAAAGCGAAATTAAACGATCGCGACGGACAATTGGTACGCGCTTATCTCATTGTGAACGCGAAAGAGGCATAAGCGGACTATTAACGCGCTACACATTTTATTTTTTTGATCATTCCTTTGTTTCGATGGTCATGAAGAATAATGCCACGGAGTAAAATTGCCGCATAGCGCTAAGCAAGAGACTCTTGCTCCATCTAAAAATTGAAATTTCAACTTGACAACACAAGACTAACTGTTGCGCTATCTTACTGAAAACAGTATATTTGTGTATGGACAGGGAGGACTTAAATAGCCTCCCTGTACCATGCTCCGAATACACGATGAACGATAAAGTATCCGCCTATTTCCAAGCAAGTAAAGAGCTCGCTGCGAAGCTTAGTGAAGTCCGCAGGTTGCGACAGCATGCCATCGTAGGTGATGATCTTCAGCTGTTGGACAGGCAGGTACAACTTGCCAATGATAGGGTGGATGAGTTAGTGGAGATATTCACTTGGGAGACACAGGACACCGACCTTATCCGAAGTGCCTTTTTAGAGATTGCGAAAAATACACTTAAAAAAATCCATGAAATTCAAAAAACGCATGTGAATCATATGGATCCGAGCGACGAAGAGGCAACGCAACTCCTTTTGATCGAGAACACCAGCAATGCACTGCGAAAAGCATTAAGCAGTAAGGGGCGTTATGTTCCTCGTGTGGAGATACCGCTGGGCTTGGGCAGTTGGTGCTATCAAATCATGGAGAATTATTTAGAAACGCTATTTCGTCAACTACGAAGCGCAACCTTCGATAACCTGCTTGAAGCGGTCACGTATTTCGAAAAAAGCACCCTTTTACTCCGCATGCAATACCAATATCAGGAGAAAACCAAAAGGTTTTGAAATAATTATTTTCTTATTTAGATTCTTTATAAATAATATAATATATTTGTAGGGTTACAGAACCTTCAACGTATTATAGCAAACTTACCATGTTGATCAAAGCGAAGATTGAGAACCACAACGAATACCTCTTTATGGAAGAACTTCCGGAGAAATTCGTGTCCAACCACCGACTCTCGGAGCGGCAGGTCAATATCAAGCAAAGCCCCGTGGACATGAAAAACTATCAGCTTTCGACCAACGGGCTTTTTCTACTTTATGCAGAGATGAACTTTAGTGAGAATGTGCGGATAGAAACCGAGATTGAAGGGGACGCTATCGCCAGTCAGTTTATTTTCAGTAAGGAGAAAAAAGTAGGTAGTAAGAATAAGACACGTTTTGGTAGAAGCCGTCACAACATCCGTTATCTACCCGCTCAAAAAGCATCATACGAGGTACGAGCGGAGATGGAGTATATCTATTTTTTGGTGGTGCTTTCCAAGGATTACTACCTTAATTTGGTCGATACCACTTCTCCAATGCATGAAGACTTCCTCCGTGAAATGGAAAAGGGCATCAATAGCTCCTTTACAGACGAAGATCTTTACGTGACGCCTGAAATGCGTCATTCGATTGAGGGAATTCGCGAGTGCAAGCAAGATGGGCATTTAAAACGCATGTTTACTGATGCCCGCATTCTAGAGCTTATTATGTACCAATTGGAGCAGTTCAGCCAATATTTGCAAGACGAGAAAGAGATTTTACAGGATGAGGATATAGAAAAGCTAGACCGGGTGCGCGAGCTGCTGGAGCAGAACTACGTCAATCCGCCCACGCAAAAGGAGCTGGCTAAAAAAGCCCTATTAAACGAGTCCAAGTTACGTACAGGTTTTAAGAAATACTTTGGCACCACTATTTACGATTTCATCACGCGCAAGCGTATGGTGGAAGCCCGGCGATTGATTATCGAAGAAAAACGGGGCAACATGTACGAAATAGGCAATTTAGTCGGCTTCAAACACCAGGCCAGCTTCACCAATGCCTTTAAACGTTACTATGGTATGCCGCCCAGCGAAGTTAAGCTATAGCAGGTACAAAATACAAGGCCTGCCTTTGCGTTAGGCGTTCAGCTGCACAGATACCCGCGTCGACCAAGACACCCAAATTGAGGTAAACCGATGCGATGCTGATCGGATAGCCGTCTTTCTTCAGTAGTATCCATAGCTCTTCGGCTTCCACTTTTCGGTCTATTTCGGCCAATTTGATGGCCACCATCAGCCTCTTTTCCGAATATTTCATGCGTCGTGCAAGGCAATAGTTCTGTAATCGGTTAATGAGCCACTCGCTGTGTCCCATCTTTTGAAAATCCGTTAGCTTTTCTCTTTTCATCGTTCATCTTGGTTTATACTGTTCACATTTTAAACTACGTCATGTCCCAGTGCTTCGCGCCAGCTCTCCAGTTCGGCAATCCCCGGCTTCCGTTCGCCAAAAAACTGCACGATCATCTCCCCTTCTGTATCATACAGTTCCAACGAGTTGACATCGCCATCTGCTGTGGGTTTCACCACATGCCATACCGAATTTACGGCATCCTCGTTTAGGCGGATCTGTCCCGTGCTGTTGCTCTGCAAGGTGAGCCATTTGCCCTGTTGGTCAATACGCTTGAGCTCGCCCGTATTAATCTGCACGCAGCCCTCATTGGCCGTGAACACCATTAAGGGTATTTTCTCCAACGTGCATTGCATGATGGTGCGCCGAAAGGATTCCAGTGTAACCTGCACGGCACGCCGGCCAGCAGCTAAACGCAATGCCTGCATACGCGTCATACCATACCGTCTCAAGAGACCAAAAAACTCGTGCGTATCCTGCATGCTGTCCCAAGAACGTCGGAACTCAACCACATCAATTTCCGCATCCCGCCGCTCGGGCATTCCTTTGCGCGTCGCACGTTCAAAGGCGGGTAACGATTGCTGCATATCCTTGAAGTCGGCCACCAATTCCATAAAGGCCTCGCGGTAGCTACCTTCTGTCAGCATAATTTTATGCACCGCCTTTCCCATCTTATCAAAAAATTGCAAACTTTCTTTTCCCGGTTTGCATACTGCCAAAGCCAGCGACCAGCGGCTAGCGAAAATACGCAAGTCAATATCTTCACCAAAAAAGAGTGTCACATGCTCCTCTTTGCTGAAATTGCGGTACACCCCCTCCCGTTGATTCTCGCAATACGGATTGTAGGTCATCGCTTTCACCCATCCTAGGCTCTCAACGCGCTGCAGGATCTTCTCCATATCCTGCCCCAAAAGAAAGACATCTTTTCCTAGATCAGTCAACAACAAGTCGGCCTCCCGTGTTCCCAAGGCATCGGCCACCTGCCACAATGGTTTATCTGGATGTTGGTCCATGTAGGCCAACATCCGCTCCCTCAGTGAAAGCTGATGGTAGGATGCCGCCATACTGGAATTAAAGCGTGTTGCTTCCAAGCGCACAACCACCGGTGCAATTTGCGTCGTCAGTGTTTGCGGATCGATGCGTACCTGCGCATCCACCCCAAAAGCAGAAAAGATGTTCTTCGCCGTAAAGACCTCCTCAGGCGTTCCATCCCACCATTTCCGTCCACCTTTCAACATAATCACGCGGTCGGCATATTGCGCGGCGAGATTAATTTCATGCAGTACGCAAATCACCATAAAGCCTTTTTTGGTTAAAGCATTGGCAATGGCCAAGGTTTGGTGCTGATAGAGCATATCCATGTTAGCAATGGGTTCATCGAGTAACAGCAAGGCCTCCTTACAATCCCATATCTGCGCCAGCACTCGAGCAAAGTGCACCCGTTGTTGCTCTCCCCCAGAGAGGGTAAGCATAGAACGCTCTGCCAAGTGGGCGATGCCACATACACTCATGGTTTCCTCCAATACCACCTGATCGGGAAGATACTGCCCTTTCGCCGATTTCCCATAACGCCCCATCAGCACCACCTCTTCTACCGTAAAGGCCAAGCTGATGGCATTTTGTTGGTAGAGTGTGGCGCGCATGCTGGCCAGTTCCTTGATCGAATAGCTATTCATGTCGCGACCGTTGTACGTAATTCGTCCTTCGGAAGGATTCTTTTCCCGACAAAGAATCTTCATCAAGGTGGATTTGCCGGCACCATTCGCACCAAGAATAGCAAGCATCTCTCCCTTGCGAATGCTGAAGGTAATATCTTTCAACAAATGGCGTTTGTTGATCTCAAAGCTTATGGACTCTACTCTAATCATAATTGATCCACTAACATACTAATGCACGAGGCAAATTAATTCAATATCTTCTTCTTGTCCTTATATAGGATATACAAAAATACAGGGGTTCCCAGCAAGGCCGTAATTACACCTATGGGCAGCTCCACCGGTGCGACCAGAATTCGTGCCAGCATATCTGACACCGTCAAGACCAACGCCCCTAAAAGCGCTGAAGCTGGCAGTACCAAGCGATGGTCCACCCCGCCCAACAGGCGGATAATATGGGGGACCAATAAACCTACAAAACCAATAATGCCCGTTACCGAAACACAGGCTCCCACCGCCAAAGTAGACAACAACACGACCACCGATTTAATGCGATTGGGATTCATACCGATCTGCTCGGCTTGGCTCTCACCAATAGCAAACAGGTTCAGTCCTCGTCCATAAAAGGGAAGCAGTATCAGCGGTAGGGCGATAAATGGAAGCACGCCCACTACCGTAGGCCAATTTGCCCCCCCCAAGCTACCTAACATCCAAAAGGTAATCGTCCGGAGCTGTTGCTCATCGGCGAGGTACGTGAAAAGCCCCGTCAGCGCACCGGCCAGTGCATTGATTGCTATGCCGGCGAGCAACATGGTGGCCACATTAGGTTTGCCATCAGTTTTGGAAAACTGATAAACCAATAGTGCAGCGACGCCCGCCCCAGCAAAAGCCGCAAAGGCCAAAAGATACAGCCCTAACAGATTGGCCAGCGAAACAAACAGCAAGGCCTCCATGCCGATCACCAACACCGCAAAAAGGGAAGCACCGGCCGAAATCCCGATAAGCCCAGGTTCGGCAAGCGGGTTGCGGAAGATACCCTGTATAGCTGCTCCCGAGATACCTAACGCCGCGCCAACCAGTATGCCGAGTACCACGCGTGGCAACCGGACAAAGAGCAGCACATTTTCATACAGATCCTGAACTGGCCTTTGTACCGGAAACCCTATTTTTCTCCCCAGAATTGCCAGTACATCCCCTAGCGGGATTTTCATGGCTCCCATCGCCAACGATGCCAAAATAACGGCAACCAATCCGGCGATGAGCCCCACATATATCAATTTTCGATTCAACATCTCTCTATCTGTTACCCAGGTTTACTTTTTCAGTTCTCCATGTAGGGCCAATATGGCCTGATCCAAGCGTACACTAAAGTTGACCATCAGCGGTCCGTCGACCGAAAGGATACGCTTTTTTTTGCCCGCGTTGGTAAAAGCCACACCGGGCATCTCCAAAATAGCCGCCTTTCCCCCCAAGCTCTGTACGCCAAAATCAAATAAAAGAAGAGCGTCCGGATTGGCACTGACCAACCCCTCTGTACTATAGGTTTTATAACGATTGAACTCCTGAATAGCATTTCGTCCACCGGCCAAAGAAATAATGGCATCCATATTACTTCCGCGCCCAGCCACCGTCATGGTGCCTGTACCGCGCGCATAAATAAAAAGCACTTTAGGTTTACTCGTACTACTGGATTTCACCAGCTGTTGTGCTTTGATGATGCGCTTTTCGGTTTCCAAGGCCAATGCCTCGCCCTTTTGCTTGACGCCAACGATGGCACCTATCTCACGGATAAACGCCAGTGCTCCTTTCACGGAATACTCCTGCTTAACGGCAACAAAGCGAATGCCCGCCCCACGCAAAGCCTGTATAATACCATCCGGCACATCCCCTTGTGGCGCAATCACCAAGTCGGGACGAAAACTGATCAATCCTTCGGTGGATACCGAACGATTTTTACTCACCTTTGGTAAGCGCTTCACTGTCTCAGGATAGACACTCGTCACATCCACGGCTACTAAGTGAGTCCCAAGCCCCAATGCGGTGATCGTTTCGGAAATTGCTCCCCCCAAGCTTATAATTCGCTTGGGGTTCGCCGAAACACTAATACTACAGCACAGGTAACAAACCATGATGGCCGTAATTCTTATGGTCAAGCCTCCTATACGGGAGCTGCTATATTTGATAAATTCCTTCATCAATCCAGTTGCGTTTAGTCTTTAAATCGACACAAAAAAAGCATTTAATCAATCTAAATACAAACGAACAACTTTTTCAGAAAAAACGGATTGAACAAATCGCAAATCAATAACCGCTTGCCTAAAAACAGAAATAAAACATTGATTATAAACATATTAAAACAAAAAAGAAAAGAAATAAGGCCGTAATAATTAACGCGATAATCCGACCGAAAAAACGGATTGAACAAAAAATAAAACGGATTGAACAAAAAATAAAACGGAATGAACAAACCAGTTAAAAGCCTTAATGTCCATATTTGTACCACATCTTTATTTAGAACAATTAAAAATAACAAATAGATTATCACATTGCATTTAACAAAACTAGTATACCTGTTCAGCATGGTTTTAACACTATCCATCGGAATTTATCCCGCACATGCGCAGACCAGCATAAGGGGAAACCTGAACGGACTTGTTGCCGACAGTAATGGTGTACCATTATCTCATGTAAACCTGAGATTAATGCCGGATATGCATATTAGTCATAGTGATGCAGCGGGAAATTTCAAGTTTTCGAATATCATTGCAGGAAGTTACATGCTGCATGTTTCTAGCCTAGGCTACGCGCCACAGCAAATCAAGGTATCCATTGCTGCGGGCAAAACGATTCGTTTGGACATTCAACTTGCAGCGAGCGATCAAGACATTGAAGATGTGTTGGTGGAAGCCAAAGTGGGCAATCCGGATAACCTTATTGATGTTTCTCGTAGCGCCATGCCCGTCAAGGTTATTGACCGTCGACAAATCGAGTTGATGGGCAGCCGCCGGCTGGATGAGGTATTACGCGAACAGACCGGCGTAGCCATGGTCAACGATATAGCAAGTGGAAGCCGTGCCGTAGGTATACAGATGCAGGGATTCAGTTCGCAATATATTATGGTTTTGGTGGATGGGCAGCCGATGGTAGGGCGCAACAACGGAAACCTCGACCTTTCGCGTATATCCGTGACCAACGTCGAACGTATAGAGATTATTAAAGGTGCGACATCTTGCTTATACGGTAGTGAAGCGCTGGGCGGCGCCGTCAATATCATCACGCGCCACGGCGCGGTAGAACCGCAGGCTCGTGCCGCTCTTTTTTACGGTACCCGTAACTTGCTGGATGCTAGCCTCGAAGGCGAAACACCGTTCCAAGGCCAGCGAGGCTCCATTTTATTGACCGGAAACTACTACCGCAACGATGGCTTCAACACCGATAGACGGTACATGGATGGTCAAACCATTCCCCCGACACAAAATTTCACATTTCAATCGCGTATCCGATACCAGCTCAATGAAATACATACCGTAGGCTTACAAGCGCGCTTAAACTCCAGAAGATCGAATAACAACCAAGCCTTCGGTGCAGGATCGTCACTTAACAACAACTTGGATAATTTGCGCGATGACGACATCAACATCACGCTTAACCTTAACAGTAATTACAATAATGGTCTACGCTCCATGCTGCGCTATTATTACACCCAGTTTGATACCAAAATGGATATTGTGCGCGAGAACAGCAATGCCCTATTGTCCAATAACGAGTTCAATGAATACAACCATCGTATTGAGCAACAGTTCGCTTACGCCTTCACGAATAACCTTAAATTCACATCAGGCTTAGGAGGCAACGTGAGTCAGATGCGGGATGCATCTGTCGAACAGTCCGATATGTTATGGAATGCGTTTGCTTATACACAAGCTGACTATATCCCATCGGAAACGATCAACTTTGTCGCCGGGCTACGCTATGACCATGCGGGCACCTATGGCGGCCAATTGAGCCCCAGTTTTGGCGCTCAGTATCACCCAACAGAAAAGATAACGTTCAAAGTAGGCTTCGGTCGTGGTTTTATTGCGCCCGATTTTAAAAAACGCTACCAAATATTTTACAATGCCCTGCAAGGCTACACCGTCATGGGTGCCGAGGTGGTCAAACAGGGCTTACAAGAGTTGCAAGATGCGGGCGAAATTTCGGAAATTAGGGAATATACGTTGAACAACCTGCCCACCCGACTACTGCCCGAAAGCTCCACATCCTTCAACGCTGGATGGATATACAGTCCTTCAAACAAGCTAAAATTAGAAGGATCCTGGTTTTACCATCGGCAAGAGAATTTTATCAACACCCTCCAAATTGCGACAAAGATTAACAAAGAGCAGATCTACACCTACGAAAATATTGCACTGGCCTATAACACGGGATTCGAGCTGTCTGCATCCTATTCGCCCATGCCCAAATTGGATGTTAATATCGGCTACCAATACTTGATCACCAAAAACAAGGGAATCATCGATAGTATCAGCGCGGGAAGACATCCCTACTACAGCATTCGCGATGCGCAAACAGGGACAGATCGCGCATCGGTTCCTAGCGACTACATCGGTTTATGGAATAGGTCTCGACATATGCTTAATGCCAATATCACCTACCGCATGCCCTGGAGCCTGACCGCAACCGCGCGTGCTAACTTCCGCAGCCGATATGGTTTTGATGATGCAAACAGCAACGGATTCTACGACAGGTACGATATTGAGGTTGCCGCGCATGTAATCGTCTATGCCTCGCTAGAGAAGCGCTTCCGCAACAACCGTCTGACGGCAACACTTACCGCGGAAAATCTATTTGACTACGTAGATCGGCTTATACCGGGGCAGATGGGCAGATTACTAAGCGCCGGGCTAACCTACCGGCTATTTAAAGGATAAAATGATGAACATACAACGCATACGGATCAACATGAAAAACAAACCGCTTAACGCTTCTTCCACAAGACGTCGAACAGGACGCTCGCTATGGCTGATCGGATTCTTCTTTGCTACGGCTATGGCACTGTCCTGTAGCAAAGAAGAAGTACAACCTGATTTGGCAGATGGAAAAAGCACCGTCGTGGAAGATCTCGCAGGCGATACCGGCGCCTCGGTAGGCGACGGTGTCGATGGCAAGGAAAAACGAGATTTCCGCACCTTTCTGTATAGTTTCACTACAAAAAAACAGATCTGGCTCAACAATGCTGCCGACTCGGCGCGCTACATGAAGACCAATGACTGGGATATTGCCTTCACCGAAATCTATAACTCCATCGTCTATGTCAACAACCCGGAGGTCGTGAAAAGCCCGGGCTACGGTGGAAGCGGACAAGGCGCAATCATCAGGGTTGATAAACCCTACGATGAAGTGGATATCGTGCCCGAGGATGCCAATTTTGAAAACAACCAAGGCTTTGTGGGCTGGCAAGGATGGCCTCAGCAGTATAATTATGGCTGGTATAACTACAGCCTCAATACCCACTTGGCTGTACCAATCAAAGGAAGGACATTCATACTAAAAACAGCCACAGGCAAGTATGCGAAACTCGAACTCATCAATGTGTACCAAGGAAACCCGCCGGTAGTCACCAACCTGCGCTGGCCCGCCCCTTACCTCACCTTCCGCTTTTTTGTGCAGGAGGATGGGAGCACAAACCTAAAAACAAGATAATCAATAACTGTATAGCTAAAACGATGATAACGAAATTTAAAAACAACGGCTTAATTTGCTCCTTTCGAATAGCCTGTTGCGGCCTGCTCTTATCAACCGTCGTGGCCTGTTCGGACAAAGGCGAAACGCCCGAACCCGAACCGATCTTACCGGAGTTACCAGCCATCACCGTAACCAGCAGTGGCACCTACACCGTAAACAATCTCCCTGGCGACACCACGCAAACCATGTCTGGACAAGACGTAACGAGCGACGGCAATTTCCAAACGATCTACTACAGCTTGGAAGACGGACGCGCCATTCCTAAAGAATATGCAGCCACCGATAAATGGGACATCGCTTTTACAGGTATCTACAACAGCAGCATTTGGGCAAACCACGGCGAAGTGCAATTTGAGGATGGCAGCAAAGGCCCTGGGTTTGGAAGCACCGGTCGCGGCGGACTTCACTTGGTTGTCGATAGCGAGGTGGACAGCAAATACTACGACAGCAATACGCACAAGCCAAAAGTGTTACCTATACCATTCAGCTACCTCGATGAAGCGTACAATAAAATAGCAGAAGTCCCGGCGGCGGCGCAGGCAAAGCTACTCTCCAACGGCTACCTGAACCTGGATCATTTTCTGGGCAGTGGCGATGGTTATGCCTTTTATGATTTCTACGGCACGATGTATCCCGGCAATGCTAAAAAATCACATGTGGTATACAACATGGCGCGTCCCATTATTATCAAAACAGCCAAAGGCAACTGGGCGAAGGTTATCATCTACAGTTTCTACAAGAACAAGCCAGAAGACCCCGACCGTGATGATAAAGCTCCTTTCATCAGCTTTAAATACACCATCTTAAAAGATAAAAGTACAGACTTTAGCACAGCAGAATAAAAAATACAAACCAACATGATACAGATGAAGATTGTTAAAAACATGATTTCCATAGCCTTTCTAGCGCTGTTCTTTACAGCTTGTTCGAAAGGTGAAGATCCTATTGTCGAGCCAGAACCCGAAGAAGAAGGCTTTTTAGCCGGCACGAATTGGGTGCCCGCGCGCGTGAAAAAGATCAATGATTACGCCTACCTCGACGAAAAGTTCCAAGTGGTCTATATTGTTAATCTACCTTGCCCTGACGTGGGCAACTCTTCTTCCGAGGGCCATCGACCACTAGGCTTTAATTTTGATAGCAGCATGCCGATCTATGGTGATAACCATAACGCAGGCGATCTAAGTGCTTACACGTTCGAAACCTCGTCTACTTGGCACTTCTATGTAGATAACATTTACAATTCCAGCTTTAATACCAACGCAACCACGGCCGATGGACAAGCAGGCCGCGGAAAAGTAACGGTGGCAAAAACACTTTTTGATGAACTTGATCAGGTGCCAAGCACAGCAGATTTCACAAAAAACGTCAACCATTTGGGACTAAGCGAGCCTAACGATTCTTGGGGCTTTTATGTATTTGCCAACCACGAACTACGTCCATACAAAGACCGTTCGATGCTGTTTCTTTTGCAAGACGGACGCTACGTGAAGGTACAGATCGTCAATCTTTACAAGGATAATCCCGCGGAAGCGCCCAACTGGAGAGAGCCAACAACAAAGACACTCGCTCCTTACCTCAACTTTAAATATTACGTACAGAAAGAAGTGGGAAACACCACGATAAAAACGCGATAAAGATCTTAAGCACGGCGCCAAATGCTTAAAAAGCGGTTCGCAAGAACCAAAAAACCAGTAGTCAGGACAATAATCACCTTGCAAGCAGAAAACTGTCCGGACTAGTGGCCGCCAAAGAGCCTAGGAAAAGCTCGATGGCTATTATTTACTCATTGTTATTAAGTAACCAAAAAAATGAAAAACATGGAACTTTCAATCCCGATGTTCAATCAATCAAAAGCTTTCAAAGCTACAAAGAAAAAATGGAATCAAATCGCAGTAGCGGTACTTTTAGGCTTAGTTACCTTCTCTTCGTGTAATAAAGATGAAGTGGTAAATCCTAGCTTACCTTTGCAAAATGAATCGGCTATCGTTATCCCCGATGGCGTGACGAGAAACTATGAAGTTTACTCAGATGTAAACGGAACGAAGGGAACTGTATCTCGGGCCGGATCTGTTTATGCTGTGCGCAACTTTGCACAAGGCAATATTTCTGGCGGCGGGACAGACTCTACTTGGGCAATCTCTGGAACATACTACTTTAATTTCACTCAGAATGATGGTGCTACCGATGCAAATTACCAAATTACGTTTACTGGTTCTGCTTCAGGTGATATTAAAGCGCGTACAACTGGAGGATACACCTTAGCTTATATCGATAAAGCTTTCGCTTCGGTTACCGCTTCCGATAGCTTCACTGCAGCAACCAGCAACACCATTGGTATTAATTCGGTTGTACGCCCAACAGGATCTACGGTATATGGCAATGGTTGGTATAACTACAACCTAACCACGCACATCGTTAGCGCTCAAGCAGGCAGAACCTTGGTATTGTTACAAAACGGCACACCAAAATTCAAGTTTAAAATCAACAGCTTGTACACCGGCGAAACACCGAATGCACCTGTTGCAGCAACAAATTATCCTTACTATAGCTTCGATTACCAAGCTTTCTAATGCAATACAGGCATCCAGCTTTTGCTGGATGCCTTACTTATTTATTAATCTATCACGTTTAACCACAATGACAACAAAAAAAAACCTACTAGCTTATCTCTTCGCAGGCCTTTTTATCACATGTATTACCGGTGCCTGCAGCAAAAATGACGCTCCTGCTCCAGAGGAAGAGGAAAAAGAAGAGTTCACCATCATCAATGAATATACCAAGCAAGACACAAATGGTGTGGTCTATGTAACCGACTATCCTTTAGATCAAGCTGCAATTACAGAAGTTCATACCTATACGGATTTTACCTATTTCGACTTTAATAGTAATGCTTTTGTCTCCATAGATAAGGCAAAAAGTCCAACCGATTGGGATATCGCGTTTAAAGGGAAAGACGGATCAAATATTTTCATGAATGGTTTTGCATTCAATAATCATTTCGAAGACCCTTTGGAGGGAGACAACCGCGTCGCCTATCTTCGCGGTGATTTTGATGCTATAGAAACTGTTCCGGAGGAGAGTGTGTTTACACACCGTTATTCTCTTCAAGTTAACACGGCTGCCCTTGCTGCAGAACAATATAACATCTGGGCTGTTAGCGAAAATTCAAATGACAACAACTTAATTACTTTTACACCTATTCCGGAACACTTAGCCGTCTATAAACTGACCGACGGTCGCTACGTAAAATTCAAGATGATCTCCATCTATAAAGGAGCATTAACCACGCCTACGCCACAAGATTATCAAACCAAACGCGGCTTTATCTCTTTCAAATATTATATCACGGAAGAAGGCAGCACGGATCTAACAACAAAAAAGTAAGGTCTTTTACCTAAACTAGCGAAATGAAACGAATAGCTCTTTTCTGCCTTCTCTTCGGACTCGTTGCGCTAAGCAGTTGCGAAAAAGATGATCCTGCACCTCACACCGAAGACGAGCAGTTATCACCCGGCACAGGTTCGCGTAACGAACTGACGTTGGACTCTATTTTTCTATATGCACGGCAAGTGTATCTATGGCACAATAGCTTGCCTAGCTACGCACAGTTTTCGCCGCGTACACGCTACGCAAACAGTGCACTATCCGAAATCGAGATGTACCGACAGGAGCTCTTCGACATGGCGCAATACGCCGTCAATCCCAGTAAAAACAAGCCTTACGAGCTAGAAGATGATGCTTGGGCACCGCGCTACTCCTCCATCCAGACCAAAACGGGCAGTAGCGGTCTTTTAGCAGCAAGTACCTTAACAGGCACAGAAACACTGGGCCCTTCCAGCAACTTTGAGGTGGGTACGACGAAAGTTGCCTACTTAGCCTTAAACGGCTTTCCATTGCTTAGCAATATCAAGACAGCATTGGATAATAAGTTTGCCGCTATCGCGCAGGATGCTCCAAGCATTATGATTATCGACCTGCGCAATAATCCCGGCGGATATGTGGAAACTGCAGCCCATGTAGCCAATCTCATTGCGCCCAGCAGTGCTAATGGCAAGTTGATGTATACCGAGCGGTTTAACAGCCGCCTACAAAATGCAAACGCTCGAATATTGCAGTTTCAACCTTACCTTGACAGCTCTGGCAAGCCGGTACAATATCAAGGACGCGCCGCAACGATGGCTGATGTAGACTATTCGGAAAAAGCAAACAGCGTTTACTTCAGCAAGGAAGGTAGCCTGACATCGCTGCGAACACTGTATTTCATTGTATCAGGAACAACGGCTTCCGCAGCTGAGCTATTAATCAGCATACTTAAACCTTATATATCCTGTGTACTGGTGGGCGAGCGTAGCTATGGCAAGCCTGTGGGCTTTTTCCCGATACATATTGATCAATACAGCCTTTACCTCGCCAGTTTCAGCTTGCATAATGCCGAGGGTTGGGGCGATTATTATAACGGCATGGAGCCCGATATTTCGGTACCCGGATTAGCAAACGGAGATCAGGGCAACCCAACAGAACCAGCCTTGAAGGCCGCCCTCGCCGCTATCCAAGGGAACGAAAAATCTGCCACTGTGCGCGGCAGTATAGCGAGAGCTAACAATAGGCGTACCTACCCAACGAAACACCCGACAACCTCAGCATTCATTCCTATAGTGGCACAGCCACATTTATACAAACATTAAAACAATTTGCCATGAATACATTAAGCAACAGCATAAAAGAAGCCACCAAGGCCGGACATCAGGACACCGAGAAGAAAGTCATCACGCGCATCAAGCACATTAAAACCGAGCAAGATTATCTCCAACTACTCCGCTGCTTCTATGCCTATTTTTCTGCCGTGGAGCGAGCAATTGCTCCTTACATGACAGCCAGCATCCTACCCGATCACGAAGAACGGCGAAACTCCGCCTATATTAAAGCGGACATCCAAGAATTGGGGGGCGATTTCAACAATCTCCCTGCCGCAACTGCTCCTTCCGTGACGAATAATCTACAGGCTATGGGCGCCCTTTATGTACTGGAAGGTTCCATCATGGGCGGTCCCTACATCGTACAGATGTTGAAGAAGATGGGCATCACCGGTGGCTTCTCCTTTTTTAGCGGTTATGGTGAAAATTCGGGCCATATGTGGCATTCCTTTACCGAATCCTTAAACAGTCTCCCTAAATCCGAACTGGACAAGGTCACTGCCGTTGATACGGCCATGGAAACCTTCCGTAGATTTGGCGATGTATTTGAAGAGGAAAAATCGTTGAGCTAGAAACATTTAACGACGATCAATTCGATATTCGGAAATCTTTTTTCCGCCATCGTTCAGCACTTCTACATCTAATTGCTCTTGCGAAATATCAACTCGCAAGAGCGTTCTTTCACCATCTTGCGGACCGCCGCCAATGATAATGGGGTAAGTATGCCGTTCAGGATCTGGTGCATGGATTTTATGGACATGAGTATGCCCACTAAGTACTAAGTCTACCTGCGCGGTGTTGAACAGGGGATTAAACAATGTCGCACAATGCACAGACCCATGTTCGTCTTCACTGTAGAAAGGCGGGATATGCATCAATACTACTCGAAAAGCAGCCTTAGTAAACTCCGGTAGTTGCATTTCTTGTGCGAACCATTGCGCCTGTTCTTCGCGATAGCTATCAAAATCCACCACCTCGCCATACACGGGATGACTGTCGACCTTGTCTTCCCCGGTATCCAATACGATAAACCGTACCGGTCCCAATGTGAAGGCGGTGTAGCTTATATGTTTAAAATATTTGGCGATCGATCTGGCGAAAACACCACGAGTTTCGTGGTTGCCGCGAACGTAGTGCAAGGGGATACTACTGGCAAAAGCTTTGCTAATCGGCTGGAGCAGGCCGGTAAGCAGTTGCTTCTCGTCTACCTGATAATCGAACATATCGCCATTAAAAAACACAAAGTCTCTCGTTCTGCCAGCATCCAAAGCTAGCATTTGTTCGATAGCGCCGGACTGTTCATGAAGGTCATTCAGCACAATAAAAGAAACCTTCGGCTTAGCCACATCTTGGTTCACAAACTGGTGCACAGCACTGGTCGACGTAGCGCCGTAACTAAGGTTATAGGGCTTAAAGTCCAATACCTCTTTCGATACCACGCGGTAGTAGTACGTTTTTCCTGGCACTAGATCGCGTAAGGTCACGCGATGTATCCGCCCCAATGGTAGCAAACCCAATTCGGTATTGCCCGTAGCTTTTAGATGTAGATCTTCGAGATCACTACCATACATTATCCAGCTGTGGGCATCTGCATTCGTAACCCACTGAATACACATCTCATTTCCAAAATTGGTTTGTAGATAGGGCCCTGCAACAACGGAAAAAGATTCCGCATGCTGTCGATCACCTTCCAAAGCAGCAGCACTATGCTTCGCGATAAATAATCCACCAAAAATGGATAAGGATCGCAAAAACGTGCGCCTACTGGCATTATGAACAGCTTTAATCATCACACATTGGTTTTATCAGTATCAGCCCTGCCTAGAATTCGTTAGGCCGGTATGCGCCAATATTGCGCAGTTACTATTACCGGCAGCCCACTTTCTTCCAACAGATCGCTGAAAGCAATATTAGTTAGAAAAAAGCGCCACATCAACAGCGATATAAACGCAATCGTTTGTGTGAAATCATTCAGACGGAAACTGATGGCCTCGAAAATAGTTCTCTCACCAAAATTTTCATTTCATAACTTGGCTTCTACACTATTCAATTTTCATCGATCGTGTTATTATGCAGCCAACATGTTAAACCTTTTTGCTACCTTCGAGCAACATAAAAGATTGCCATGAAATCCCTGTTTCCACTGCTTATATTTCTTTTCTTTTTCAGCTGTGCTAATCCAACCACTGGCTCCAACAACACTGCCGAGACAGACTCGATCTCCGGACGGAAACTAGTTGAGCAAGGTTTTTTAGATCTCGCGGAACCACAAAACATTGATGAATTGAAGTCTGCAGTAATCGATTCGTTTTACATCTATGCTAGTGAGAATGGAAACTTTGTTCCGATCGATGCAGAAGAATTGGCAGAGGGCAGTTTTAACTTCTTCCTTCCACAGTTGAACGCAGTGTTAAAAAAACGTGCCGTAGAACTTCGTGTTGAGCAAACTGAAACTCATTCCCTCGACATGATTATCGTCCTTAATGGAGAAAAGCTTACGCTCTACACCGATAACGAAATGAAAAAGGGAAATTTTTGGGATACTGCTTCGCGCAATTTTTTCAAAAAAGTCAATAGTTTATTGGCGCAAAAAAGTGTGAAAGAAAGATTCTATTTATTGTACGAGGGAAACGGCTTGGCGGCCATTCTACTGACCGATAAGCAATTTGAGATCATCGAAAAACACTATCAAAGAGAGCCTAAAGAAATACCCTACTCACCTTAGCTATATTCAATCGATCTATTCATCATTTAGGGAATTGACACCTTGTTCTTTGAGCTTTTCTAAGGCAGCTTTCATCGCTTGCACTTGTTCAACAGCACGTCCTTGCCAAACGCTGACCTCGCCAACCACTCGAAATGTGCAAAGAAATTACATCGCGGCTGCAGAGATGGCTATTCAAAAGATAGCAATTAAGTAAGCTTCAATCGATAAGGATATTTTCAAAAAAAAACATTATCATTGTTCTACTTAAATTGCTTGTAGAGATCCCTGCGTAAGGGAGTTGAGAACTGATATTATAAGTCTTAAACGAAAATTTATTCATTTATCGTGCTGAAAATCGTCAGTTGAAACTTAATGCAACCGGTTGACTTGTTTCAGCAAGTAGTTTGATAATTGCACCGTCATGTAGCATGGAAACGAAAAGCTTTCGACAGGATATGATTACATTATAAACGAAACGTTATAAACTAAACTATGGAAAACACCACGTATGACGCCATCGTCGTTGGATCCGGTATTAGCGGAGGTTGGGCAGCAAAAGAATTGTGTGAGAAGGGATTGAAAGTGCTATTGTTGGAGCGAGGCGGTCCTTACGATCATGTCAAGGACTACAAAACGGCTAACAAAGATCCTTGGGAAATTCCCCACCGCGGCAAAACCACAACCGAGCAAAAGAAGACATATCCGGCCATACATCGCGGATGGGCTGCTTCAGAAGTGGTGATGGATGGTTGGGCCAACGAAGAAGACAATCCCTACACGGAAATAAAACCATTTACTTGGTGGCGTAGTTACCGCATGGGTGGTCGATCCATTTTGTGGGGTCGACAGTCTTATCGGTTAAGTCAAATGGACTTCGAAGCCAATGAAAAGGATGGAATCGCTGTTCCTTGGCCCATTGGCTATGCAGATTTGGCTCCGTGGTATGATTATGTGGAGAAGTTTGCTGGAATAAGCGGATCGATAGAGCATTTACCGCATCTTCCGGATGGACAGTTTCTGCCAGCAATGGAGTTAAACTGCGTGGAGAAAGATATGGCCGAACGCATAAAAAAAGAATATGATTCGAAGCGCCACCTGATTATCGGAAGGGTAGCAAACCTTACTAAGCCCATTGAGGGAAGGGTGAACTGCCAATATAGAAACAGATGTTGGGAAGGATGCCCATTTGGAGGCTATTTTAGCACCCAATCGTCCACACTTCCCGCAGCGAAGAAAACGGGGAATTTAACCATCCGTCCCTACTCATTGGTAACAAAGGTCTTATATGATAAAGCTACCAAGAAGGCTAAGGGTGTAGAGATTCTAGATACCGAAGACAACAAAACCTACGAAATAAAAAGCAAAATTGTTTTTCTGTGCGCATCAGCACTCAATAGCACCTGGATATTATTTAATTCTGCAACCGATGTTTGGCCCGATGGATTAGGAAGTTCAAGTGGCGAGCTGGGACACAACGTGATGGACCATCACTACAACGTTGGTGCGGGCGGTATTATCGAAGGCTATGAAGATAAATATGTTTACGGCAGAAGGGCGAATGGTTTTTACATTCCAAGGTTTGTGAATTTGGACGGTGACAAAAGAGACTACCTTCGCGGATTTGGCTATCAAGGCAGTGCAAATCGGGAGGGATGGAGCAGGAGCGTTGCAGAAATGAGTTTAGGAGGCGCTTTCAAAGATGCATTGACAGAGCCCGGTGTTTGGAGCGTAGGTGCGACAGGCTTCGGCGAGATACTTCCCTACCATGAAAATAAAATTTCATTAGATAAAACCAAGCAGGACAAATGGGGACTGCCCATATTGGCGATGGATGCGGAATTGAAGGACAATGAATGGAAGATGCGTAAAGATATACAACATGAGTTGAAAGAAATGTTGGAAAAGGCCGGTGTGAAAAACATAGGAGGCTGGGATAGTGGGCATGCTATCGGGCACGGGATTCATGAAATGGGCACGGCGCGCATGGGGACGGATCCTAAGACCTCGGTATTAAATAAGTGGAATCAAGTCTGGGATTGTCTGAATGTCTTCGTAACCGATGGTGCTTGCATGACGTCTTCTGCTTGTCAAAACCCTTCCCTGACCTACATGGCTTTAACCGCAAGAGCAGTGGATCACGCAGTAAATGAATTAAAGAAAAATAACATCTAATACACTATCATTTAGCTAATTAAAAAAAACTATACTTATCTGAGGGAACTACAAATAGCGGAAACATGTTTCTGTCGGGTTGCAATTCGCCACCCCTGCTAAATACTTTCTCCAAAAGTGAGCAAATTATTATCTGGGTCGAGCAAGGAAAACTCCTGTTGCCCCCAGGGCTTTATTGTTAAAGGTCCGTTCGGATGTATGGAAATACCGCGATCCAAATAGCCTTGGTAGAGCGTTTTTACATCCTCTATACGGATATAAACCTGTCCATAATTTTGCAGTGGATCAAGCGCTTCGAATAAAAAGAAGTGAATCTCGATATTATCCTTTCGGATCAATAGATAATCTCCGTAATCGCCAATTTCACTAAATTGAAGGCTTTCGATATAAAAAGCTTTTGTAGCAGCTTTATCGCGCATCGGGAGCTTAGGAATAATAGCTGTCAGCATAGCGTGTATTTTTCTGTTAGTGGGTATAGATGTGTTTTACGATAGCAACTTACGAAAAAAATATTTATTCCGCGTCCACCACCTACCAACTTGGCTTAAACAGATCGAGAAAAGAAACCGAAGAAAGATTCAAGAAGTCGGCGAGGAAGTGGGCAAAGATTACCCATCGGAGGCTATCGCTTCGCTTATAGGTAATCCCCCAAACGATCCCCATCAGCAAGGTGGAAATCAGCACCTCATATCCGCGAAACAGCTCCGTATTGATCCCAAACATGGCGTGGTTGAGCGAAAACGTAAGGCTGCTAAACGCAACCGATAGCGGTGCTCCCCAGTTTTTACTGTAATCCATCAACAAACCTCGCCAATAAAACTCTTCCAACCAAGGATTTATGATAGCCAACATGATCCATGGCACAATCAGTTGCCAAGAAGACAGCAGCTCATGGTATTTTAAAAAGATGGGCAATGGGGTGATCCCTATGAGTAGCGTTCCTATAATCCAGCCCCAACCGCCCTTTGCAGGTTTCAGCCATCGCTTCAGGGCTTCCGCTTCACCGTAGAAAAAGATAAAGAAGAGAAACAAAACCCACTCTATCAAAATAATGGGAACAAAGGCCCATTTTCCAATATACTGTCCAGCAACAACCGCAACCAATAGATTGACCAGCATAATCAAAAAGGGTGACAAGATAACGACGGTTCTTTTTTCCATAATAAGCCAATCCTAAATTAATAAAAAAATCAATACATATAGATATGTAAGCAACATAAGCTTATCCTAACATTCCAACATTGCCCAATCCGCTCCATCCGCGAAGCTAGGTTTATCTGAATACCTCCCTTAGCCCCTTATTCTTCCAAATACTCGCCACAGTATCCCAATTGCTCATTACTGTTTTACATCTCAGTTTATTTAAGCATCTTCGAGCTATAAGCCCTAAAGAATGCAGCGAATACTATTATTAATCATGCTATTACCCTTACTTGCTGTGCGAGCGCAAGACTCCGAAGGAAACGACTATTATTTTGGCGACAGCTTCCATTTCCATGCTGTCGAAACCGACGCCCGCATGATGGTACGAAATGAAATCACGTTGAGTACCTCCGATAAATATATCTGGCATATCTTCGAGAAACTAGACAACAGCATTAAGCTGCCAGGAAAAGGTTTAGATATCCGCCCAAACTCTCCAATCATCTTGGGCATCAAGCTCCATCGGAAACTAAAAAACTACTTCAGCCCCAACATCCAAAATATCTCGAAAACATACCACAGCTACCTGATACCCGATAGTTCGGATGCGACGATCATCGCCATGGGCATCAATGAAAACAATCTACAGGATTTCGTTTATCGGGTGGTAGAAAATGACAGTATCGAGCTGATTCCATGGTTCCCCATTCCGGCGCTCTCCATGAAATATGGTGCAAAAGTGCCCTTTGCGGCCATCGGAACCTTCAACTACCCCGAAAAGCTGATTATGGTGGAGGTACGCCATAAAAAGCAGGTAGGCATTCGGGAGGGATATCTGATAGACTGGCGCAAAAACAAAAAGCCTGTATTGGAACAAATTACCGCCTCCGGAATTGGAGCGTATGGCTACCTTAATCTATTGGATCCGAAGCTCAATAAGCGCTACATGCTATCGAATGCCGGACGCACGGACGCACCCTTGGCCATGCAATTCGAAAAGGACAGTTTGCAGGGCATGGAGCTGACCTTTGCAAATCATCAAACAACACCCTACTCCATCAACCTGATCCGAACCATCGGCAACGAAAGAGATACAATTGGACTGGAGTGGTGGACGCAAGAAAACAGATACTTAGTCCCCAAAGAATACTTCAATAGCATAGGCGACTATGAACTGTTGATCCACAAATGTGGTCACCTGCGCAAGTATACAGATGCCGATATTTTGCGTATTGCATACCATATCGTTCCGCCCAAATCCATGCACAGCCAATCCTTTTGGATCGTACTAATCATCTTCATTGGAATCGTCGCTTTGTTATTTTTCTTTATGCGCTTCAGCGCCCGCAGGCGACTAATAAAGGTGGAACAGCAACGACAATCAGCCAGCCTGCAGATCAGGAACATTCAAGCACAGCTAAATCCACACTTTATGTTCAATGCCATCAACTCCATCCAAAACCTGATCCAGAAGAACGACCTCGAAGCCACAAACTATTACCTCAGTAAGTTTTCGTCTTTGACAAGAGCTAGCTTGGAAAATGCCGAAAAACAGATGAATGTGCTCAGCCAAGAGATACAATTGCTGGACGATTACCTTAAGATGGAACAGCTCCGGTTTGGTATGCACTACCAAATAAAAAACGAGCTAACGGTGCACAGTGATCTTGTCGAAATCCCCACATTCCTATTGCAGCCTTTGGTAGAAAATGCAGTGAAGCACGGTATTGCTACAGGGGGCCTCGAGGGCTTGATTGTCGTCAGCTTCGAACAACAAGAGCAATCGCTGCTGCTTTCGGTAGAAGATAATGGCATGGGCTTTACAGAAAGCTCCCCACCGAGCAAAAGTGGTTACGGACTACGCTTGACGCGCGAACGTCTTTTATTATTAGGACAGCTCTACCCGGAAAATGATTTCCGTATGCAGATCAGTTCCCAACCCGGAAATACAAAAATTACGATAAGCATTTCAAATTGGATTAACCATGCCTGATCAACGCATAAGCTACCTCATCGTGGATGATGAGCCAAACAATATCGAAGTACTTAAAGACTACCTCAGCAAGCATGCGGATAGTATGCGTTTGCTAGGCACAGCCTGTCATGCTGATGAGGCGGTAGCACTGATTAAGGAACGACAGCCCGAACTTATCTTCCTCGACATACAAATGCCACAAAAGAACGGATTTGATCTCCTACAGGAGCTTGGTGAGCGGAATTTTGAAGTTATTTTCGTGACGGCTTATGATAAATTTGGTATACAAGCCATCAAGTTCTCCGCATTGGATTATCTCCTGAAGCCATTAAACTTTACCGAGTTGGAAAATGCCTTGGCGAAAGCCATGCACAAGGTAAAGGAAAAGAAAAGGAATGCCAATCTTGAAAACCTTATCCAAAACTTGAACAACAAAGTGTCCGATGATCATAAAATAGCGTTACCAACAGGAAGAGAGACACGTTACATTGCCGTTTCATCGATTGTACGATGCCAAGCCGACAACAATTACACGGAGATACACCTCCTCGATGGCGAATGTATCATCATCAGTAAAACGCTGAAAGAATACGACGAGCTGTTGAGTCCATACGGCCTTCTGCGTACACATCAAAGCCACCTCATCAATCCGAGCTACCTGCTATCGCTCAGCAAGGGGCAGTCACCGCAAATACACATGCACGGAGGCATCATTATCCCTATAGCACGACAAAAAAAAGAATATATATTTAACGCTTTAAAGACCATCATCAAGCCATGAAAAAACTAACCGCGTACCTAATCTGCGCCTTGCTGCCAATGCTTCTGCTGGCACAGCAAAATAGCGACACAGCAGCCATTACAGATCCGGCATTTGCACAACACTATGCCTCCAGACCGCAACCGACCATCCGCGGTAAGATCGTACATGCTTCAGCAGAGGAACTGGATTCGCTGAAAATCAAATATGCCATAGTCAATATTAGTCAACCCCTTCAAACGTCATTCGAAATCAAGCCTGATCTTGATGGATCGTTTGAGATTATCCGGGATGAGCGCCTGCCCAATCGGCAGATATGGTTCTCCTTAGGAGACTATGCTTACCTCTGCCTGCTGAGCGATGACGAACTCACGCTGACTTTCGATTTGGAAAAACTAAAGAAAAATGCCTTGCAGTGGATAGGCGATGGTGTAACCTTTGGTGGGAAAGATGGCGACAAGAACCGCAGTATAAATCAATACATTGCTTTTCAGCAAGAGTACAATCCCGATTTATCGATGCAGATCAGCTATCTTGACGTCAGCCAGCCGACATACCTTGCCACCCTGGACAGCCTCTTCCATCTTCAAGAACAATGCAGCGAAAAATTCTTCGACCGCTACGGAGACCGATACCGCACGCTCATGGACAGCGAAAACAAAACGGCATACTACGCAAAAAAGTTACATTACCTCCAGCGGAACGACATCCCCATGCCTCGTATCGCAGAGCTGCTCACGCCCATTTACGCCATTTCGAACGATTCCTACGGATACTTACAAGCACTAAATTTTTATTTGCTTCAAACAGGTTTTACAAAAAACAACCAACCGTTCAGCGCAGAAAAGCTCGCACAATATTACGATGATACACTTCCGCCGGCATATGCCGATCTGCTCAAGCTTCACATGGGGAATCCTGATGTAAAAAAATTGGCAGAACTTTACACCAAGCTAAGTCCCTCTTTACATTTCGACTGGTCGCGCGACTACCTTAGTGAACAGCTGACCAGCTTGAGAAAAAAAATAGCACAGATTGATTCCATCAGTCATTCAGCAACAGTAGATAAGCCCCTCAGCAGCTCCTTGGGCAGCTTAAGCATTAAAACGCAAACGGGCATATCGCTTTACCGTAGCCCACAGCAGACCGGAGAATCACTTTTAAAAGACCTTCGATCAACCTACTCCAACAAGCTTGTCCTGATCGATATCTGGGCGACATGGTGTGGCCCTTGCATACAGGCTATGCCCTATGCAAAGAAACTGCAAGAAGAGGCAAAAGCTTCCAACCTATCCATCGAGTTTGTTTACCTCTGTACATCAAGCGGATCGGATGAAGAACAATGGAAGAATAAGGTACTGGAAATACAGCAGCCAGGCACACACCTATTTGTCGACTCGAAGGCTATAAGCGAGTTAATGGCCATGTTCAATATGGGAGGCTTTCCTTCCTATCTATTACTGAAACCTGATGGAAGCTATGACGAAAAAACGGTCAACTCCCTTTCCAACCTCCAACTCGATACCTTAAAAAATCTACTTCAATAGAGGCGAACATAAAAAGCATGACTGGAATAGATGCAGGTCTGTGCTGAACGCTAAATAAAAAAAGCAGGCTGCGGTGCCGAACTTTTGCCACCGCAGCCTGCCTAAAATCAAGCCTGTTACTTCGAAAACCTAAAGTTGGAGAAGTAATATACCATATCGACCGGTGGCTTAAAATCCAACGACGGTTCACCACCAATATTGATCACCACCACACGGTTGTGCGTACTCTCTCGGTGTGATAGATCCACCGATACATCGGTCCATTTTTCGAGGTTTGCATCCGCAATCCTGTAATCGTTGGCGTTTGGCTGCCATACTTCCTGACCAAAGGAACTCTCATTTGAGAATGCCCACATGTAATTCATAAACCGCGGCCAAAGGCGCTGATAGGGGGCATAAATTCCATCAAACGTTGATTTTGCAGGCATAAACACTTTAAACTTTAGGTAGCGATACTCGGCGATATTGAACCGATATTCTCTCGGCAACACAAACACGAAAGATCCACTTCTACCCTTCATAGTCACCCGAAGCGGATTAACAATATTCGTTCCTGCGGGATGGGAGGTTGCCGGATTAACAATATCTAGCGCCCACGCGCTTGCATCCTGTACTTTTCCGTCGAGGAAAAAGTTCATCGGAATCAGCGATTCGTCGGGCGTACTGACCCATTCGACCATACCCTTTTCGTCAAAAGGCTTTAAGAGATGATCGATACCCAAGGAATTAGGTACGTATCTTACTTTTTTGATCATACCGAGATTCAGGAGATCGACCATTGTTTGAGCGTTTGCATTGCTGATGGGAGAAACCTTTCGAATGAAAGGCAAGTAGGTTCCACCGCCGATGGTCTTGACGATATCATTTCGATTGTAGGCCAGCGTCTTTAACGGAAACAAGGTACCTCCCGTCAGATCCAGTTCTTCGATATTCGGGAAGTAAAACAAATCCTGCAAGGTGTTCGTGTGCACAGGGAAGTAGAGTTTCTTGTAGGATGCTACGCCATCTGCGGTGAACACGCTGATACCATTTGCTGCCAAAATATCGCGTTCTGCCGGATTAAACACCGTAGACGAGGTCGGCATGGTGATATCCAATGGCATCGAAACGGCAACAGAATCCAATATAGGCACACCATTAACTTTGGGCGTAACATGATGGGTCATCTTTAATTGGAATGGCTGGCCCGCCTGCAGGTTTGCCGCAAAAATCCGCGGTCGCGCACCCTGCGTACCCTTGATTGTTTTTCCATCCTGATCGGTGTATTCGTATTCGAGACTGCGGTAATCCAAGAGAATGGATGAGAGCGAGGTCGTCCAGTCAACGACAACAGCATTGGGCGAAGTCAGCACACGAGGGGAAGCCACCACCAGATTGGCGAGATCACTCGACGTATAGGGAATCACCGCAATCTCTTGCGGCACCGATTTATTTTCGTACTCGTCCAGCGTGTACACGCGGATGCGGTATAGCTTAGACTGCTTCATATCGGGCACATTGATCCACGAAACCAGTGAATCGATAATCATTTGTTTACCATCATATTCGATCACCGTTTTGGAGGATTTCCCCAGCGATATTTGGCTAGACGGGATTCGGCCGGCCTTAAGCAGATCCAGCTCTACCCGTTCAAAGCCTATTTTAGCCGTGATCGTATCATACTTGCCCGGATAGATCACTTCCGTAGCATAAGGGTCGATATTATCAAACATACCCTTACATGCCGATATCAAGCTCAGTATACTGAGGATACCCAGGCACAGCATTGTATTTTTTGACAGACTGTTCATAACCTTTATCTTCTTTGTTAGCATGGTTATTTTTTAATTCGTTTTTCTTCCGTACAGTGTGATTTCTGACAAACAATTGCCATCTTCGAGCGTATAGTTCCCGTTGAAACTTCTCACGGCTTCATACCTGAACCAACGTGTAGGCTTTGTATAGGCAGGTTCATCTGGATACATATAAGCCATGTCGCCGGCTTCGCCCTTCTTCACAAACTCGAGTTCCGTTAATCCTTCTGGAACCAAGATTTTACTTTGCGACACAAATTCCCAAGAACTGCTGGCATCATCCCAGATATACATGTTGTAGAGTCCCACGTTCTCGTTGCGATAATATTGCCCACGATTGATATTCGCCAGTCCGCCCGAGTGCCGTTGCACGGTAATAATACGGCTCAGCTCGTAGTGTGCACCGAGGTCGATAATAAAGTTCCAGGGCATGTTTCCATCGCTGGTCCTCCCGGTCTTTCCCCGACTGCCGGTATGCAGAAAATTAAGGTTATCTCCACGGTCTATCATATCATCGATGACGTACCGATTACGTCCTTCCAGCGCGTTACCGAACACCATAGGTACGCCGCCTATCGAGTCGTTTGCGTTGGGTAACTGCCACCCCGCCTTCGGAATTTTGTTATCCTCAAAGAGGGAGATGTTTCCCTTATCGATGGTCTCCGTGATGTTACCATACATATCCTCGACACGAACCTTCACCCCTACCTGTTCAGTCGGTGGTAGGAATAAGTCGTTGACGAAGCGACGATCTTTCTCCAAATTGGAGGAAAAAACGGATGTCAAGGTGCGGGAGGCGCCATCTTGGTTAAAGGTAAAATCAACATACACATTGATGTTCTGTTGGAGTTCGTTGGTCCAGTCTAGAAAGAACGAACTAAACCCGGGCTTTACTTCCAGCGAATTCGCCACGCGGCTAAATGCGGGCTCTAGTGGGGTTACCGATACATCCAAGGCTTGCGAACGGTTACCTGCCCGATCTACGGCAAATAGCTGTACATTGTACGCATCGCTACTGGGAAATCCATAGACATCCAATGAGTCCACAAAATAGGAGGCAGCGAAGGTAAAAGATTTTCCTGCCGGCGTCGTGTATACAGCTTCGACGCTCATCAGGTCTTCATCGTTGGGTATATTATAAAAGAATCGTGCACCGCCAAAGAGCGGCTTATACGATTTCAGGGTGACCATACCCGGCGGATTGCCATCATCGCTATTCGGCTTGAAGCGATCGAGCTTTTCACAAGAAAGCAGCATAAAGCAAGCAAGCAGGATATATAGGGGATTTATAGGTGTATATTTCATCGTCTTTTTGATTTATGGTTCAACTGTTGATCCTTACCATCCGGGGTTTTGCACAAGCTGTCCGTTGGTGTTCATTTCGTTCAGGCTGATGGGCCATAGGCAGTCCGTAATGGTGAAACGGCGTTCCTGTTTCACTTCCAACACAAAAAATGTGGAGGCTGTGGTGCCCGTGTGTGTCCATCCCCACACTGGGGCAGAGAAGGCGGAAGTAGCCCGTTTGTGGCGCCACATATCCCAAAAATGAATACCTTCGAAGGCAAACTCAATGCTGCGCTCCTGCAAGATGATATCGCGAAGCCCTTCTTTCGTCGTATGCTTGTTTACGCTACGTGCCAAGGAAGCATCCGCCCACACGGCTTCAATATTCGGGATGCCCGCGCGCTGCCTTACTTTATTAATCTCTTGATAAACCTGCTGCGATGGTCCACTGTATTCGTTGAGCGCTTCAGCTTTCATCAGGTAAAGATCCGCCATGCGGATAATGGGGTATGGAAATTTTATAGTTCGTTGCCAAGCTCCAGACTGCGACTCCGGATGCACCAGCTTCTGGGTACCAATCCCGGTGGCCATAAAGTCCGTGGTATGTTGGGAAGAGTTATAGCCACCATGGGAGTTACCAAACATCATCGTGTTGATTCGGACGGCATGTGCCCGCCAATAACCCGCTGTGATTCCCAAATTGGCATAGAATCGTGGTTCGCGGTTCATATACAGCTTGATTGTCTCCGCGCCGGGCTGCATATAGCCGTTCCACGGCGTGTAGGACGGATCCAATAATCCGGGCGTTCTTATGATCTCATGCTTGTTCACCGCATCGTAGCTCAGGTCTTCTTCAATGGGCAGGCCATTCTCGGTGTAGTACTTCTCGGCCATTTTGTAGGTGGCGGCCATCCACTGCCAAGAGAAGCTGGAGGAGTTGACTACCCCATCGCCATAGCCCTCGGGCAAACGAATATTACTAGAATGCGCCAACTCGCCAGAGTTGTAATAGTCTAAATTGGAATTTCCCCATACCAACTCATTGTTCCAAGGGTCTACCACCACCATGCGCAGGTCATAGAGGGTCTTCATGCGTTGATTGTTGGCTTCAAATGCGGGTCGGTCGTAGATATAGGGTTCTCTTTCATAATGATACAACCTTAAACCGTTGGTTTCGCAGAGCGCAATGGACTCGTTTAGTGCATCAAGGGCTTCCTTCCATTTCTCCCTATTTTCTTGAAGAGGAAAAAAGGGTTGCCCGTCTTTGTCCATAAAGTCGCCAAAGTATTCTTGGTTGCCATTAAAAAATGGACTCGCACGGAACACTAAAACGCGCGCCTTAATGGCCTTGGCAGCCACTTGATCTACCTGTCCAAGGTTATTGGAGGTGGCACGTTCCACCAAATTGGGGATCGCTTCGTTCATGAGATCCAAAATAAAGGTGAAACATTCCTCTACTTTTGTTCTTGGCAAGAATAGCTCTTCTTTGGTCGACTCCGGCGAGGCCATCGTTTTTGGAATTACGATAGGCCCATAGCGCTGCACGAGCAGGAAAGCATAATAAGCTTTCAGAAATTTAACCTGTGCTTTCCAGTCTGCTTTTTCCCCATCCGACATGTCGCGCACATTATCGATGTTCATCAGGAAAACGTCTGCTTGGCGCATCCCTTCGTAGAGTGGCTTGCCACCTTCGGTGCCCGACCAAAAGCCCAGCTGTGGCGAGGTTTGCGACTGCAGTCCGCGCATGATACGCATCGCGCGCAGGTCGCCGTTATTGTTATTTAGATCCAATCGCCCCACCCATTCATCGCCCAGCGTCCAAGAGGTCACATGGGTTTTGTCGTCGTTGGGCATATAACTGTACACCTTCGCTAGCGCGTTGTAGGCGTCAATCTTGATGTTGAATAAATCTTCCAGTTTCAATGTGTTATCCGGTACCACATCCAGGTACTTGCTGCAGGAGCTCAGCATCAGAATACTTGCCAGTATAATATATGCGGTCTTTCTCATCTTGTTCGTTCTTTATGATTAATACGTTAATTGGATCCCTACGTTAAAACGTCGGTTCGGTGGGTAGCCCAAGCCATTTCGTCCTACCTCTGGATCCCACAGTTGGAAAGGGCTCAGCACAAAGAGGTTCTCCGTGCTGAAGTAGATCCGACTTCCCGGGTTTATCCCAATACGTTTGAGGGTTTTCGGGCTGAAACCAATCTCCAAAGATTTAAGCCGTAAGAATGAGCCATCACGCATCCACCAAGAAGACTGCCGAGTGTTGTTGTTGATCGGTTCGGTGGATAGACGTGGCCAAAAGGCGTGAATATTTGGATTGGTTTCGCTCCAGTAATCATCGGCAATAATAGATAGTGCATTCCTTCTGTTGGCAAAGGGAGCTATACCGTAGGAACCGTTGGAGGCGTTAGACTCATCAGTCGCATTGATAAAGAAGGAAACATTTTTGTTGCCCTGAAAGAAGAACGAAAAATCGAAGCTTTTGTAGCCCATCGACATCCCGAAGCCATACTGTATCTCTGGAACGGTGGGGTAGCCCATTGGAATCCGGTCGTTATCGTTGATGACACCATCGCCATTGATATCCTTGTATTTGATATCACCGGCCATGTATTCACCAAAATCCTGTCTCGGCGAGTTTGCTATTTCATGCTCATCAACAAAAAGCCGCTCCGCCAGTAATCCCCATTGCTGGTTGATGTTATGTCCTTGCCTTTTCAGGTATTGATCCGGATAGTCACGCTCATCCAATTCCAAGAGCTTGTTAACCGCGTAGGTGAAATTGGCTCTTCCGGATAGCCAAAAGTCAGATCCGAAGGATTTTTGGTAATCGATGGATCCATCGAATCCCTGCGAGCTTACTTTACCGACGTTGCCGCTTACGCTAGCCTCCAAACCGGCGGAGGCAGGAAAGTTCTCTCGGTTCATGTAAATGTTGCTGCGTACATCGCGAAAGAAATCACCGACAAATTTCAGCGACTCGTTCATAAAGTTCACTTCGAGGCCGAGGTTCATCTTTTCAGACTGTTCCCAAGAGATATCTGGGTTGGCATATCGGTTTACGTTGAATCCATTGTAGGAATTCATAAAGCTATTTCCCCAACGGTAGGAACCTCCACCCAAGGATATATCCGAGAGGTAAAAGAAACGATCCGCCCTGCCTGCAATGGCATCGTTACCAACAAGTCCCCAGGTACCACGCACCTTCAAGGTGCTGATGGCGCTTCGGAGCGGCTCCCAAAACTTTTCGTTGGAAACCATCCAACTCGCACCAAAAGAAGGAAAGAATCCAAACCGCCTTTGGCCGGTAAACTTCTCTGAACCATTGAAGCCGTAGGACACCTCGGCGAAGTATCTATTGTCGTAATCGTAGGTCAAACGACCAGAGTTACCCATATTACGTTCGGGTAGCGTTTCATAGATGGAGGTGCTATTGCCAGCGGTTAGCAGTTTTTCTTCCATCATGCCCACGGTCATGGCACCTACGTTATGCGATCCAAAAGTTCGGTTCCAATTAAGCCTGACTTCAAAATAGTAATGCCCGTTGGCATCCCGAACCGGAATTACATCGCCAAGATAAGCCTGTCCTGTAGTGGGATTCAGCGGATACAGGGTGTATTCGCCGCTAATTTGATTGTAGGATTCGAGGTCGTAGAAAAAAGGGAAGTAAGTTCGTCGGCTGGCATACTTGCTCCAGGTGTTTACAGATGCCTTACCCTGAACGCGCAGCCCTTCAGTAAGGAAACCAAGATCTTGCGATAGCGTGGCCTGTGCCACAATACTGCTTTCGTCCCGATCTTCATAGCCACGTACCATTTCGGCATAGGGGTTTGTTTTTAGATTGCCTGCTACCGAGGTGTTCCCAAAAAGGACGTGATTGGTGAAGGCGTTCGCCGGATCGGGCGCATAGACGGCCGGAAAATCGACGGGGTTGCTGTTCATAATCATCCGGAAGATATTACTGGCCGACTCGTATGGGCCGGTGTAACGATCAAAGCGCCCTTGGATACGGGTATCAAGGGTAGTCGTTTTGGTGAGCTTCAGGATCACATTTGATCGGATGAAAAGCCTATTGATGTCTATATTGTTGTTAAAGTTATTGCGGTTGTCCACCTTTAGTAGCCCTGTTTCCTTATCGTATCCTGTGGATACATAGTATGTGGCCACCTGCCCACCTCCGGATAAGTTAACATTAGCCTTGTAATTGGTCGTGGACGTTTTGAACAAAGTATTGAACCAATCTACATTAGGGAAGATCATCGGATCCTCACCGTCTATGGTTGACTGTATTTTTTGTTGGGAGTAGTAGCCGCCCAGCACGGGATCGCGCGTAATGCGCGCTTGATTATACAATTGCATGTAGCTCACCCCGTCGATCATATTGACCATCCTCGTTGGCGACGCCGTGTTGACATCCACCCGCGCATTCATGCGCACAGGCCCTTCCCGCCCCGCCTTGGTGGTGATCATGATGATACCGTTTGCACCACGCGCACCATAGAGCACCGTGGCCGAGGCATCTTTCAGTATCGAAAAGCTCTCGATATCATCCGGCAAGATACGGGCCAGCACGTCGGTGGTCGATTCAAAACCATCGATCAAGATCAACGGTGAGGTTTGGTAGCCGAATGTGGTAACACCACGAATAAAAAACTGCGCGTTATCCGCGCCGGGCTCGCCGGAAGTTTGGTAGGAAATCACGCCCGGGATACGCCCAGCGAACGAACCGGTCAGGTTGGATGCGGGAATCCGCAGGTCGGCCGCATTGACCGTTGTGACCGCACCCACGATAGAGGACTTCTTCTGTGTACCAAAAGCAACTACCGTAACCTCGTCGATGTAGCTATCGTCTTCGTACAGCATGATTTCCAATATGTTCCGTTGATCAACAACCTGTGTGAGCTGTTTCATGCCCACCGAAGTGAAGGTAAGGCTATCGCCAACGACGGCCATAATTTCAAACTCTCCGTTCTCATTGGTCACCACGGATGATACACGGTTTTTGAGGATGCTTACTCCGGGCATAAGCTCTCCATTGCTTGCGTTCTTAACCACCCCAGTCACCTGTTTCTGCGCCAAGGCGAGAGCAGGAGCGAGAAGAAGAAGCATAAACAAAAGCAACTTTTCTTTCGATCTTTGCATATGAATTTATTTAGGTTTATTAGGTATCTGGCCCAAGGACCAGAAGGCTTACAATTTAAAAATATCTATGGTTAGCGCTTGTCGTGATTGGTTAGAATCAGCACAGCATAAATATAGCAATTCATACCTGTTGGAAAATTGTCTATTCTGATCTAAAAATTGCAAAATCTGATCAAAAGCATTTCCTGACCACGGATAATTTTGCTTGTCCTTAGTTTGTTGATCGGATATGTTGCTTTGTCTATCTTTGCAGATGAGACGATGTAAGGCAACAACAAGGAATTGATACTTAATGAATACGAAAGTCAGAGGACATTGATTTCTCTTATGAGGTCAGGAGCTCTCCGGTCTACACATGCGCAGGGTGGAATCCGCTTTCGCAAGAAAAATCCCAAAGATGAGCGCTCTGGGATTTTTCAAACACCTGCTCCGTTACCTATTTGCGGAAGAGGGTTAGAATACGATCAAATATAGCCGTATTTTGAAAGAAGCCCGTAAATAGCTGTGCTCCGGGACCGTAAGCCATCACGGGCACCGCCATGCTACTATGATCGTTGGATGCAAAGTTACCCTGTACGTATCCCGATTGCCAGTCCGTGTCGATAAGGGATAAGGCTCCCGTTTCGTGATCGGCCAATACAATAACCAATGTATTTCCGTCTTCGTCAGCAAACCGCAATGCTTCGCCTACTGCACGATCAAAATCTTGCGTTTCTGTCAGCGTGTATTCCATGTTTCGCGCATGCCCTCCCCAATCGATCTGCGCACCTTCGGCCATGATAAAAAAGCCTTTGTCGCGGTTGTTGAGTTTTTCGATTGTAGCGACTAAGGTTTCGCTCAGGATAGCGCCACGTCCGTCCTTTACTGGCCGAGTTAAGGAGTCGGGGAGAAAGTAAATGGATTTCTCTGATTTTGACGCGATAAATTCCTGTTTCGTACCGGGCAGTTCAAAATTATTGTGTTTTAAACCAGTGGCTAATTTTTTCCATTTGTCCAAATTTTGATATGCGCCAGGTTTACCGCCGACCAAGATATCGGTGTCATCGTTGTGCATCAGCGATTCGCTGATCGCTTCTGATGCATTGCGGTCTTGATGCGAGGTATAGAATGCCGCGGGTGTGGCATCGGATAGGTCGCCTGTTGTAATAATTCCTGTACGGATGCCCAACGGACGAAGGATAGCAGGTAATCGTGGAAGGGAATTGCCGTTAGTGTCCACGCTAAGCTGTTCGTTAAAGGTTTTTCGACCTGTGGCTATGGCTGAGCCGCCGGCTCCCGAGTCGGTATTCCCAGGGCTAAAGGAACTGGTGAAGGAAAAGCCGATATGCTTCATCCGACCCATGTTTGCTTGGCCTCTATTTGCGGAGATAGCCGCCTGTATGTGCCCCATCCCCATTCCATCGCCTATTAATAAGATCACGTTTTTCACGCCACGCGCAGATCGTCCGTCAGACACATAGGTCGGCTGATACACATCGTACGTATTTGCGGATCTATAACGACTAGAAGCAAGATGATCCAAATATTCCTTCAACAGAACAGGATAGTCCGTGTTAAGCCAAGTAACACCCATTTTTTCTAACGTAAGCCAAGTATTTGGACTTTCTGCCGTTCCCCATAAACGAAACGGAATACCGAGCATTTTTGCATGCTGAGCTTCTCGCTTTATTTTCTGCATGGCAGCAGGTGAAGGAACGCCCTTCCCATTCCAAGCGGTATATGATTTTAAATCGTCACTGATCATGCCTAGATGCTTCTGCTGTCCGGCAGTGTATGCTGTGCCGGGACGCCCGTCAAAATAAATCCACGAAGGAAATTTCTCGAATTCGCTGACAGGAGGCATATTGCCGCTGATCACCATCTTCACAGGCCGGGCTGTCATCTGTGGATCGATCATAAAGCGGTATTTCTCCAGTAATGCCAGTAACGGCGGCATGAGCTTTTTGTAGTCTTCTTTAAAGTCCAACAGCAGCTGCAATTGCTTCGTTTCATCGACAAACGCTTTACCTCCATTTTCTTTGAAGAGCTTGGCCAATGGACGCATATAGGTGTTTTCCAGTGTAAGCCCCTGTTTTATTTCTTTTCTATCGTGCGCGGCATACAAGCTGTCCTTGCACAAGAAAAGATCGATCTCAATAGATTCCATCCCTGCATGATAAGCTGTGAGAAACGGAATCGCTTGCTCGTAGTCGTTGTGGCTGTGCCCTTTTACCGGTACGGACATAAGTTGTTTCTCTCCAAACATCAATTGCTCGAAACGGTTGTGCATATCTGTTTGCTGGGCAAACAGCCAACATGGAGCGCAGAGAAGGATGCCTAGCAAGGTGGATGTCAGTTGTTTTGTTTTCATTCTAATCATCTGATATTGATCCAATAGAAATTTATTAATCTTCCGTAAAGAGGATGACTTTTCATCGAAGCATATGCTTGACGAAAAGTCATCCTCTTATGAAAATCTTATACAGATTTTGGTTTTACCAACCTTCATTCTGTGCAATTTTTGCATTACTTAAATCCTGCGGCGGGATTGGCCACACATGGTGGATCGCTGGATTAAAGTTACGTGCACTCCATACTTCGCTCACCGTAAAAGTCGATTCCGGCTTGGTCTTATCGGCATGAATCCTCCCTGTAGCCGGTTTGGCATAAGCGGCCTGCGCGTCACCCCAGCGTACAAGGTCCGAATGCCTGTCGGTATATTCAGCAGCAAATTCAGAACGACGCTCCTGCTTAAGATCATCCATATCCGCACCTTGGATAGCTGGCAGGCCAGCACGGTTACGCACCTTGTTTATTTCTACATCCGCATTTTGGCCTTGTTGAATCAACCCTTCCGCCTTCATCAGTAGAATATCGGCATATCTTACCAACGGAATGTTTAGGTCAGACGTAGGATAGTCGCCACTTGGGTTCAGGTGCTGCGATGCCGGTGTGCGGAACGGCTGCATATATTTATTAAACTGGAAACCCGTCTGCGAATTGGCCGAGTAATATTTTCGCTGTTGCCCAAAAAGCGTGTAGGTATCGCCGAATGCCAAAATGCTGGCTGAACGACGCGGATCACCTTCTTCAAAGGAATTATAGAGCTCAAGCGTAGGGTGAAAGTATCCCCAACCATTGTAAAGTCCATATCCAGTATTTTCAAACAAGACACCAGGAAGGATTGAGCCGCGCGTCCGATTGGATACAACGGAAAAGATGTACTCTGACGAATAGTTATTCTCTATATAGAATACACTGGCGAAGTCTTCTTGGGGCTTGTCTGTATCAATTAACGCTCGACCGGATCCGGAATTCGTTACCATATCACAATATTTGACAACCTCTGCCCACTTGCTTTGATCATAACGCGCCCATTGCACATTGGTCTTGGCCAAGTAAGCATAAGCGGCATCTTTGTTGGCACGACCGAGGTCTGCCGCACCGTAGGTCGTCACCAAGGGTAACAGTTCCGCGGCTTGGAGTAGATCAGCCTGTATCTGTTCAAAATTTTCACGTACATGTGATGGACGATCAAAGTGCAATTGCTCCATATTCTCCTCCGTCACGATCGGCACGCCCGCACGTTGGTCTCCGTAGTACTGCGAAAGATAAAAGTATGCGTAACCGCGCATGAAATAGGCTTCGCCCAACACACGGTTTTTAACATCATCTCCGATCGGCATGGCCGGTACCTTGGTCAGTATTGTATTGGCCCGTTGTATAATTTGATAAAACTTCTTGTACATACTGTTGATACGGCTTTCCGTACCCGTTGCGGTAAAGTTCCGTACTGCTGCCGAGCCTGCATCCGTACGCCCGGTGACCATGTCGTCCGATGCGTTAAGGAACCAGAATAGACCACGACCAAACATATTATCGTCGCTGAAATGTTCGTAAAGTCCATTGGCCGCAGCAATTGCATCGCTTTCGGAATTCCAAAAGGCGGCATCTGTTGTTGACCCTTGCGGCGTCAGATCGGTGAACGACTTATTGCATGACTGCGTACTAATGCTTAGACCGAAAAGGGCTAAAGCTATATATCTATTGAATTTCATGTTTTCTCTATTGATTTATTAAAAATTAACGTTGAGTCCTACGGTGAACGTTTTGGCCAATGGATAGCGTCCAACATCTAGACCTATATCACCAACTTCAGGATCTATCCCGGAATAAGAGGTAAAGGTAAAGGGGTTCTCCGCAGAAAAATATACTCTAGATTGCAATTTGCCCAACAACTCAGGAATACGGTAACCTACCGTGATGTTCTTAATACGGAAGTAATCACCATCCTCTAGATACCAGTCGGATACCGTACCGAAGTTACGATTAGGGTCTTCACGTGTTAAGCGCGGGATCGTCGTATTGGTATTTTCAGGCGTCCACGCGTCCAGCACACGCGCATCCAAATTGTAACCTTGTAGTCCCGCATTAAATGCCGTATACTTATATCCATTAAAAATCTTAGTTCCTCCAACGCCATAGGTAAGCACACTTAGATCAAAGTTCTTGTAAGCCACGTTTGCAGAGAAACCATAAGTAAATTTAGGTATGGCGCTCCCCATATACTGTCTGTCGCTATCATTGATCACACCATCTCCGTTGGTATCCACGAAACGTAAATCGCCGCCTTTTGCCTGAGGCTGTATAGGTTGGTTATTCGCATTCTTATAGGCTGCTGCTTCCGCATCTGAGGCAAAAATGCCCGCAGTAGGAACCATATAGTAAGAGTAGAGCGGCTGCCCTGCTGTCGACCGATAAGGCAACAGTACACCACGCACATGCGAGCTGTGGGCAATAAAATCGTTAAAGTAGCCGTCCAAATCCTTCAGCTCGTTTTCGTTAAATCCTATATTCGCATTTAATCCCAAGGTCCAGTCGCCAAACGTATCATTGTAACGTGCACCGAATTCAAAACCCTTGTTTAATACATCCCCCACGTTGGCCGTCGATCCTCTTTCTAGTCCAATGTGCGGATTAGCTTCATTTTCCTGAATCATACCAAGGGTCGTCTTCCGATAATAGTCAGCATTGATGCTCAATTTATTGAAGAGCATAACGTCTAAACCAATATCAAGCGATTCTGTACGTTCCCACACGATGTCCGGATTAAACTGTTTGGTCATGGCATAGTGGCGCACCAAGGTATTGCCCGACCCTAGTGGTGTAGACTGGCTGGTTGTAAGCGGTAGGTTGTATGCATAATATTCTACAGACCGAATATTACCGATCTGTCCCCAAGATCCGCGAATTTTTAGGTCGTCGATAAAGCTACTGCTAAAGAAGGGTTCAGCAGATATTTTCCAAGCTGCAGAAACGGAAGGAAAAACATCAGAACGATATTTTTCGGACAACCGTGAGGTACGATCTTGACGAACACTAGCCCCTAGGTAATAGCGATTGCCATAGTTGTAATTTACCCGTGCAATGGCCGAGGTCAATGCATCTTCCCACACCGCACTGGTTGGTAGCTGTGGTATCTGCGCTGCATTTCCGATGTATTGGTTCCAGCCCTCCTCACGCACAAATCCCATGGCCTGCACATAAAATTGGTCGTATCTTGCTTTCTGCGCAGAATACACCGCAACGGCATCTACGTTATGGAGCCCGAAACTCTTCGTATAGTTCAACTGTTGATCCCATATCCAACGATTTTCGCGTTGTTCCTCATGCGTCAAGTAGTTGTTGCCATTCGCACGCCCGATCTCCGGGATCTTGGGATCAAAACGTTTGTAGGAATAGCGCCTCATGTTCAACGCGAAATTCGATTTAAAGGAAAGTCCGTCCATAATTTTTATAGATGCAAACACGTTCCCATTCAAATTAAGTGTAGGATTGTTGACAGAAGGTCGCTTAAGCAAAGCTACTGGGTTGTATGTATCGCCATAGGCGCTTGAAAATCCGGCAAGATCTTGCGGCACAGTACCGTGGAACAGACCATTTTCATCATACACCGGAGCAGCCGGATTCATGTAAATCGCATTGATGATCGATCCGCTGTAGCTACTTTCGGTATTGGTACCGCGCGTCGTGGTGTGGTTCACATAGAAGTTCTGGCCAACAGCAATACGGTCGGTAAGGTCAAAATTGGACTTTATCCGATAGGTAAAACGCTTGTAACCGGTATTGAGCAACAAACCTTCTTTGTCGTGATAGCCAAAAGACGAGCTGTATGTAGCCTTATCTCCTCCCCCGGAAAGCTGTACGTTCGCGTTCAAGATATCGCCTGTCTGAAAGATTTCCTCCATCCAGTTGGTACGCGTTACCTGTCCCCATGGGTTTTGCTGCGCATTATGTGCAGGAGGGAGTGCAAGGCCATCATTTGCATAGGCTGTATTATAGGCATTGGCATATTGTTCTGCGTTTAAAGCAGAAGGCAGATTGCTTGCATTTTGCCAGCCGCGGTAAAGGTCTACATTCAACTTCGGCGTACCCGATTTACCACTTTTTGTGGTGATCACGATTACTCCAGAAGAAGCCTGAGCCCCATATATGGCCGCCGCAGCAGCATCTTTCAAGATATTCACGGACTCAATGTCGTTCGGATTGATAGGTCCACCGTAATAAGGCATACCATCGACCACATATAAAGGCTCGTTATCGTTCAAGGTGTTCATACCCCTAATAAGCACTTTCGGGTTTTGTGATGGATCGCCACCTGCAGACATGACGGTGACTCCTGCCACATTTCCCTGCATCATATCGCCGAGGTTGGTCACGGGGCGATCTACCTGCGTGCTCACGTTCGGTAGTGAACTTACCGCCGTCGTCAGATCTCCTCGACGCTGTTGTCCATAACCTACAACAACAACTTCACTAAGTTCAGAGGATTCCTCATTCAAACGGATAAGCATGGAGTTGCTCTCGCCTTCCTTCATTTGCTTTGCTGCCGTCTCGTAGGGCTGGTAGCCCATCATACTTACTTTGAGGCGGTAATTTCCCGTAGTTTGGACGTCTCCAAAGGTAAACATACCTTTAACATCCGTAGAAACCTGAGCTACGGCTTTTCCATTTCCATCAAGAAGTTGTATGGTTGCGCCCGGTATGGCTACCCCGCGGTGATCCATGATGGTTCCACGCAGCTGCCCACTAGACTGTGCCCAAGCGTTGGCTGCGACGAACAGCGCGAGACCGCTCAGGGCTAATCTAACATTCCTGACAATGTTTCTTTTTTTCATCTCTCTATTTGTTTGTTTTATTACTCTGTTCTTTTAATGGTGAAGGCAAAGGTTCAACCTCCTTGGATACGATGATGCCACCGTCGGTTGTCTCCGTAAAATGGAGTCCGTTCATCTGACATACAATGCCTATAATGGAGGTTACCGATTCGCTGGTTTTAAATTCACCAGTGAATGTAAGTCCTGCCAGCTCGTCTGCATCGGAGGAAATGCGCACTTCTTTTTTGCGCCCTATAGAATCAAAAACTGCCAAGAGTGGTGTATCTTGGAAGGACATCACCTCCTCCACAGCGGCTCGCTGCGCAGGGACTGTTTTCTTGATTGGTAAAGATCTTTGCTGTGGATTGCTCATGATAACCTCACCGACCTCCGTCAGAATTTGTAAGTTATCTCCCGGTAGCAGGTATTTCTTATCCATAGACAGTGTGGCCGCCGGCGTGGCCTCAACAACGATCTTACCAGATTGCAAATAAATATCGAGCCTATCATCCTGCCGTGTGTCTACCGTGAAATCTGTTCCAAGTGCCGTCGTTGTATACCCATTTGCCCATACCACGAAAGGACGAGTAGTATCGTGGGCAACTTTAAAACGTCCACGTCCTTTTAAGTGTAGTGTCCGATTGGATACGCCATAAGTTTTGGTATAGCTCAGCGAGCTTCCGGAGGATAGGATAACGGTGGAACCATCTGATAGGACTGCCTGTTGGTCGTGTTGCAGGTCATTAACAAGTTTTAAGGTATCGTTGGAGGTAGAAGCTGTGCGATGCGCATGATGAACGAGACGTTCTTCTTGGCTGACAAAGGTATATAAGCCCAACGAAACCGCTAACAGTATCGCCGCTGCAATGGACCAGTTGCGTAGTCTAGCTGCCGGCCGCTCCATCTGTACAGGAGCATCCATCCTATCATAAATCTTGTCAAGCAATTTTTGATAGGCTTCCTCGCTCAGGCGTTCATCTTCTTTCGGATCGGCACCAAAGACTCTTTGGAGATCTTCCTGTATTTCGCTTTCGTTTACCCGTATATCCTCAAGCAGGCTCTGCTCCTCTTTTTTTGAGAGCACCCCTTTCCAAAAGCTCGCAATCCGTTTACCTATTTGTTCCTTCATCTACGATAAATACCCAGACAAAGGGGAATGGTGATGCCTTTTGAGATTAACTTATTGTTAATAAAAAACAAAGAAATTATTAGGTCAAAAAATACAGCAACATGCCCAAGGTATGGGCTGCGTAACGGGGATACCGCTGATTGACATAGTCACGTATGGCTACGTTGGATTGTTTAAGGTAGTCGGCCACGGATTGTTGGCTGATGCCTAGCAGCTCTGCAACATCCGCTTTCGAGCGCCCCTCATAGCGGCAAAGTTTGAAAACTTCTTTTTTCCTAGCAGGAAGATTATCCACCGCTTCTTCGAGCAGCGTTAGCTGTAATAGGTGGTTGGCCTCTGTTTCCATCGCATCGTTGCTTGCCACCGGCTCCGCAGGATAACTGTCTACATACTCTATAGATTCCTTTAGTTTACTGCGTAGCATATTTAATGATCGATTATAGCTAACCACAAACAGCCAACCCCCGACCGATTCTTTACCATCAAATTTAAATCTGTTTTGCCATAGTGACAGAAAAACGTCTTGAAGGATGTCTTCAGCAATACCGGAATCTTTAATCAATTTCAAAATGTTTGCGTGAACGGCCTTATGATATTGCTGGTACAACCGATCAAAGGCTTTCTTATCACCTCTTATCAACTGGTGGATATCCTCTTTCTCGTTTACGTGTTGTGCCATCTTAGCTGCTTTTGCTATCGGTTAATATGGAAAATCGCCGCAAAATTATTGAAAAACGGTGGGGAATAGGATGAATTTGATGTTATAAAATTATTAAGCATTTTTAGCGGATAACAGCGGGCGAGCAAACGACGTAGCAAAGTGTGCGACACCCATCGTCAACACACATATTGTAAATATGCATTTGCGAATCATAAACAAAAAACACTTTCCATAAAATATGGTTTAATTTTCAAGTTGAGCGGAAAGGAACCGAAATGAAAAAAGTGATTTCTATGATGAAGTTGATGAGCATGGCCTGCCTGCTACTCTGTGGTCTGTATGTGCATGCGCAGGAAAATGAAACAGAAGCCAAAACCAGCAAGGCCCTATTGTGCTACGTGGACAAGGAATATGAAAAAGCTGCGCAGCTGTACGAAGAGTTACTGGAAAAAGACTATAAAAACACCTACCTGCTCACACAATGTGGGTTGAGCTATTATCATCAACAAAAATATGAAAAGGCAAGAGAGAAGATGCGCTTGGCTACCCTATATGGCGATGTAAACGATAAACCGAAGATGGCGATGTACTATTCCAATCTTTCGGCGGCGTATTCACATCTCAACGATGATGAAAAAGCTTTTGAAAGTGCGGTGAAGGCCTATTACATGGACAAAACATCGCAAAGCCGCTTGTGGAATGCGGCTTCCATGGCGCAGAATTTGAGCCGCTACGACAATTGCCTGAAATTGATGGATGATGCGGAAACCGGTGCACTGCACTATGCTTTCGAAACACTGTATGCACGCTGCTACTATGGAAAACAAAACTTCGAGGAAGCCGTTCGTCATTATGTCGCGTTTTTCGACCATTACGATCAGCGTGACGACTTTGTGCTGCTGATTATTAAAGATGAACGAAACAATTTTTTACATGCCTCGCTCCACTTATTAAGTGCTACGAGCGATACCTATAAGCAAGATCAGATCATCGGTCAGGTCGTTCGGGTAAAGCGCTTGCATCCTATGGTTATGTTTCGTCAGGATATGCTCCATGCATTCACCCGTGCGGACAATTATTGTATAACGTATAAACTTGACTGCACGTGCAACAAGGTGTTTCGCGCTTGGGTAAACGATCCGAACAGCTACGACGAGATACGCTTCAATTTTCATGCACTGCATAATTATGAAAACACTTACCAACTTAGCACAGGCTATTTAGAAAATAAGGATTTAGGTGATACGGAAGTGGAGATTAAACAGCTTCAATTTTTATCGGCACTACATCTGTACCTAGCGGCATACAAAAAACGGGGCCACGTGGGAAAAACTGGCGAAACCACGAAGTTATTAGCTTATTTCGATGGTCTTTTTGCCGGCAAAACGACCTATAGCGATGCGGAATTCAAGGCCATTCCGGGCATAAAAGTGTTAATCATGAATATGTTGGATGCTTTTCGAGCAAACTTCCCCAATGTAGAGGAACAAAAGCTTGCAGTCCCTTTATTAAAGAAATTTGTGGTAAGAATTCCGAACGATACGATCAAAAACAAAACGTTGGAGATGATTCAGCAGGAAGATGTAGACAAGGAAAGTACCCATTATGAAGAAAGAAACAACAAATAACAGCGGATCAAAATTGCTGATATACGCTATTTTGGCGATCGCGCTTCTTGGCTTAGCAGCCTATGGCTTCTTTGAATTTAGGAAGCAACATGCCGTTTCGACAGCGCTTACGGTAAAGCCCGACTCGACCAAACATGAAGATAAAAATCCGCAGAACACTAGCGAGAACGATAGCTTGCCGAAGGAAGATTCTTTAATTGTCCCTAAAAAATTACCACTCGATTATGATGGTGACAATGAACCTTGGAGTGCCTACCGAATTATCGGATCCTCCGAAGATCTGGCTGCCCTAACCTTGCCATTTGGCAGAAAAGTGTGGGTAGACGATAGCCAGTCGGACGAAGCGTTCAAGGCCGTACTGATGGTTGGAACCGGAGATCAAAAAAAACAATCATTGAAAAAATTGCAGGCGGATCTGCTGATCGAGGATTATCGGTTCGAGAAGTACAGAACCAACTTTTCTTTAGCTCCCTTTGCCACGTTGTCCTCAGGCGTCAAGAAAATCTTAGTGGACGACAATTACAGCGATGTAAATACCTACAGCTTGACGCAGAATGAAGCGCGCGCGAAATCTGCCGTTGCATTTGGCGATTTTGATGAAGATGGCATGGAAGATATTGCCGTCATCATGGATAATAATGAAAAGCAGATCAGCAGATTGCTGATTCTCTGCATGAACAAAATCACGCAACAGCCCTACATCGCTTTTGCAGAGAACTATGCCGACAAAATGCGTATTCGATCGTTTAAGAAAGATGCAAAGATCTACATGGACAGTCGGGAGTTTGTGACTGCACCGCGAGCAGGTATTGTGCTAACGGCGGAAGATATTGTGCTAGCAATCGTTTACGATGTGCAAGCGCAGAAATTTAAAACGTATTTTCAAGAATGAGGAAATGGGAATGCATTTAATTTTTAAAATAATTACCAGCTGTTTTATGCTATTTGGTCTATTAGCTTGCAAACAACAAGTCAGTACATTATCGGATCACTATTACTCAAAAGGCGATAAGCTCTATTTTATTCCCGGCGGAAACGCATTTGAACGTGGTTCACGAGCGATGGATGCAGATATCGCAAGCTTCGCCGTGATCGAAGGTCTTTACGCTCGCGACACATCAAACATCTTCTACCAAGGATGTCCACAACCTATGGTGGATTTGGCCACATTCCGTTTGAAAAATAAGGTGCCAATGGATAAAAACCATGTGTACTATAGCAACAATCTTGTTGGAGTAAGCGCAACCTGTGCTAAACAGCAGTTGACAGTAATTCCGGAAGCCGACCCAGAGAGCTACGAAAAGATAGATGAAAGCGAAGGCTATTGGGCAAAAGACAAAGCGCATTATTTCTATCTAAATGTGCCTGTCGAGGTAGATTATCAAACATTCTCCATACGAAGCCCTTATTTTGCAGAAGACAGCGCCCGCGCTTACGTCATAGCCAGCAAATCGTTGCTCCCCTTAACATACCGCTTTGCCAAAGCTACACTTCTCACCGAGCATTATCTACTGCTAGATCGAAACAGGTTATTGTATTATGAGCGAGACCGGCAGATCGGACTGCGGGAAATGGAGATTTTCCCCGCCAAGGATGTCGAGGTGCTGCATCCATCAACCTTACGTGTAGATGCGCAAATTATCTATAAAGGTAGACCATTTGGCGCCGCCAATGTGGACTATAAAACTTTTGAAGTTTTGGAAAAGTCTTCGCCCTTGCACTTTTGGGCAAAAGATGCCGTCCATGTTTTTCACAACGAAATGCAGCTACCAGATGCAGATCCTTCGACGTTTGAGGTGCTGCATTATGCCGTAGCCAAGGATGCCCAGCATGTATACGTTGGAGATAGTATCTTGAACGATGTGGATGCGCCGTCGTTTCAGAAAGCACCAAAAACGGAAGGCCTTAACTATGACTTTATCGACAAAAATGGCAATAAATATCGCTACCGCGTGCTAGACAAAAAACCTTCGCTCATCAAGCTTCCATAAGCATACCCGCAAACTCGATCAAACTGTTCAACCTGTGCCGTTAAAAGACAGCTTGTTCGCAACAAGAAAGAAAGGTAAAAGCTACTAAGAGTTGGCGAATATAAAATCTCCTTTTACGGATTGTAACTCCTTTGCGATTTACTGGATTGATTCCCTTATTATTAGTCATCGTTAGAGTTTTAACAGCAATTTGTACCTATGGCAAAACGAGTAACCGCTTTAAAATGTCCGCAATGTGGAAGCGTCAAAAAGCAGTCCATCAAGGAAGATCACTACATCTGCAACCACTGCGATACCGAATATTTTTTGGACAACGACGACATTAATATCAACGTCAACCATAGCCACCGGAATACGGGAACCGTCGGAAACAAAGAGCTCAACAAGAAGAATATTGCAATTGGTATTGTTGCTGCTGTGTTGGCATTCTTCCTGCTTTTCTCCCAATTTCTATTTAGCCCCAATTCCAGTCCTACGGTCAATGACAACGATATATACACCGATCGTCCGTACGATCAAATGGTGTATACAGGATCTGACGGTAAACCTAAGATATTTTTCTCGGTAGAAAGAAGTTATGGCATTTATGGCGATAAGAAAACGGAAGTCATGTTTCTCTTTTATGATCCTATCGACAATCGTGTGGTGAATGAGCAAAAACCTGCAATAAATTGGAGCGAACATCCGACGGTGCGATGTAGACAGTTCGGAGATGGCGCTATGTACTTCATCGCCGACAAAATCAACAGGTTGTATCTATTGGATAGGAAAAACAACCAGTTGCTGGACGTCACAGAGAAAATGTTGCTGAGTAAACCGGAGTTTGCTTCCGGATTGGCGACCATACAGTTCCTGGGAGAAATCTATGGCGATGGATTCCAGATTATGGCCAATGATGGTAAAGAATACGATTATTTCCCCATAGCCAATAAAATCTATGCGGATCGTAAACAGCGATATGCTGACGCAGAGGAACTAAGTACGCTCCCCAACGATGCAAAAGAAAAGAATTACTATATATTCTCCGAGGAAAGCTCTGCTTATCCTGAGGAGCCGATCCAGCTGATCAAATACCTATATAAAGAAAAAACAGGCTATCCTATCCGACTTCCGTATAGGGCAGGATGGAATGACGTCACAGATCACGACAGAGATAAGTTTTCCACGTACAAATCGCTCTTCAGTTATCACGATAAAAGAGTAAGTAACTATAAAGATCTGACGCCGGGAAGAACGTATTTTGATCCACATATCATGTACCAAGAGAAAAATAGGTTATACATCAAGGTGCTGCCGAATGCCAACCCAGAGAATGTTCCCTTGCTCCAAAAAATCGACACGGAAACGGGAGAAATACGTTGGACCTACAAACCGGACGCGGTAAAAGCTGAATTTGCCGATGTCAGTCTGTATAAAGATGGGATTGGTCTGTATGTATATAATTTTGGATCACCCCGCATTCGTAAATTTATTTTACTTAACGACAAAGATGGGAAACCCGTCAAAGAGATTGAATTAGATCATTTTAAACTTAAATAGAGTGCGCTATGTCCATATTTAATTTTTTTAAGAAACAGCTTTCCACCGTCATCGAGTGGAATCCACAGCAAACGGATCTCCTACTATGGCGGTATCCTGCCAAAACAGACGAAATTAAAAACGCCAGCAAACTGATCGTTGCGCCTGGCCAAGGCTGTATCTTGGTGTACGAAGGAAAGGTAACCGACGTACTGGATGAGCCAGGAACCTACACGATCCAAACGGATAATCTGCCTTTTATCACATCCTTGCTAAAGGTGATGCAACTTTTTGAAAGTGAACACAAGGTAGGCCTGTTTTTCTACCGAAAAGCAGCTGTGCTAAACCAAAGTTGGGGAACTTCGTCACCGGTAAAATACGTAGATAGCGTCTACAAAATTCCCGTGAAAATGAGCGCCTTCGGAAACTTTTCCTATCAGCTCGACAACCCGCACAAGCTGTTTACCGAAATAGTCGGCTCGACGGACGAATTGCGCGCAGATGCTTTTCGAGATGTCGTCCAATCGCGCATTCCCCAACTGTTGATCACCTATCTAGCGACGCAAAAATTGCCCTATACGGAAATAGACACGCAGCTTCAAAAAATCACCACGGAAATACATGCGCAGCTTATCTCGGAATTTGAAAAGCTAGGGCTACGCATCACAGACTTTCGATTGGAGGGCAATAGTTTTGATGCGGAAACTGAAGAACGAATTGGCCGCGTTGCCGACGTGACGGTAGATGCCATGGCTGCCGCCGAAGGAGGACTCAGCTACGCGCAACTGGAAAAACTACGGGCACTGCGCGACGCTGCAAGAAATGAAAACGGTGTTGCAGGCGCAGGAGCCGCCTTGGGTGCGGGACTCAGTATGGGGAATCTGTTCAGCAAATCGATAGACGATGTCACTTCACCTGCCAAAACAGCTGACCCTATCGAGCAGCTACAAAAGCTTAAATTGCTGTTGGATGAGCATATTATTACGCAGGAAGAATTCGATCAAAAGAAAAAAGAATATTTAGAAAACTTGTAACTACAAAGCATATGAAATATTTCATTGTCGCTCTTTTCATACTGTCGCTGTTAGCCGTCTGCTTGCTGAGTCTAAACTACCTTTGGGCTTGGTTTCCGGTAGATTATAGCCAAGTGGCCAAAATCGCTTTTTCCGCGCTCATTATCTTGCTAGGCATTACGGGCTTAGCCATGATCTTTAGCGGTGCTTCCGGCAAAAATCCGAATCATCCCAATGTCGGAAAGCGCTAAATGTATATCAGCTGTTATCGCTAACACCAATTTTGTCTTATGGTAAAGATCGCTATTATCACGCTTATATTGCTCAGCAGCGGCGTCATCTACAGCTGCAGTTCCAACGCCTATCAGCCGCCGCTTAAAAGCACGCCACGCCCAGACTGGCTAGGCAGTGAATTTACAGAGGTAATGATGATTGATGATGAGAACACGGCAGAGCAAGATGGCTTTTATCTAATCAACCAGTCTCTTCCTTTTTCAAAAGATGTGGTACCGGTATTTTTTATCAGCACACACATTCCGCTAGATTTGTTTAAAAATCCGGACGGCTTTTTCCCAGAATTAGATGCCTTTATTTTGATCATCCCCGATTGGGAGCTTTACAGCAAGGTAACGGAGGATGCGCTGAAAAATGGCATCGTATTGGAGCCGGCGACGTCTAACTTCTACTACCGTTTCAGGCGTATGGACGGAAAAACCGAAATCGATGACTACTACATTTCGGGCGATGAACATCCACAATTTAGCTATAAAGACGCCGCTACACCCAAAGGCACCTTGACGGTTTACCGAAAAGAGCAGTATGGGTCGGTATGCTGCCCGAGAGATGAAAAGCATGTCCTTTCGGCACAAAATGCCGCGTTTATCAATAAATATGAAGAGCAAAACCGCGTCGAGATCGATGGTACATTTCGGGAAACCAAGGGCAAAGAAGGTGAACATATCGATTACTATACGCTGTCGGGGTTGACAGCTAATGAAAGATTAGCGTTCCTGCTCGCGAAAAACCAACAATGGCAGATAGGTGGGAAAGGTGTTTTCGACCCGAAGGAAAAGCTTATCATATGCCCGACGATCGTGCCGATGGTTAAGGAAGGTCGTGGTGCCTTGCATACCCTGAAGTTTTAAGTGTAAAGATTCTAGATTTTTTATGATAACGCAATGCTTTTACATACTTTACCTCGCGTGTTAATCGGCCTAGTTGGCCTCCTTATTTTAGCTTTTCAGAATCTGCAGGCCAACACAGGTGGTGGTAACAGCGGCATGGATATCAAATTGTGGTTGTTTATTGCCGTAACGATTTTGTTTCTCGAAGGATTGTATCTGCTCTTCGAAGCCTTCTATTTGTTGTATAAAACTCGGTACGGACTTGCTTCCATAAATTTCGCTATTCTAGTGTGCGGCATGGCTATTTTCGTTCTTTTGGCTAGGAATAACTGAGCGTCGTTTTGACCTTCTACGAGATGAGCAATTAAAACCTTCAATTATTGGCCAGCATCAGCTGTACTACTTTCTACGGCTTACCGTTTTAATTGGTCATCAATATAAAACAAAAAGGCTATCTACAACAAGATAACCCTTTGTTTTATAAACAGCTTTTCGTTTGTTATGCATAGAAAAAACGCACTAACTTTTCCAAGTTTTCCTTAAGAAATCAAGCCAGTTCTTGTGCATAATTCCTTCAATATCTGCAGGCGTGTAACCCCTTCGAGCTAGCAGATCGACGAGGATCTGTAAATCGGCGATAGTCTCTAGATCATACGGACATTGCTCACGGCCAAAGGCGCCATCAAGATCAGAACCGATACCAATATGCTTGGCATTTCCGGCAAGCTGACAAATATGATCGAGGTGATCAACTAAGACTTCTAGATTGCAATGCATCTCTTTCGGCGTAGAGATGCCGCGTTTCCAGTTCGGCACCATCATCCAGGCATCCAGCGCACCACCAATTACGGCTCCGCGGTCAATCAACGCGAGAATCTGCTCATCGCTGTATTGACGATTATGATTGACCAAAGCACGGCAATTGTTATGGCTTGCCCACACCGCTCCATTAAAATGATCGAGGGCTTCCCAGAAACTATCATCGCAAAGATGTGTAGCATCCAAGATAACGCCAAGCTGTTCCATTTCTCGCAGCAATGCTTTCCCTTGCTTGCCTAGGAAACCTGTCGCATCGGTGCCTTGTGCATAACGCCCCGAACCGTAATGCGCAGGTCCAACAGCACGCAGGCCGCTAGCGTAAGCTTCGTGAAGATTATCCAAGGTAACGAAAGAATCCGCCCCCTCTAAACTGAGGATATAGCCAATCGGTTTGTCTGCATCGGCTACGCTGTCATCTTCCCAAAGGGCGATATGTTGATTTAGCGTTTGCAGATCGCTAACCTGCACCATTTCTTCTTTTTTCTCCATCGCTTTGTACCAAGCGAGTTGTCCTTGCGTTTGCGCCCAAGCCTGTTCCGGCGAATGCCAACCCGGCAATGTATTCTCGGGTGCTACATAACGCGCAATTTGCGTCGCCACCACCAAACCGATCTTGCCACGACGCAGATCCGGTAAGGAAACCACTGCCTTTGCGCGATCCGGTTTATCTGTTAAACCGGATTCGCGGGCGTTTATAGCGTGAACAGGCTGCGTTAAATCGCGATTCCATTCCAAAGCATTCATGCTAAGGTCAAGATGTGCATCAATGATAAACATAGCCAAGAAATAATTATGCTAACTCGAATAAGGCTTCGATCTCCACGGGAATATTGTCTGGCAAGCTACCAAAACCAACAGCACTACGCACGCCAATTCCGTTTTCTTCGCCCCACACCTGCGCAAACAATTCACTGCAACCGTTGATAATAAAAGGATGTCTTTCAAAATCTGCTGTACAGTTTACCATACCCAATACTTTGATCACGCGTTTTACCTTCGTTAAGCTTCCCAAATTTGTTTTGATGGTCGATAACATCGTTAAACCAACCTGACGTGCAGCCAATTTCCCCTCTTCTTGATTGAACGCCTCACCGATGCGTCCGATAATCAAGCTTTTATCATCTTGCACAGGCCCGTGTCCGGAGAGGTAAAGATATTTCCCGTCGATAAGGTAAGGCTTGTACACACCTAGTGGCGCTGGCGCTGGTGGCAACGACAATCCTAATTTTTCAAAACGTTCATCTGCATTTAAATTTTCCATAGTTGTATGTTCTTGTAATATATTTTTAAATTAAAAAATAGTTGATGATGAGTACACCGATCAAGCCGATAATAGCCACCAGCGATTCCATAATGGACCAACTGAGAAAGGTATTTTTCACCGTAAGGTTGAAATACTCTTTAAACATCCAAAATCCGGCATCATTCACATGTGAAAAAGCCAGACTTCCGGCACCGATCGCTAACACCATCAGGTTAGGATTTGTTCCGGCCTGCTCCATCAGCGGAATAACCATACTGGCCGTCGTCAATCCGGCGACTGTTGCAGAACCTACACAAGCCCGGATAAGCGCGGCCATCAACCAACCCAAAACTAACGGATCTAATGGTAAGCCTTGTAATTTATCCGCAATTTCCTGATCGACGGATGTTGCTGTTAAAATCTCCTTCAAAGCACCCGATCCGGCAATGATTAATAAGATGGGGGTCACATCTTTTAATGCCTCTACACAGTATTGCATCAAGGTAGCCATATTGGTCTTGCGTAATAGTCCGAGGGTCACTAAGGCGTACCCAAAGGCAATAAGCAATACGACCGACGGCGCGCCAATAAATGACAAAACCGTTGCGAATTTCTCTTGATCACCCCAAAGCATGGTTCCTCCGGTTACCAACAATAGTAACAACACGGGCAGCAAGGCTGTAAAGAAGCTGTTAAACGTCCCGGGTAAGGCTTCCGTCGGTAAACTTTTTGCCGTGAATGTCGCCAAAGGTTCACTAGGCATCTTCTTCAGGTATTTCGAAAAAACAGGTCCGGCAAGAACAATTGCCGGAATAGCTAACGTAAAACCATAAGCCAATGTAAGCCCCATATCGGCCCCGAATTGAACAACCAAAGCTGCCGGAGAGGGATGTGGCGGTAAAAAACCATGCGTAACGGACAAAGCCGCCAACATAGGCAAACCGATATACACGGCCGGCAATTTATAACGATAAACAACGGTAAAGATCAACGGTACCATCAAGACGAAGCCGATGCCGTAAAACAACGGTATCCCGATCACGAAACCAATACAGACCATTGCCCACTGCATGTTCTTTTCGCCAAAGAGCTTCATCATCACTTCGGCAATACGCTGTGCTGCGCCGCTTTCGGCAACCACCTTACCAAACATGGCTCCAAAAGTAATGAGGATCAATAAGCCGCCCAGAATATCGCCGATCCCTTTTTCTATAGCGGGAGCAATTTTTTCTGTTGGCAATCCCAAAAGAAAACCAGCCAAAATAGACACCAATAAAAAAGAGATAAAAGTGTGTAGCCGTGCGTAGCTAATTAATATAATCAGCAAGGCAATACAGGCAAAGAGTATCAATATAGTCATATACTTCTCGTTTAATAAACCGACAATTCATCCAGCAGTAACCAAGGCTTCCCTCCCGCTCCATAATAACCGGCTGGAATCTTCCCTTGATTTACAGCTTTAATTTGTACAAAACGTGCTTTTGTCTTTCTAAAACTAGCCTTAAATGCATTAATCCCATTGGAACCTTTCGGCTTTCCCTCGAATATTGTTTCGTAATCTTTTCCATCCGTAGAAACCAAAATTTGCACCGTCGTTGGCAACCACATCTTTTGCCAAACATAGTTAAGGAAATGCGTTTCTACCCCAGACACTGCACGAACACGTCCCAAGTCCACGGTAGCCTGCACATCTCCGCCTGAAGCACCAATCCAAGCGCCGTCGTTGTAACGACTCGTACCTTGCTTTCCATCGCTGAGCACCTTTGGATCTACTCTATAATTGCCATAGGTTTCGCTTGCCAAAACAACGTTGCGCCCTGTGCTTAAACTGTAATTAATCTTACGCGTATGCAAACGCCCGACAGGCTGCCCTGCACGAAAAGTCTGCGCATACAGCGTAAAGGCTTTGCTAATGCTAACCGCTTTTTTATACGTACTAAACTGACTGTAATCGGCCCCTTTTGTGCTATACCAAATTTCAAGATCGAGATCTGCGGTCTTAAGCTGTACGCTTAGCTGGCCTTTTCCATCCACGGCGATGCTATCCTGTACATCGGAGAGCACATCCGCATAGTGAATATCAGCGGCTTTAAAAAACGGATAAAAGCTTTGTACGCGTATTACAAAATCCGCGAAATCTTTCTGCTTATCGCCTGTCCAAGCGATTTCCGCAAGCGCAAGTATGCGCGGAAACAACATATATTCTACTTGGTCTTCGCTATCCAGATACTCGCTCCAAAGATTTGCCTGTACACCTATGATATGCTTTGCTTCTTCCGCAGATAGTACAGCTGGAACAGGTTGATAGGTATAAATCTTTTCTAACGATGTGTAGCCGCCTGCTGCAAGCGGTTCTTCGGGCGCTAACGATTGATAATAATCCAAGTAGACATATTTTTCCGGACTCATAATCGCGTCATGCCCTGCTTTTGCGGCATGAATCCCCCCTTCTTCTCCTGTCCAACTCATAATCGTTGCATCTTTCACCAAGCCACCTTCTAGAATTTCATCCCATCCGATAATTCGTTTGCCCTTGCTGTTGACAAAATCGGAGATGCGTTGCATAAAGTAACTTTGCAACGCAAATTCGTCTTTTAAATGCTCTTGCTCGATCCGCTTTTGACAATGTGGACAAACGCGCCATTTATCTTTTAAACATTCATCGCCCCCAATATGAATATATTGACCGGGAAATAATGGAATGACTTCAGACAAAACATCTTCTAAGAATGTAAATGTTTCTTCTTTGCCTGCACAGTAGACATCATCAAAAATACCCCAAAACATGGCGGTTTCATACGGGCCGCCGGTACAACCTAATTGTGGATAGGCCGACAGTGCTGCGCGGGCATGTCCGGGCATTTCAATCTCCGGAATAACGGTAATCTGCTTGGAGCGTGCATAGGCCACCAAGTCTTTCACTTCTTCTTGGCTGTAATAGCCGCCGTAACGTTTCCCGTCGAAACGATGTGGGAGTTCTTTTTTGTGACCAATCAACGTTCCGTTGCGATAGGCTGCCTTCTTTTGCAGTTCCGGATATTTCTTAATTTCTATGCGCCAGCCCTGATCGTCCGTCAAATGCCAATGAAAGGTATTGATTTTAAAATAAGCTAATATATCCAGCCACTGCTTCAATTGATCGATACTAAAAAAATGCCGACTGACATCCAACATGGCACCTCGGTAGTCGAAACGTGGTTGATCTTCTACCTTCATATGCGGAATGCGCCATTTCGCTTGCTCGCCGTCTACGGCTGCTATGGACTGTAAAAAGGTCTGTATGCCGTAAAATAGTCCGGCTTCGCCGGAAGCAGTTAGCACGATTCCTTTTGAGTCAACGCCCAAGCTATAGGCTTCTTTTGTGGCAAAACGATTGGCATCTATAACTAACTGAATGATCTGCGCCTCCTTGTTATTCTCGACATGCAGGTCAATAGCTTTTGGAATACTGTTTTCTAAATGACGGATCGCGTCCACAGATAGATTGGCTTTTGCGCAATCAAAGGTAACCGTATTGCCAAAATCTAGGTACGCTTTCCCTTGGGAGAATTGCACCGGTTTCGGCAAAATCCGGGCTTCCTGCGCACTTAAAAAAGCAAGGTTAGCGAGACAATAGATTAAACAGATAAATTTCTTCATTAATTACCTCTATAAATTTTACTTTCGGCTTCCACAGATAATCCAGATTGGATAGCGACGGCTTTATATTCATATTGTTGCCCTTTCTTCAGCTCCGGAGCCACAATTTGAAACTTTCCATCTTTGGCAATGGCTACCTCTTTGGTCTTCAACCATTTACCGGCGTATAATGTTTCCACTTGTCCGGCATAAGGACGGTAATAAAAGTAAGCTTTACTTGCTTTCCCATCGAAATCATGCACCATACCTTCCAGTTTTGCTCCTGCTGCAGTTGTTTCACTCGCTCCCGTTTCCACATTTACTGCGCGATCGATCACAGGTTCTACACCATCGATTTTAATAACGACCGGATTTGGCCAACGGTGATCATCGTAAAGGCGCTGTGCTTTGACCACGGAAACCTGGAGACCTTGAGCGGTCTGTTCAAAATAACATGTTACGTCGTCGCTTTTATATTCGATCACCTCACTATTTTGTCCTAAAACACTTACCGATGTTTTCGGTGTTGCTTTTGCCGATTGAATTAAAAATTTTTGTCGCGTTCCTTCTTTCCAATCCTGCGCTTCTGTGACAATGGCGTACAACGTTTTTCTATTGTTCTTTGCGGTGAACCAAATATTTTGTTCATGACTAACCACCCATGCACGTACGCTATCCATAGCTTCACGGTTCACGAAATGCCAAGCTGCCATTTCGCGCAAGCGTTCTTCTTGTTCGATGGGAAGTTCACCATTGGGCTTAGGCCCGACATTTAACAACAAAGAGCCTCCTTTCGCTCGGGCTTCAATTAACAATTGCAGCAATTCGGTGCCCGATTTATAACGATCATTCGTCGGTTGGTATTGCCAAGCCGTTCCCATCGTAATACACGATAACCAAGGTTCATCAATTTGCGCTCCCGGCAACACTTGTTCCGGCGTTTTGATGGCTCCGCGCGTAATCAGGATATCCGGTTGCAAGCGCCAGCTTACTTCTTTCACGACTTCTTTGGGGTCACCATCAATAAATAAAACGTCAATTTTCCCATAATTGGTCATGAGTTCTTCGCACTGCTGTCTTGTATATGCATCATATGCTTTGGCTAGTTCCGGTGTCAAGGGCTGAGCCGGTCGATTAATCGGAATTTGATGTTCACGTAGAAACAGGAAATCTTCAGGAGAGAAATAATAGCCTACGCCCAAACCTGCTGCTCGCGTCGCATCGACATATTCCTTTAGCAAGTCTTTCCCATAGGGCGTATTCATAATATTAAAAGCGGTAGTTTTTGTATCCCACATGCAAAAACCGGAGTGATGCTTTGTGGTAAACACAATGTATTTCATGCCGGCAAGTTTCGCCAAAATAGCAAGCTCCTGCGGATCAAAGCGTGCTGGGTTAAACGTTTTAGGTAACTCCTCAAAAAATTTATGCTCAAATTCTTTTGACGCGCCCACCAAGGCGTGACTGATAACAATCCCTAGTTGCGCATCCACACTAAAATGGACAAACAATCCGGCTCCGGTATTTCGCAACCATTCGGTGCGTTCGGGTTTGTTAAGATTGTAACTGCTCGATTCATCATCGGTTACCAGATCATTTTGTGCAAAACAGGGCGATAAAAAAAAGATCGATAAACAAATAAAAAATAGTCTCATCATAAAATAATCGTTATTAGGGTTGTTTTTGCTCTTTCACGGTTTAGGCTGCGAAAGAAATGTGTGTTCGTGAAAATTTAGGGACTGCATCTGTACCTGACGATCACCTCCCGCGAGCGTCTACTTGCCAAGTTGCTGTCAGTCGACCATCGTTAACAACATACAACTCATCGTATAAGGCTACTGTCGGACAAACATGCACCGGCAAGGCGTAGAAAATAGCACCAATGGCATATATGTCCTCGGCTTGATGACGAACAACGAGGTGTTCTTCGCTCTGACCGACGGCAATGATACCGGTTGCATTCAAAAAGAAAAACCTATTTTCCAATGCGTTTTCGGATGCAACTGCTTTATAGCCTAGATCTAAACAGAGATGGTTTTCTGCGGGAATAGAGACGACACGCGCCAATAATACCGCCGCCGGTAAAAAGTGCTGCTCTGGCAATAAATCCGTATATCCCTTATCCCATAAGACGAAGGTGCCCGGACTGCATTCTACTTCCGGATAATCAACATACACCGGAAAAGTAGGCGAACCTCCCATCACAAGCTCGGGTTTTGCAATCCCTTCTGCTTGCAATACCTCCGTCATCTTCAAAACCGACTTAAACGACTGCTCACAACGTATTTTCCGCTTTTCAAGTTCTAAATCACGAACATGACCATCGTACCCATGAAAACCACGGCAGTTCAATCCTTCAGCGCTTACCGCAAAACGGTATAAAGCCAATGCTTCATCGCCGGGTACTATTCCTGTGCGTCCCATGCCCAAATCAAGATCTACAAAAACATCTACGGAAAGGTTCGACTCGCTTGCCATGCGCGCAATTTCCTGAGCCGAAGAAACGGCATCAATCAAGGTTGAAAAACGGGTTTGCGGATACTGCTGTATAAGACGCAGCAGTCTTGCGACTTTTGGACCTTGCACAGGATAGGCTAACAAAACATCTTCCGCACCACAATCTGCAAGCATTTGCGCTTCCGTTATCGTCGCACATTTGAATTTCTGGATGCCTGCCTCCTGCTGTAATTGGGTGATGTGTTTGCTTTTATGGGTTTTCACATGCGGACGAAGACGTTTGACATCTCCAATCATCGCTGTGGCAAGTTGTATATTGTGACGAATACGGTCTGGAAAAATGAGTAAGGCCGGCGAATCAATCTCTTGTTCGGAATCTACGGTGTACCACGCTTCAGCTCTATTCATAGACGGGTTTATTGTTAAGAATTTAATACTGTAGTATTTCCTAAATATCTGTTTTTATTTTCTAAATCGGAAACTAAACTGAAAGAGATGCGTGATGAGCCGTTCGGTTTGTTACTTAAATCTATCAATTATTCACATAGACATCCTCGATTCGGTATTCAGCCGTTTTATACTCATCGACAACGTCGTTCTCAAGGCTGCTTGCCTGCAAGACAATGCACCATCTTAACGAAGTTCCGAAATTTCGAAAAGGGATTTTTTCTGAGCCAATCTTCAATTTAGTAGAAATATTTATTAGACTACCGCATGTTCAAATGAGCAATGAACCTGCCATTTCGCCAAACAGCTGTTTAGCGGCTGCGTAATGAGTCAGTTTGTTTTTACTTTTTTGTCTAATGTCAAGTAGCTTTGTGTACCCCAAATTATCATTTCTCGAATAGGTATTTCTTTAAATACTTTTTCGTTTTCCATATTATCCCACAGGCCCTTCGAATTGTCCAGAAGAAAACCAACGGTAATATCTTCTACTTGAACATTTAAGCCTTCCTCCGTTCCAATGTTTTCAATTTGATAATTCGCTTTTATATCAGCAAGCGTAGAGCCAACTCCAATTCCCTTTTCAGTTTTGATTTCTCGACTATATATCCAAATTCTCCACGCGATGTCTGGTTTATCAATGTCTGGCTCAACGGCAAATAACACTTGTCCGTTCTCATACACGTTGTAAATATCAAAACCATCACCTTCCAAGAAAATAGTTTCTTTTTTTACATCATACAGTTGTTGAACCGAAGAAAGGAAGTCACCTATTTTTTGTCCGATATAGACGGAATTATTTAAATAATAAGTAAAACTTTCGTTGTCGGAGACTTGTTTTATTGTGCCTACTGCATGTAAATTGTTAGTATCAACACTCCTTACGGAATTGTTACAACATGCAAAAGTCAGTCCTATTAAAATTGTCGCTATGTGTTTTGCTATAATTGAGTTAGCTTTTAAGTGTCCTATGTTGATTTTTTCCATTAGTCTTCTTTTTTTACAATTGTGCATAATGTTTTCGGGCTTTGCATTCGTGCGTGTTTAGGAGCACAAAGTTTCAATTTATTGCTAAAGTTAATTAGAAGCAAAAGGCTCCATTTTACACCTAAGCCCGCCTGACGAAAAAACCGTGTTATAAGCCGTTTTTATTTCTGCCCACCAAGCCATATGTCACCACGTTTAAATGAATATAATTCTGTCGCATCGCTAATCAGTTCTTTAAGCTTGTGTGTCCGATGTGGCTTCTTTAAAAGTTTATCAAACCATTTTACAGTGTCTTCATAGTCCTGCCTTGAAGCATAAATTTCTCGTTCGCCAACTTCGGTATTGTCATAATTGTCTTCGTCTAAGCGATAGTCCCAGTTTAGCTTAGATAGTTTTGACTTTAAAGTGCCATAATTGTCGAATCGTATGGCTTTCTCAGTGTCTGGCTTGTAAAATGTGTTTTCATAAAAGTCAACATTGTCGCCAATAGCACAAACGACTTGAGATTGTGAAAAGCGTGGCTCAAAAAGCCAAACTTTTAAATAATAAGGTTGTCCCAACTTGTCGAGTTGCGTTTTCCAGTTCTCATAAATGTCGAGTAGTCCGTTGAGCATTTTTTGTTTGGTCTTTCCTGTCGGTTGTGGCGTTACGCTATTTATTAATGAAAGTCCGCTCCAAGGATGCACTCTAATTTTTGCATAATATCTATCACGCTCGTTTAGTAAATAGTCGGTTAGGTCAAGCGATAAATTGTCAAGTCGCCAATTGTCGATTTGCTTATGTAGTCTGTGATCCCCACGAATTCTCTTTTGTCTCACTGTAGTTTTTAAAATGGATTATAACGGTTTCGGGCTTTGCGTTCAGGCGGGATTTTTAGCACTGAACTTGATACGAAAAACAGAAGTTGAATTTTGCACTTCCGCTGATACGAAGTCGCTCAGCCCGCCTGTTGCCAATACGATGTTATGCGGTCGGCTTTTATTCATTGTTCATTTTTAGTATTCTTAAATAGTCGCCAAATTCGGTGTCTTTCAGTTTTTCTTCAATTACTTTTTTAGCAATCTCAAAGTCAACCACAATACTACCAACTTCCATTGTTCCGCTTCCGATGCTTCCACCGTCAGTATGACCAAGTCCTGTCCAACCTAAAACTTCGTCCATTTTTTCTTCAAGTCGGTGTCGCTTGTCCAAGTCTTTTTCAGTTCCAAAGCCGTCAATCTTGTATTCTATATCTAAAAATGCGTAATTGTCTTCGTCCAATTCTGCATAACCTTCTTTTAGTTTCTCGTCAATTTCTTTTTGAACAGCTTTACGAAAATCTGAAAAAAGTCCGCTTTTAACTTCTTTATCTTGTCCAGTTTGTCCAACAATTCCCCTATGAACTATTGCGGTTTTTTCGTTTTTGTCCCAAGTCTCCCAATAGTAAAGTTGGTTGTCAATTAGTTTATAAAGTTTAAGCATACTATTTGAATCTTCTATTGTCTGCTTTTTGTCTGTAGAACAAGAAAAAAAGCTGAAGGTTAAAATTGTCAATATGTAAAATTTCATTTTCATGGCGTTGTCTTTTAAGCTACCGCATAATGACACGGCGACCTCGCGAGTAGCGTAGCCATATCTAAGATACGAAAGAGGAGCTATTTTGCCAAGTCGCTTGTTGTAAGCTGTCCACATAGCGACTGTGTGCGACGTAAGGCGAAAGCCGCCTTGGGGGATTTTAGCACTAGGTGGGCTTACTTAATTGCTCACATTTTTATTGATATTGTTTGCAGGATTCTGCTTCGAAAAAAAACCGCTTAATCGTGAGATTTGCGGGTTTTCGATCTTACTTATCGTAAGTATTGTCGGGGTGGCAGGATTGCTTCAGCCCCTCAGACCCCAAACTCAAACCCTGAAGCTCCAACGGATCGAACCACGGTTCGAATCTGCCGCCCACAAAAAAAGCCCGACTTTCGTCGAGCTTTTTTGTCGGGGTGGCAGGATTCGAACCTACGACCTCCACATCCCAAATGTGGCGCGATACCGGGCTACGCTACACCCCGAAAAGGTATCACCTTTGTTTTGTGTGGCACAAATATACGGCA
>PJTT01000092.1_pt1 | contig 156743 bp, 109 predicted proteins | sample 1512261 | NCBI WGS metagenome assembly PJTT01 (sample SAMN08177685, study PRJNA422409) | Soil metagenome, whole genome shotgun sequencing project. | isolation source: Soil (2) enriched on wood chips | place: USA: Madison | collected 2015-01-15 | reverse complement strand
CAAAGGAATTGATGCTTCTCGTTTAAGAGGAAAAGGATATGGAGAAAGCCAATTACTTAACCGTTGTAAAGACGGTGTTAAATGTTCTGAAGAAGAGCATTTAAAAAACAGAAGAAGTGAGTTCATGATTATTTCTATATAATGTAGTTCATTTTTATTTTATAGTTCTATTTTGAGAAACCGGCAGATTTATTCTGTCGGTTTTTTTTATTTAGTAGAAAAATCATTCAATTTTTATGTAAATTTGGTTAGAACGCTGCTCACAAAATCGTAAGGATTTTTGCAGTATAATTTTTTATATAAACGAATTTTAGGTTTTAACCCCAAATATTAAAAGGAATGAGAAAATATCTTTTACCCGGATTTTGGCTGCTTTATATGCTCTTTTTTGCAATTCCGTTTCCTATGATTTTATATTACGCTATAAACAGCGAATTTGACATTTCAACATTAAAAGATAAAAACCCGTGGCTGGCTTTAAGTCTTGTTGGAGCATCGATAATTCTTTGGCTCATTGTAATCATTGGATTTTTTCAAAAATGGATATTACAGCTTTCTTCTGCAAAAAGAAGTCTGGAAAACATTAAAAGAAACGGACTGATGCGAGAAGCTAAAATCATCAGCGCGGTAAAAATATCACGAGCAGGAGCAAAGCATGCTATATACGATTTAGAACTTCAGTTTAAAAATCTCGCCGATACCGAGATTACTCACAAAACAGAAATTGCAGACACTAAACCGCACGAACGACGTTTTGAAACTGGAAAAAAAATAAATTTAATATTAAGCAGAGAACCCAAAAAACTTCCGGTATTTGTTATCGCAAATTCTACTGCCGAAATAAATCCCGTTAATTTAGTTTTAAGAGTTTTAGGATGGCTTCTGGTCGTAACTCTTTTAACGGGTTATTATATCTATTCATATCAAACAGAAAGTCATGGTATGGGCTGGCGATTTATGAGTTTTGGGCATCCATTAATTGTATGTCCATTAGTTCTTATTTTCTACAGATATCTTTTAAGATTCATTTTAAGCAAATTCACAGGTTTAAACGATAATTCAGTTTTAATTAAATTTAAAGGAATCAGAACCCTGGCAAAACTAATTAGTGTAAGTCAGACCGGAACGTATATTAACGAACAGCCAATGATAACTTTTGAAGTTGAATATACAGATAACAAACATCAGGTTCATCGTAACAGCTTTAAAAGAATAGTGAGACTTTTGGATCTTGATATAACCAAAAATGAACACATAGAGATTTTTTATTTAGCAGATAACCCAAATCAAATTGCATTTGCAGACGATTTAAATAATATTAAGTAGAATGAAAAAAATAATCATAATAGCAGTCTGTTTTCCACTTTTTTCAGGCTGCGAACAGATTTCAAAAACCATAAATGAAACATTTACCGTTAACGATTCTGTCGTAAGTACAGAAACTAATTCTGATCCCAAAAATAATGTTCAGGAAGTAGATGTTCAAAAACTCATAAACGAAGCGGTTGAGAAACATAATGCTGCCGTAAATCAATTAGGAAATAAAACGATCGATTTATTAAAAGATACAAATACACTCAAAAACGCCGAAGAAGCTTTAAAGAATCTACCTCAATATAAAGGAAAAGAAATCTTTGTTTATTCGACTTTATACTTTTACAACGACGGAAGAATCAATGTTATGCTCCAACATCCGGAAAATAAAAAATATGTCGATACCTATGAATTTACTAAAAACAAATGGTCAGAACCAAAACCAGTTCAGTTATCCATACGCGACGATGTTCAAAAACGTTTAGTACCGCTTAAAAATATCAGTTTTGTAAATGCTGCAAGAGTATTTGATGTTTATAATAAAAAAGCACAGGAAGTCGAAGGAGCCAGCCCCGCAACAAGTGTCTACATTTCCATTTGGGATAATAAAATGAGATGGTATCCATCGAGTATAAACGGCAGTCGAGAAAGATATTCAATACAGTTCAATGACGACGGAACCTTAAAAAACTTTAATCAGGATTAAATTTAAAAATCTGTTTTCATAAAAAAAACCGACTGTATAGACAGTCGGTTTTTTTATTTAGTAAGGCCAAATAACATGCAAAGGTTTATCCATCCAGGGATATTTTATAATTGAAAAAGAAAAAGGCGAACGGTTAATCAAAATATCATAAGCCCTTTTTTCTACCGTAAGCTGCCAATGATCTTCTGTTTCAGAAAGTATACCATCTCTTATAAACCAGTTTCCTCTAAAGCCTTCTTTCGAGCACTGTCCAATCGAAGGCCAATGATGAATAACGGCATCTAAAAGACCATTAATTAAATTTTTGTCATTATCTGTACTTTCGATTTCAACAGAAATTTTATCATTGACAGAAAGACCACATAAAACTTTGTTTAAAGACAAATAAGCATCATCTGTATTAGGCAGTCCGGTAATAACATACTGAAGATATTTTACCGCTTTTTTTTGATTTTCAACACTTTTAAAACTGTGGCCGTCTGTTAGTTCAAGCCTTTGAAACAGCATTTGAATGTAATTGTTTATTATTACTACTCCTGCATTCCGCAGTGCTACATTATTTTTAGTAGGATTACTCATTTTTAAAACTTCCATTTTCGGGGGTTAAAATTGGGGGTTAATTAAAGCGATATAAAATTATACATATTTTCGTAATAAAACATAGGTATTTATACCTAAAAAAAGAAAAACGCTTAGAATTGATTAAAAATTAATGTAAAAACCGAAAAGTCGTTGCAGATTTAATAATTATGAATGTTATAAAACAGCTGAGAAATTTGTACCTTAGTAAAATGCTTGAACTCTTTTAACAGGAAGCATTTTTTTATAATTTTTAAAAGAAATACAAATGCCTTGGAATCCAGAAGTATACAATACATTTAAAGATATTCGATATAAACCTTTTTATGATTTGGCCGAATTAATAAAACCTGCCAAAGAAATGCAAGCTATAGATCTAGGCTGTGGTACGGGAGAACAAACCGCTATTTTAGCCAATAAATTTAAAGAAGCAGATTTTACAGGCGTTGATTCTTCGGTAGAAATGCTAGAAAAGTCCAAATTATTAGAAACAGCTAATCTTCATTTTCGCAGAGCCACAACAGAAGAAACCATAAACGAAGCCAAAAAATGGGATTTAATATTTAGCAATGCAGCATTACAATGGTCAAACGAACACGAAATCTTGTTTCCTAAACTTATAGATCTTCTTAATTCAAATGGACAGTTTGCCGTACAAATGCCGGTTCAGCCAGAAAATAAACTCAACAAAATTCTTATTGAATTAGTAAATGAAGAACCTTTTAAAACATATTTAAATGGTTTTAAAAGAGATTCTCCCGTTTTAAGCATTGACGAATATGCGCAAATAATGTTCGACGGAGGTCTTAAAGATATTCAGATTATGCAGAAAGTATATCCTATAATCGCAGATACTCACGATACCTTGTTTAATTTTATTTCAGGTTCTGCTTTAATTCCTTATATGGAAAAACTTGAAGGTGAGCAAAAAGACTTGTTTGTAAAATCATACAAAGAAAGAATCGCAGAAAGTTTTCCAAAACTTCCGGCTATTTATTGTTTTAAAAGACTTTTGATGTACGGAACTAAAAGCAGATAATGCATTTTCTTTCAATTGTTTAATGATATTAAAATCAGATTATGAAAGCATTGGTAATTGGAGCAACCGGCTCAACAGGAAAATTTTTAACAGATGAACTCCTTAAAGATAATGATTATACTTCGGTTGTTATTTTTGTTAGAAAACCAACCGGAAAAACGCATCCCAAATTGACAGAACATATTGTCAATTTTGATAATCCGGCTCTTTTTAAAGATTTAATAGCGGGCGATGTTTTGTTTTCCTGTTTAGGAACGACTCTAAAAGCAGCAGGATCTAAAGAAAACCAATGGAAAATAGATTTTGATATTCCGGCAGCTTTTGCCGCAGCGGCAAAAGAAAACAATGTAAAATCATTTGTTTTAGTTTCTTCTTATGGTGCTTCAGCTAAGAGCAGTGTTTTTTATTCTAAAATGAAAGGAGAACTCGAAGATTATATTTCAAATCTCAATTATGAACAATATGCCATTTTTAGACCCGGACCTTTAGAAAGAGAAGATTCTGATCGAATAGGAGAGAAAATAGCAGTAAAAGTTTTTAAAGTACTCAATGCCATTTCTCTTTTTAAGAAATTTAAACCATTACCAACACCGCTTTTGGCAGAAAAACTCGCAAAAGCGCCTAAAAAACTTCCATCTGGAACAACCATAATCGAACTTAATCAAATATTTGAGTTTTAATATATAGTCAGAAATAATTTATTTTATAAGAAATAGCTATACTATTTAAATATAAATGGTAATCTTTTTTATAAATTTGTTCTGATGAGTTATTGTAACTCTTCAAAAAAAATATACTTTTACCCATTATGACTACAAATACAAGTTCACTTTTATCTTCAGATTTTTTAGCAGATATAAAAACGAAAACCTCAGATTCCCACAAAAAATTAGAGAGTCTTTCCGTTTCAGCTTCTATTTTATCGCCAGATATGAAATTAGAAGATTATGCTTTTTATTTAAATCTGATGTATAATGTTCATAAAGAAACAGAAGAACTTGTATATCCATTGTTGTCAAATATTGTGACAGATTTAGATAAAAGAAAAAAGAAACACCTTATAGAAGAAGATCTTTTTTATCTGAATCACAATAAAATCACTGCATCTCAAGTTTTTAATAAAACAGAAATGTCAGTACCTTTTGCTTTGGGAGTACTTTATGTTATTGAAGGTTCGAGCCTGGGAGGAAGATTTATATTGAAAAATATTGTAACAAATCCACAGCTTTCAAACAATCAAGGCGTATCGTATTTTACGGGTTATGGGGACAAAACCGGAAGTTTTTGGAAAAATTTTCTAAATGTACTTTCAGAATATGAACAGAATAATAATTGTGCAGATAGCATTATAGAAGGAGCTGTATATGCTTTTGATAGTATTTACAATCATTTCAGGAGCGTAGAAAAGAATGAAGTTTAGAGATATCGTAAATCGTGATATAGTTACATTAACCAACTGTGAGCACGAGCCCATACATATTCCGGGAAGTATTCAGCCCCACGGTTTTTTAATTGGCCTTAACGCCGGTTTAAAGATAGAATTTTGTACAGCCAACATTTCATCTTTTATGGATGTGGGCTATACAGATCTTCTTGGTAAAGATTTTTCTTCTGTTTTTGGGCGACGCACGCAAGAACAGATTCTGGATTATATTAACAATGACAAAATTCAGGATGTATTTCCATTAGAAATTATATTTTTTGGAAAATTATTTCAGGTCAGCATTCATAAAAGTTTTGGTATTTATGTTTTAGAAGCTGAACCAAAATTTCCAGACAGAGAAAAACTCGCAGATGTGTACACACAAACAATTCAGTTTGTAACACAAATGAACAACACAACATCTTTAAAAGATTTGTGTGCTCTTGTTGCTCAGGGAACCCGTGAAATAACAGGTTACGACCGCGTTATGATTTACAGGTTTGATGAACAGTACAACGGAGAAGTTTTTGCCGAAAGCTGTCGTGAAGATCTTGAACCTTTTTTAGGTCTGCATTATCCACATACCGATATTCCGGCTCAGGCAAGAGAACTGTATATAAAAAATCAACTGCGTTTAATTGTTGATATTGAATACGAGCCAGTGCCAATTTTTACTGTCGATGATGAAAGAGAAAATAAGAATTTAGATTTAAGTCTTTCGATATTAAGAAGCACATCTCCAATTCATGTTCAATATCTTAAAAATATGGGCGTAGGGGCAACTCTTACCATATCGCTTATTCATCATGACAAACTTTGGGGGTTAATTGCCTGTCATCATTATTCAAAAAAGAATATTTCGCCAGAAATTAGACTGGCCGCAAAACTTCAGGGACAGTTTATTACTTCGCAGATTGACATACGCGAAGCTAATGACGAAAATTTAAATGCAAGAAATTCATCTACTGCTCTGGAAGAACTAACCGGTATAGAATTGCCGCTTTCAGAAAAATCATTGGAAATTATTGCCGATACACCTCAATTACTGCAAATTTGTAATGCATCGGGTGCAGCGATTATTGTAAGAGATAAAATTTATAAAAGCGGGGTAGTACCTTCTGATGAGCAGATTATGGACTTAATTGGTCATATTAAAAGCCGTACAGATGATAAAACATTTTATACCAATAAACTGAGTGATTATTATCCCGAAATGAAACAAAGCTCTGATTTTGCAGGTATAATTTATCATTCATTAAACAGCATAAATCATATTATTTGGTACAGACCCGAAACGATTTCAGAAATCAACTGGGGAGGAGATCCCGAAAAAGCCATTGTAAAAGACAGTAACGGCCTTCATCCACGTAATTCCTTTAACATTTGGAAACAGATTATTAAAAACCAAAGTAATATCTGGAAACAATATGAAATAAATGCCGCGATGAAATATAGTCACACACTTCATAATCATTTAATGATGATAATGCTTAGTGAAGAAGAGGAAAAATATCGTACGCAGAGTGAAATATTAAAAGAAACAAATTCTGAACTTGAAAATATCAACTGGATCAGTACACATGATTTGCAGGAACCATTGCGAAAAATTCAAATGATTACCTCAAAAATGCTGACAGAACTTGATGCAATTCCGTTAGAATCTATTTCTGCTTCCTTGGTTAAAGTTTCAAAATCTGCGGGCAGAATGAGAATTTTACTCGAAGATATTTTAAAATATACCCGAATAAAAAATACAAGAGATACACTTCAAAAAGTCAATTTAAATGATGTTTTGAAATCAGTAAAATCTGAGATGAAAGAAAATATTAAGGAAAGTAATGTTATTATTGTAAGTGAAAATCTTCCTGAAGTACATGCTGTAAATTTTTTAATGAAACAGCTTTTTTCAAATATCATTCAAAATTCATTAAAATACGCCTCAGAAGAAAGATCGCCAATTATTAAAATTACCGCTTCTCAGGAACCGGAACTCACAGGACATTTAAATAAAATTTACTGTCATTGGGTTAATTTTTCAGATAACGGAATTGGTTTCGAACAACAGTTTGCCGAAGCTATTTTTAAGGTTTTTACAAGACTTCATAACCAAAATGAATATACAGGATCAGGAGTAGGCTTGGCTTTGTGCAAAAAAATCATGCAGACAGTTGGAGGTGCTATTGAGGCTGTAGGGAAATTAGGAGAAGGAACAGACATAAAAATCTATTTTCCTTGCGATCCGGAAGAAACTCTTATGTAAAAACATTATATCCATTCACCAGAAGCATCATAATCATTGGGCAGATAAGTAAGATATTGAACCATTCTTGGTGTTTTACCATTATTTGGCGTGGCACAATGCGGCAGTCTGCTGTCCCAGATTATAAAGTCGCCTGCGTTACCCATTATAGGTTCTGATTTTAATGTTTCGAGAGCAGTTTTTCTAGGATCTTCATCTGGATCAAGATTGCTAAGCCAGTCATTTATTTCGTTATGAAATCCGGGAACACAGTGAAAAGCACCATCATTTGGGCCGCAGTCAGTTAGATACAACAGACCCTGAAGTCCAAAAACAATAGGCTGTTTTAAACTCGTATCCCAGTGAAGTCCGCTTCCTAAAAAAGTAAAATCTTTATTTTCAGGCGGATTAAAACTTACTTTATCAATAGTTTTGTAAATTTCAGTTGAATTGTAAAGCTGTTCGTAAGCTTTTTTTATTCTTGCAGAAAATCGGTTTTTATTTAAAGTTTCATGATCTGAAAAATTCAGCATTAAACCTTTTTGATTTTCATGTCTTTTATACCACGTTTCCTTCTCGTTAGGAATCATTTCCAGATATTCCCAAATTGCCTGCTGAGAAGCTTCGCAGTCAGCTTTTGAAATTGCATTTTTTACAACAATATAGCCGTTTTCATTCCAGAATTCCAGATCTTTTTCAGAAAGCACATTCTCAGTAAGATCTGCATTTTCTAAAACAACCTTTTTTTGTCTCTTAATAATCCAGTTTTTAAAAGTTTCAAAATCAGGTTTTTCATAATATAAATATTGTAAAGTGTCTTCCATGCTTATGCCTAGCTGGTACAAGGTTTTAATTTCAAGATCCCAGGTTTGAGTAGAATCTGCAGCAGTAATTTTTAACGGCTGCGAAGAACGTTTCCAAAGTTTTTCAAGAATAGTCCAAGGCATAAAAATGAATATTTTTTTCAAGTGAAATTAAAAAAACGAAATGACATGAAATCAGGTAATTGTACGTGATTTAATGCGTTTTAGTATTAATTTTCGTTAAAATATTGTTTTTGTTTCACTTTAAGAGAAAAGCTGTTTATTAGATTTAATCTTTTTTTGTTTTGATGTGGAATTGTCAGCATACATCATAAATTTTTTAAATCACGTTTTATCTCAAATTATTTTTATATTTATGCAATTTACCACTAATTACAATGAACAATCCAGATTTTCCTATACCAGCCAACGAATTAGAACGTTTAGCAGCTTTAAAACGTTACAATATACTCGACACACTTCCAGATAATGCTTTTGACGATGCCACAAAACTAGTATCGTATATCTGCGGTGTGCCAATAGCTCATATTTCATTTATTGACGAGAGCAGGCAGTGGTTTAAATCTGAAATTGGAATTGGTGTTTCTGAAGTACCTCGTGAAATTACTTTCTGTCGTTATACAATTCTCGATACAAAAATGGTCGAAATAACCGACACTTTTAAAAATGAAAGATTTAAAGATGATCCTAATGTAACCGGCGGTTTCAATGTAAGATTTTATGCAGGAGTACCGCTTACAACTCCCGATGGTTATAATATAGGTACTTTATGTGCCGTAGATCATGTTACAAAAGAGCTTAATGAAAACCAGAAAAATGCCCTTTCTATTATTGCAAAACACGTAATAAGCCAGCTTGAATTAGGTACAAAAAATATTGAACTGGCCGCGCAGAAAAAAATTGCAGAAAGAGCTGTATTAGCAAAAGACAGTTTTCTGGCTAATATGAGCCACGAAATCAGAACGCCTTTAAATGCTATTATTGGTTTTACTGATCTTTTAGCACAAACCAATCTCGACGAAACACAGCGCGATTATATAAACAGTGTACAGATAGCAGGCGAAAATCTGCTTTTGATTGTGAATGATATTTTGGATCTTTCTAAAATTGAATCAGGAAATTTAACTATTGAAACAGTTCCTTTCAATTTAAAAAGTACGCTTAAACATGTTTATGATTTACTTAAAATAAAGGTTCCTAAAGATGTAGAATTCAATCTTTTTCTTGATGCCGATATGCCGGAAATTGTAATTGGAGACCAGGGAAGATTAAACCAGATTTTGGTAAATCTTATTGGCAATGCACTTAAGTTTACGCAAGAAGGAGATGTTACTGTTTCTGTAAAAATGATGGACGAAACAGAAAGTCATTATTCACTTAAATTTTCAGTTAAAGATACCGGAATAGGAATTCCGCCTAAAAAACTAAAAACTATTTTTGACCGCTTTACTCAGGCAGAAGACAGTACAACCAGAAAATTTGGAGGTACAGGTTTAGGGCTTAATATTGTAAAGCAGTTAATTGAGCTGCAAAATGCTGAAATTAACGTAAAAAGCCAGGAAGGAAGAGGATCTGAGTTTTTCTTTGTTATTAATTATAAAAAAGCCGATTTTACAGAAGCTGAAGACGAAGAATTAACCGGTGAAAGTCTGGGCAGACTTAAAATTTTACTTTGCGAGGATAATGTTTTAAATCAAAAACTTGTTAAAAGTGTTATGCAGAACTTCGGTTTCGATTTAGACATTGCTGAAAATGGAGAAGAAGGAATCGGGTTATTGTCAAAAAATGAATATGATTTAGTATTAATGGATCTTCAAATGCCGGTTAAAGATGGATATCAGACTACAGAATACATTAGAAATGAAATGAAGTCGACTATTCCTATTATCGCCATGACCGCACATTCGCTTATGGGCGAGCAGGAAAAATGTTATAATGTTGGTATGGACGGTTATGTGCCTAAACCTTTTAAACAGCCCGTACTTTTGGAAGCCATAAAAACTGTTTTGAGTCCGGAATATAAAAACTCAAGAAAAAGAAGAGTGAATCTCTCTTTTATTGATGAAATGGCCTGCGGTGATTTGAGTTTTAGACAAGATATGATAAATCTTTTTCTCGAAAAAATTCCCGCAGAAGAAGCTCAGCTGGAAGAAGCATTTAAAAACACGGATTATCTTAAAGTAAAAAATCTGGCGCACAATATGCGATCAAGTATGGATATGTTTCTTCTGGATGATCTCAGCAGTTGTTTAGCGATTATTGAAGAAGAAGCCCGACTTGAAAATTTTACCAGCGAAGCAGCAGATAGAATAGATATCTTCCATTGTGGTATAATTGAAGTAGTTAAATATTTAAAAGAACTATGATAAAAGCGAAATATACTTTAGCTTTACGTTAGTTTCTAATTACAAAATAGAATTCCCCAAAGACAAATTTTATACAAATGAGAATAGTTTTAGCCGAAGATAATGATATCCTACGCAAATCATTATCTTTTTTCTTAGAGTCTAAAGGATATACCATTGACCAGTTTTCTGATGGTAAAGATGCACTCGAAGCTATTAAAACCAATAGTTACGATTTAATCCTTACAGATATAAACATGCCCGGCATAAGCGGTATGGAAATCACGCAGTATGTCAGACAGACTCTTAATTCAGATATTCCTGTAATTATACTTACTTCTTCTGGTGTCGAACAAACAGAACTTGATTCGTTTGACATTGGAGCCAATGAGTTTATTGCAAAACCTATAAGTCCGGCCGTACTTTTGGTAAGAATTAATAAATTACTTAAAACACGTGTTTAATGAGATTTATATATTATTCAATTATTCTTTTGTTTATTTCGATTACGGCAGTTGGTCAGGAAATTAATTTTGATGAAACTTTTGCTAACGCAAAAAGTGAAGCCGAAAAGGGCAATTATGATAAAGCATTATCATTAATTGAACCTTTACGTATAAAATTTCCTCAAAATGAAGATGTAAAAATTTTTGCGGGACGAATTTACAGCTGGAAAAAGGATTATAAATCAGCCATTGCCATACTATCGCCTCTTGCAGACAGGGTAAATCCTGAACCAGATGCACTGCTGGCGATTATTAATGTCTATTACTGGTCAGAACAATTTGATACATGTATTTTATATTGCGATAAATATCTGGCTGTAGATCCTAATTCTATTGATGTTTTGAAAATCAAAGTAACTTGTCTCGAAAAACTGGGCAGAGATAAAGAAGCATTAGAAATTATCGATCATGTATCTGTAAATGAAAATAGCACTCAGGCTTTTAAAGGAATTCGCACACTTATTGGGCGTAAAACTAAAAATGCAGTTTCGGCTTCTTATCTAAATGTTTCTACATCAAATCCGGGACAGGCGCCCATGCATTACGGTTACGTTGAATATGCACACAAGTTTAGCAAATCTGCTCTTGTTGGACGCGCAAATATTGGACATGTAAATAACGATACGCAAATGTTGTTTGAAGCGGATTATTATCAAACTTTTGCCAAAAAAGATTATCTGTATGTAAACGCAGGTGTTTCAACAGGTGAAACGATTTTTCCGGTAACAAAAATTGGTGCCGAATATTATTTCAGACCTCAAAAACGATTTGATTATGCTTTAGGAGCAAGATTTATGCATTTTGAAACCGATGATGTAACCTTGCTTACGGGCCAGATTTCGTATAAAACAGGAAGTAACGCCATTGCATACAGACCTTATTATGATACCGGAAATGAATTGTTTTCTCATGTATTAAGTTTTCAGCATACAAATGAAGAAAAAGAACGCGTCTTAAGATTAGAACTTCAATACGGAAATGTTCCGTATTTGTATTTATACAACAATTTTACACAGCCTTTAAAAGCATATAGAGTAGGATTACAGTATCAGCACCGTATTGGTGATTCATTTTTTGTACGACCTATTTTTCTATACGAATATGAAGAATACCTGCCAGGCGAATACAGAAACAGATTTAATGCTCAGATAATTATCACAAAACGATTTTAATATGACAGATTTGTGGGAATTCTATAAAAGCGGTTTTTGGGTAGAACCTTTTTTAACATGGTCAATTTACTTGTTTATATTGGCATCTTTGTCGATATATCTTTTAATTGTTAAAAGCCGAAATAGTAATATAAAAAATGAGCGTCGTAAAATTGAATACGATGTGTTTATTGATAAACTGCTTTTTACGGTAGTTTTTGAAGATGTTTCTTTTTCAAATGTTGTTCAAAATACAGACTATTTAAAAATGTCTGAAAACAAGTTTTTTAGACAAGTTATTACAGAATCGATTATAAATCTTCATAAAAATTATGAAGGTCTTTATGCTCAAAAATTAGAGCATTTTTATCAGGATTCAGGATTGATGAATGACTCTTTAAAAAAACTCAAAAACTTAAAATGGGATATCAAATGTAAAGGAATTACGGAACTTTCAGAAATGAATGTTTATGAAGCTTTTGACACCATTATTACGTTTTCTCATGCCCGCAATAAAATTTTGAAAATTACGGCTATAAATGCCTGTATAAAACTGGCAGGAACAAAAGGCATTGTTCATCTTTCAGAGCATACTAATCCAATTGACGACTGGACTCAGGTTAATATTATTCATGCTTTTAAGAAACACGATGTGGGAGATACAAAAGGAATTGAACTTTTGCTGGAATCACAAAATTCTACAGTAGTTGCACTCGGCTTAAAACTTATTAAAGAATTAAAACTAACCCAAAAGCTATCTTATGTAGAACAACTGGCAGAAAGAACCGCCAATAACTTAATAAAATATGAAGCCCAAAATGTGCTGCAGGCACTAAACGTTTAATTTTCGCGGCCAATGAGTTTTTTTAATACTGAAATAACAATCTTTACCCATATATATCTAGTCTTGATACTGGCTTATGCGATATTAATTATGTCGTCATATCTTATATTGGCCTATCTGTCAGCTAAAGAATTAAGAGGCTATTTAAAAAAGAACAGCTTTATAGATTATGATGTACTGCTTACAAGCGAATTTGCACCAAAATTATCCTTAATCGCACCTGCCTACAATGAAGGTTTTACAATTGAAGAAAACGTAAAATCGTTACTTTCTTTAAATTACAATCAATATGAAGTAATTGTGGTGAACGACGGAAGTAAAGACAACTCAATGGAAGTTTTAGCAAAAACATACGATCTTGTTCTTACTGAACTTAATTTTCATCAGCAGATTGAAACTAAAAATATAAGAGGAATTTACACTTCCAGAAATGCTGCATTCAAAAAGCTGATTGTTGTTGATAAAGAAAACGGAGGGAAAGCAGATGCACTTAATGCAGGACTTAATATTGCACAAAATCCGTATGTAGTTTGTATTGATGTTGACTGTATATTAGATAAAGATTCGCTTCTTAAACTGGCAAAACCATTTTTAGAATCCAGCGGTAAACGTATTATCGCAACGGGAGGCGTGGTTAGAATTGCGAATCAGTGTATTATTAAAAACGGACGTTTGGTTGAAGTAAATGTTCCGGATCTTTTGCTGCCAAGAATACAGGTTTTAGAATATTTAAGAGCTTTTCTTTTAGGAAGAATGGCTTGGGGAAGACTCGATGGCTTGTTGCTTATAAGTGGTGCTTTTGGCGCTTTTGATAAAGAAATAGCTTTGCTCTCTGGCGGTTACAACACAAAAACGGTAGGAGAAGATATGGAACTTGTAGTAAGAATGCGACGTTATATGCTCGAAAATAAATTGCCTTATTCAGTACGTTATATTCCTGATCCGCTTTGCTGGACAGAAGCGCCGGAAGATTTTAAAATATTTAAAAAACAGCGCAGCCGATGGATGAGAGGAACTATTGAAACTCTGGATTTTCATAAAAAAATGTTCCTGAACCCGAAATATAAATTACTGGGAATGCTGAGTATTCCATATTGGACTTTGTTTGAGTTTTTGGCTCCCGGCATTGAATTTATTGGTCTTGTAATTACATTCGTATTTTTTATTTTGGGACTGCTTCATTGGCATTTTTTTATTTTGCTTTTATTGTTTGTATATACTTTTGCTGTCTTCTTTTCGGTTATTGCCCTGTTCAGCGAAGAGCGTACGTATCATAAATACCCAAAACAAGCCGACTTTTTTAAACTTTTACTGGCGGCTTTTATTGAACCATTTTATTTTCATCCATTAACAGTATATGCTGCTTTAGTTGGCTACAAAGAAAAAATTATGGGTACAAAAGGCTGGGGAGAAATGACCAGAAAAGGTTTTACCAAAAAAGAATAAAGAAGTATATACTGCTGTTTATCTTCATAAATAATTTTTTTGAATTATATATTGTAAGTAAAATATTTCAAATTTTTTCTATATTTGAAAAATTATATTCTGGAAATTTATCCGATATTTTTATCTTAATTTCAAATACTTTATGAAGATACTTTTTTCAAAGGCATTATTATTTTTAATGTTCTTTACCCTTTTTTCCTGCGAAACTAAAAATCAAAAAGCAGAATCTAAACCTTATAAGGCAGGCGTAATTTTATCATTTGATGATGCTTATGTCGATGAATGGGCTGAAGCCGATGCCGCTTTGAGAAAATATGACTGGAAAGCGACTTTTAATGTCTGCCGAATAGATTCTATAGGAGCGCCTGAAATAAAAACACTGCTAGAAATGCAAAAATACGGACATGAAATTGCCGGTCATGGTTATCATCATTACAATGCCGTAAAATTTGTAAAACAAAACGGAATCGATGCTTATATGAAACAGGAAATAGATCCTATGATTGTTTCAATGAAAAAGAAGTCATTCAACGTTACTTCATTTGCTTATCCTTATGGTGAAAGATCTGATGAATTAGACAAAGCTTTGTCAAAAGATTTTAAAATTATTAGAGGAAGAGCTTTTGGCGGTGAAGTTCCGGAAAAGCAAGACAGTTATTTTAATAATTCGAAAATTGTGTTTGCTTTTGATATCGACAACAGTCACATTCATTTTAGTATTCCGTATGTTTTAGAACTGCTCGATTATGCTAAAAAACACAATAAAATACTGCTTTTATGCGGCCATAAACCTGTAAAAAATGTTACGGAAAATTATCAGGTTAAAATTGAGACTTTAGAATTTATATGCAAATACATGAAACTGAACGATCTTAAATTCTATAAATTATCGGATTTAGATGATCTTCTTCCTGAAAGTAAATAACTGAATCAAAACAGCATTTTAATTAAAAATTATATATGAAGTTATACTTTATATAAAATAAATTAAGGTAAAGTTTTATAGAGTTTTGTATTTCTCTTTAGTACTATTTCTGAAGAATTTTATTTATGATTTCATTTGCAAACAAATGGTTGTATTGAAAGTATTTTTATATGATATATAAAAAACGAGGCTTGAGATTTCTTATATTTAATGTCCTTATAGAACCATTTAAGAAGAAAAAAGTTTTTTAATAATTAAAAGAACAATGACTACAGCAGAATTTTTTATACGACTTATAGAAGCTTTGTTAGCAGGATTAATTATTGGTTTTGAAAGACAATGGCATCATAAAGAAACAGGTTTGAAAACCAATATGCTTGTGGCAACTGGAGCAGCAGCATTTGTTTTGTTATCCATAAAAGTAGCCGAAGATTCTCCTAATATTGATGTAACTCGTATTACAGCTCAGGTTGTTATGGGAGTGGGTTTTCTGGGAGCAGGCGTTATTTTTAGAGAAGGTCCAAATGTGCACGGACTAAATTCTGCCGCCACAATTTGGTGCAGTGCGGCAATTGGCTGTATTGCGGCTTCGGGATATTTTGTCGAAGCTTTAATTTGTACATTTTTAGTTACTATCGTAAATATTGTTCTTGAACCCGTAGAGAAGTGGATGAAGAATAGAAAATAAAACTATTTCATTATTTAAATTCCTTATTTTGTTACTTAAAAGAACCTGAATTTAAAGTTTTAGTTTAACTTATTTATGAAATGATTTTATGTTGTTTTCTATGATAATTTTTTATTCAGTGCCATTTCTAATCAATTGAAAAACCTTTGTGAAATCGTGCTGTTAATTTAATTTTTCCGTTGTTTCCATTCGTAAACAATGTTCAGTTCCTAAATAAAGCGGATTGCCATGCTTTTCAGACCAAAAACCGTCTAAAACATCTTTGGTAATACATCTGTAAACCGCAACACCTTTATAGATTTTATTATCGTCGCCTTTATAATTAAAATTGATAACCAGAATATTATCTTTAAAAAAGCCGTATCCCTTTTGTATTTGCGAGTTGTTGATAACCCATTTGGCCTTAATTCGGTTATTTTGGTCTAAAGATAAACTCAAAACTCCCTTATAAGTTATTTGATTACTTTCGTCCTGATTACTTCCGGAAATGGAAAAATTACCAGCTAAATCCTGTACATTCATTTATTCTGCGTAGAAATTAATTTAATACTTAGATGATTTTTATACTTAATCAGTCATAAATATAAGTCCCGATCTAAACAATGCAAAAATAAAAAATCTGATATTGAGATAAAAGCAACTGCATCTATTTACGTTAAAACATGAATTAAGTTGTAAGTTGATTTTATATTTTCTTATTTCGCACTTTTATTATATTTTTTTATGAGATTATCATTTTTACTGTTCATTTTTATTTTTTCTTTTACAGCAAAAGCACAATCAGTCAGCGGGATTATTAATAATGCAGACGGAAAACCGTTGTCAGATGTTTTAATTCGGAATTTAGTTTCAAAAACACATGCGCATACTGATATTCAGGGAAAATTTACTTTAGAACAAACAAAAGAAAATGATAGTGTTGAAGTTTCTAAACGAGGATTTACTACGCAAAAACTTAAAATTTCATCAGAAAACTTTCTTTCTGTTCAATTAGAAGAAAAACCATTTTTGCTGGAAGAAGTTACGATTTCTAATAATCTGAAATACCTAAATACAATTTCTAAAATAGATCTTGAAATTCAGCCAATATCGAATTCACAGGATTTACTGCGAAAAGTTCCAGGACTTTTTATTGGTCAGCACGCAGGCGGAGGAAAAGCAGAACAAATTTTCCTGAGAGGATTTGACTGTGATCACGGAACAGATATTAATGTTACGGTTGACGGAATGCCGGTAAATATGGTTTCGCACGCACACGGGCAGGGTTATGCTGATCTGCATTTTGTAATTCCGGAAACGGTTGATAATATAGATTTTGACAAAGGCTCATACTTTGCAGATAAAGGCGATTTTACAACAGCCGGATATGTGGGTTTTAATACCAAAAATGCATTGCAAAACAGTTCTCTTTCTTTTGAAGGCGGGCAGTTTGATACTTTTCGCACCGTGGCTTTATTTAATTTACTCAACAAAGAAAATCAGTCAGCTTATTTTGCGGGCGAATATATGATGACTGATGGTTATTTTGATGCACCACAAAATTTTAACCGAATTAATCTATTTGGAAAATATTCGGCTAAAATGAATAACGGAGACAGACTGGCATTATCTGTTTCGCATTTTAAAAGCCAATGGGATGCCAGCGGACAAATTCCGGATCGTGCTGTAAATGATGGTACTATTTCTCATTATGGAGCCATTGATCCAAATGAGGGAGGAAATACAGGAAGAACTAATTTCAATTTGCAATATGATGCTGTTATAGATGAAAATGCCAAAATCAAAAACACGGCTTATTTAAGCAAATACGATTTTGAACTTTATTCAAATTTTACTTTTTTCTTAAACGATCCTGTAAACAGCGATCAGATTAAACAAAAAGAAAACAGGACTATTGTAGGTTTTCAGTCTGAATACGACAACAAAATCAGTGATAAATGGCTGTTTAAGTTAGGCGCAGGTTTACGAAATGATAATAATAAAGATGTTGAACTTTCGCATACCGTAAACCGAAAAACAGTTCTGGATTATTTAAGTTTAGGAACTGTAAATCAAACCAATCTGTTTACGTATTCCAGTTTTGATTTTACATCAGGAAAATGGCTTATAAACTCAGGAATACGTCTGGATTATTTTAAGTTTGGATATGAAGATCAGCTGGCTTCAAGTTATACAAACCAAACGCAGACCAAAGCCATTGTAAGTCCAAAACTTAACTTTTTATACACTCAGAATTCTCAACTGCAATATTTTTTAAAGCTAGGAAAAGGATTTCACAGCAATGATACACGCGTTGTTGTGGCACAAAAAGGAGAAAAAATACTTCCAGAAACGTATGGTGCAGATTTAGGAATTAACTGGAAACCTTTTCCAAGAATGATTATAAACTCTGCGGTTTGGTATTTATATCTGGCGCAGGAATTTGTATATGTAGGAGACGAAGCTGTTGTAGAGCCAAGCGGAAAAACAGAAAGAAAAGGTTTTGATTTTGGTTTTAGATATCAATTAACCAATTGGTTATTCTGGAATACAGATTACACCTATACACACGCAAGATCAATTGATGAACCCAAAGGAAATGATTATCTGCCATTGGCGCCGGTTCATACTGTAATGAACGGATTTTCAGTAAAAGGTCTAAAAGGATTTTCAGGAAGTTTACGAACAAGATTTTTAGGTGATCGTCCGGCAAACGAAAATAACTCGGTAATAGCAAAAGGATATTATATAACTGATTTCTCTGTAAGCTATCAAATTAAAAAAGTTTCAATAGGAGTGAATATCGACAATATTTTTAATAAAAAATGGAAAGAAACACAATTCCTTACAGAATCAAGACTGGCAAATGAAACTGATCCTGTAGAAGAAATTCACTTTACAGCAGGAACACCTTTTAATGCAAGATTAATTTTGAAATACAGCTGGTAAAAGACCAATATTTTTGACAAAAAAGAATCCCTCAAAACATTTATTTTGTTTTGAGGGATTCTTTTTTGTAAGCTTGTCGTTTTGATTTTAAAATCAAATAAGATGCTCTTCATTTGTATTGTTTTCTGAAATATCATTTTGATTTTCAGTACAGTCAAAATTGCTGTGTTCAGGTTTTTCGTCCCAGTCTCCCCAGTCTCCCTTGTATGTTTTAATACAGATAAGTTCGTCATTATCGCCTGAATAAATTCTTGTACCGCAAATACTGCTGTAACTTTTGCCGTGTTTTGTTTTTAAATTTTCCATGACTATATGATTATAAGTTTTGTTAAGTATAGCTTGATATGAGTAAGTAAGTAATTCTGATAATTGACATTATCATATTCAATTTTTCAGGAAGTAAATTTAAATATATTGATTACCAGATTCTTATATTTAAAATGGAGAAGTTTTATATAATTCCCATATAAAAAATCTGACTCTATTTTTATTTGTATGATTCTGTTTTTTAATGCATTACGAATTTTGTAATAATAGTCTGTAATTGTGAAACAAATAAAGTTTATAAGGTTCTACTTTTGAAAAGTACAAGCAAAAGTTATAATTATGAGAACGGTATTTAAATCAAAAATGATGTTTGTCCTGATTATTGCAGGATTATTAGGTTCGTGCAAAAATAATCAGGATGGATACAGCGATGAAATCGAAACCAGTAAAACGCCAATAGACAGTGCAAACGTGACGGCCGATACTACGCAAACAATGGATAATTCTACAGCCGGTGCCGGAAGTGTGCAAAATAATGCGCCTGAAGGAAACAACAGTACCACAGGTTCTAAAACAGGAACTGGGAGCGGACCGGGGGAAAGTAAGAATGACGGTTCGACATACTCCGGATCTTCAGGATTGCAAAAAGATAGTACGGCTTCTAAAACAAAAGAAACCAAAGATAAAATTCGTAAATAAAAAGTATTTCTACGTTTACTTGTTACGCGAAAAGCCTGAAAAATTTAATTTTTACAGGCTTTTTTATTTTATTTATTATTTCGGCTTCGAATTTTTAATATCGGTTTTGTACGAATTTTAAATAAAATATTTCATCTTTATATTCTCAATTATAGAAATTAGAAAATTTACTATGAAGAAAACTTTATTTTTTTTGCTGGCGCTTTCGGGTATTTTGTGCCATGCTCAGGAAACTCCAACAACAATGATTGTCGATGCAATTTATTCACCATCTAAAAAAGAAAAACTTGCCACAGATGCATACGAAGTTTTTAAAACCAATAAATTTTTAGATTTTAAAAATAAAGAAACACTTATTGAGAAAATAGAAGGTTCTGTTTATAAGAAAACGGATTTAAACCATTTTTTTTCCGAAAAAAAAGACTGGAATGAAATAGAAAAAGAAGATATTTCAACTTTTGAAAAAGCTGAAAATGCCGAATATTCTTTTCTAAACAATACAATGACAGAAATCAGAACAGAATATGGAAGTTATGATGTTCGAAAAGAAATAAAAACAGTTTATAATTCTAAATGCTTTGTACTGCTTTTTGAGAAAAAATATTTTGTGGGAAACAATTATAACCGTACAGAAAGCATTGCCAATGTTTATGATACTCAAAACAGGGTTACTCAAATAACCCAAAAAACGGAATACAATAAAAAAGAAAATAATACCAAATCTGTTATCACAATTAAGTATAACGGCGATTCTGTACATATTACCAGTGAAAATGGAAATATGCTATGCGAATTTATTCGTAATGAAAATCCTTCTGTATCTGTTTCTAAACTAAGTCCAAATGCAACCGTAGATTATTTTCGATATGCTTTAATCCAGCAGAAAATAGTAAATGCCAAAGAACACTGCACAGAAAAAATGGCACAAAAGGTCGAAAAGATACTGCTCTCTTATCCTAATATTACAGATATAAAAAGTCTGGGCGGAAGCGGAACCTTTGGAGAAAAAGTCACAATTAAAGAAAATTGGGTTATTAGTTTTGATAACAAAACAGAAAAATGCAACGCTGTTTTTTATTTACTAAAACAAAAAAACGGCTGGAAAATAGATGATTTTGAGATTAACAAATAAGTTTGCAGAAACAATCCTGTTTTTTCTCTTTTGAATACGATTTATAAAAGAAAATGAAAGGTATTTTAAATTTATTCTTGTTAAAACTTGATTTTATTGAAAAGAATGCAATGTTTGACGATTTATGTTTTGGATTATAAGGTGAAAAATGTTTAATATTGCGTTTTTGATCTTCACCTTTTTTAAATAATGTCTGTTTATAGCAAATATGCTGACCATATTCTACTAAATCTCCTTAAGGAAGATGATCAGCTGGCCTATACAGAAATTTTCGAAAGATATTCCAAAATTCTTGTCAATCATGCTTTTAAGATGCTTGGCAGTCAGGATGAAGCCAATGATGTCGTTCAGGAAGTATTTTTAGCAATATGGAATAAACGACTGGAATTAATTATTACCGGATCTCTTTCTTCTTACTTATACAAAGCAGTAAAAAACAGAATTCTTAATCATATTGCCCACGAAAAAGTGGTTTCTCGATATGCTGATTCTATTTCAGATTATATTGAAAATGATTACGTTTTTGCCGATTCTAATCTTAGAGAAAAAGAATTAGAAGCAATTATTGCTAAAGAAATTGCTTTACTTCCTGAAAAAATGCGCGAAGTTTTCCTTTTAAGAAAAGTTGAAGAACTTTCGTATGATGAAATTGCAAATCAGTTAAATATTACCGATAAAACGGCAAAACAACAAGTATATAATTCAGTCAAAATTCTTAGAGAAAAGCTGAAATCGTTGATGCACGTTTTTGTCTGGTAAATTATTATAATTCTTTTTGTTAATTTTTAAAATATTTTCTTCTCGTAACTTCTTCATTAGTAAATAGAAAACATCATTTCTTGTGTTTTACTAACGATTTAATAATATTTTTTTAAACTTTTTTTGTTTTTGTCTATGACAAAAGCACTTTATAACTGTCTTACTTAAAACAGGATAAAATTTTCCTTTATAATTATGAATGAATCAGAAATCTCAGCATTGCTTCGAAAACATCAGGAAGGCACTTTATCTCCAGCCGATCAGGATAAATTAGATGCGTGGTATTTACATAAAGTTTCAAACAGCAATTTACAGCTTAATGAATATGAGCTTGAAGAAAGTTATCAAAAACTAAAATCAAAACTGCCGTTATATCAGGAACCAAAAGTTATAAGTATCTGGCCTCGTGTTGCAGTCGCAGCATCGATAGTTTTATTGTTAGGAACGGGAATATTTTATTTTTCTAAATCAGAAAAAGAGCAAAACATTCAGGTTGCAGCAAAACCGCTTGAAATCGCTCCCGGAGGAAATCGTGGTATTTTGACACTTTCTAACGGTAAGCAGATTATTTTATCTGATTTATCGGCAAAAGATACGATCGCTCAGGAAGGAGATCAGGATGAAGTTACCATTAAAATGGGTGCCAACGGAGTAATTACGTATGTAATAAATCCAAATGCGGCCGGCTCAAAAGCTGATGATAATTCGTTTAATACACTTTCTACACCTACCGGCGGACAATATAATATTGTTTTGGCAGACGGAACAAAGGTATATCTAAATGCAGTTTCGTCTATTAAATATCCAACTCAGTTTAATGGAAATCAAAGAATTGTTGAGTTAGAAGGGGAAGCTTATTTTGAAGTTGCCAAAGACAAATCGAAACCTTTTATCGTAAAATCTGATAAACAGTCTATTGAAGTTTTAGGAACTCATTTTAATGTTCATGCTTATGATAATGAATCGATTGTAAAAACAACTTTGTTAGAAGGAAGTGTAGCGGTTAGCTCAAAAAATCAAAAAGCGATTTTAAAACCGGGACAGCAATCTAATGTTTCTGACAATACGACTAAAATAACGGTTAAAGATGTTGATACAGAAGCAGCAATTGCATGGAAAAACGGCCGATTTAAATTTGACAATGCCGATTTAAAATCGGTTATGAAACAATTGGAACGCTGGTACGGAATTAAAGTAGAATATCGCGGCGATGTTTCTGATGTAAGATTTAACGGAGGTACGTTTAGAAATAAAAATTTATCTGAAGTATTAAAAGTACTTGAGCTTAGTAATATCAAATTTAAAGTAGAAGGAAAAACGATTATTGTATATCCCTGATTTTAGATTTATCCCATTTATGTTGAGACTATAAATTAAAAAACCAGAGGCAGTTGCGATGCTTCTGGTTGTTAATAGAGTTTATAGCCAATATAAGTTTGTCCACCTATTGTTTAACTATAACCAATGTAAATGTATGAAATTAAATTTACAACCAAAAAAACCTTACAAAAAACTCACGAAAAAAATTCCGAAATGTAATTTTCAGAATCAATTATGGCTTTTTAGTATGCTGCTAATGCTTTGTAGTTTTTCAAGCCAGGCACAAAGTATCACAATTAATTTTAAAGACGCGCCTCTTGAAAAAGTTTTAAAAGAAATTGGAAGACAGGCAAATTACGAAGTTTTTTACACTCAAAAACTGCTTAAAGATGCTAAACCTGTAAGTATTAATGTAAAGAATTCATCTTTGAATGAAGCTTTAAATCAGGTTTTTAGAAATCAAAATGTAAAGTTTACCCTTACCAACCAAACGATAGTGGTAACGGCTCCAAAAACCGAAGATCGGGGAAACGACCTAATCGATATTCGAGGAAAAGTATTGAATAACAAAAATGAACCTTTTCCGGGAGTAACGGTTACTGTTGCCGGAACAAACAGAACAAGTATTACTGATTTTGACGGAGGTTTTGCTCTTGATAAAGTTTCTCCAAATGCCATTCTTGAATGTTCTGGATTAACTATTGAGAAAAAATCTTTTGGAATCAGCGGCCGTACAGATTTAACCCTTGTTGTAGAAGATAAAATTTCTACAATGAAAGAAGTTGTAATTACAGGTTACCAAACTATTGCCAGAGAACATTTTACAGGTTCTATTGCAAAAGTTGATGAAAAAACCCTGAACGAAAATATCAACAGTAATTTAATGACCGCACTTGAAGGACGTGTTTCAGGTTTGATGTATCAGAAAAATCCAACCGGAGCTTCTGCAGATACTCCAATTTTGCGTGGTATGGGAACTTTTTCTACGTCTACAGTTGGGTATAGTCCGCTTATAGTAATTGACGGGCTTCCAACAGAATTGACTTTAGACGAAATTAATCCGTATGATATTGAAAGCGTCAATGTTTTAAAAGATGCTGCTGCGGCTTCTATTTATGGTTCGCGCGCGGCTAATGGTATCATTGTCTTAACGACTAAAAAAGGAAATGGAAGATTGAAGGTAACAGTAAACTCTGATTTTTTTATTGCTGACAAACCAGATTTGAGAGATATGAATTATGCATCTACAAGCGACATAATCGATCTTGAACAAGCGGTTTATAATAGAGAAAGAGGCAGATATGCCGATACAGCGACAATGTTTAACAGTTATGGCGATATTGGAAACAGCAGTATGAAATATTACAGTCCGCTTTATCAGCTTAACAGAAACTTGGAAGAAGGTAAAATCAGCAGTACAGATTACAATAATACTATTGGTCAATGGAGAAAGAATGACTATATAAAAGATTACCGTGATAATGTATGGCAGAAAGAATTTAGACAACGTTATAATGTTGCCTTTTCAGGAAGTACCAGCAAACAAAATACATATGTTTCGCTTAATTATGACCAATCTCAAAATCGTATTGTAAATAATCAGAGTCGTAATTTTAATCTTTATGCAAAAAGCAGTTTTCAGGTAAACAACTGGTTAAACGCTACATTTGGAATAAACGGAACATACAGCAATGATGATGTTACAGATAATGATTTCAGTAAATACGATATTCAAAAAAGATACGAACGCATTACAGATGATAACGGAAATCGTGTATTGTCTTCATTCGTTGGTATTGGCGACGGCTTTACTTCCGGAGCCATTATTAATCCCGCTGTAGCAGAGAAAATAGCTGGTTTAAGTGGTTTTAAATCAACTGGTTTTAATATTTTAGACGAGCTTAACAATGGTATTATAAAGCAAAGCTCATTAAGTTTGAGAACATTTGCCAATATTCGTGCTAAAATATGGAGAGGCTTAAGTTTTAATACACAATTTCAGTATGAAGTAAGGAAAAACGATAATGAGCAATATTACAGTGTTGACTCTTATAGAATGCGTATGGCAATTAATGCATTAACGGGATATAACCCAACAACAAATGCTTATACGTATGTAGACGGTTTTTCTGCTGGAGGTCGTTACAAACAATGGAACAGTCAGGCAAGTAATTATTCTTTTAGAAACCAGTTAGATTACAATCAGGATTTTGCAGACGGAAAACATTCTATAAATGCACTTGCAGGTATGGAAATGCGCGAAACTTTTGTTCCTAGAACTATAGAACAAATTCGTTACGGTTATGATCCGGTTACACTTACTTCGGCAACGCTTAATACCCTTGCTTTAAGCCAGACAGGAGCTCCAAGTTATATTTATGGAAACAATAGAACATTGGGTGCGCCGTCAAGAACACAGACGGAAGTTTTACATCGTTATTTCTCTGTATTCAGCACTTTAGGTTATACTTTTTTATCTAAATATAATGTTACAGGAAGCTACAGAATAGACAGAGCCGATTTGTTTGGGGTAGATCCTAAATATAAAAACCGTCCATTATGGTCTGCAGGTTTAGGATGGAATATCAGCAGCGAAGAATTCATGAAAGATATAAAATGGGTTAATACACTTAAACTGAGAGCCACTATTGGAGTTAACGGAAACGTAGATCAAAGTACAACTCCGTATGTAACAGCTACCAGAAAAAATGACAATTTATACCAGTCGCTGCAATACATTAATATTACCGGACAGCCAAATCCAATGCTGAGATGGGAGAAAACACAAGGAACCAATCTTGGTGTAGATTTTAGTTTATTCGGAAATAAATTAAACGGAACCATCGATGTTTACAGAAAATACAGCAGTGACTTATTGGCTACAACAGATTTAGATCCAACAGTTGGTGCAACAACCAGAAGAATTAATGCCGGAGCTTTGCAAAATAAAGGTATAGAATTCAATTTTGGTTCTGAATGGTATAATAATGGTAATTTTAAAATTGCTTCTAATTTAATTTTAGCATTCAATAAGACAACTGTAGAAAAAGTTACAAGAGCTCAGTCTTCGGCATCGGTTTATGTGAGTTCTCCAATAGATTATTTTAAGATTGATGAGACTTATAATAGTTTATATGCTTACCAATATGGAGGAACTGTAAACGGATATCCTTATGTTTTAGATGAAAACGGAAATCCGTCAATTACTTTTGACAATAATGGAAACCCGATAGGAACTTCAATTAAAACCATTACAAATCCGGATGCCCTTGTAAACATGGGAAGTCTAACGCCAACTTACACTGGTTCAGTTTCACAACGCTTTTCATACAAACAATTCGACCTGAATTTCTTGTTTGTTTTTTCTGGAGGAAATGTAATGCGTAAAGAAACGATGGACATGAGCATAGATGCTGTAACACTTAATGGAATTGCAGATCGTTACACAGATTCAAACAGAAATGACAATACCCGTTTATTTGTAGATTTTGACGAAAGTGTTAGAAATTATGCAGGAACAATCAGCAGTCAATGGAGAAATTCAACGGCAAATGTTGTAGACGGCGATTTCATTAAATTAAGAAATGCCTCATTAGCTTATAATTTATCAAAAAACTTGGCTAACAAGATTAAATTGTCATCGGCAAAATTAACTTTTCAGGTAAATAATATTTGGTATTGGAGCGCTGCAGGAAATCGTATTGACCCTGAAGTATATTCAGCAAACATTGGTACGCGTAATTTACCATCGCCTACAACTTATTTATTAGGCTTTAATCTTACACTTTAAAAAAAAATGAAACAGATATATATAACACTGCTGTCGGCTTTGATGTTTACCGCATCATCTTGCGAAGATTATACCGATGTTACTCCAAAAGGATCTTTAGTTGTTGAAACAGCGTCACAATTTTATGAAATGGTTTCGCTTCCTAACAGAGGTTATCCAATTAACAATTTCCAGTATTTATCAGACGATCAATGGATGAGAGAATCCAATGTTATTGGAAGAACACCAAACATTGATATCCTCAATTTTACTTTTGATGAAACTGTAGACCGTGTTTCTTTATTAGGAGGCTCGAGTTTCTACAATCAGGCTTACACTTACATTAACAGATGGAATACCATTATTACATTAGTTGATGATAGTAAAGGAGACGATAATACCAAGCAATTGGCAAAAGCCGAAGCAAAAATTTACAGAGCCTACGATCATTTTTTATTAATAAATACGTATGCAAAAGGATACGATCCGCAGACGGCTGCAACGGATGGCGGAATCTGTATTATGGACAAATTTGATTTAGAATCACAGCCTTCAAAATCAACAGTAGCACAGGTTTATGATTTTATCCAAAAAGATATAGAAGAAGCACTGCCGTATCTTCAGGAAAAACCCTTAGATGTTTATCATCCTTCGCTGGCATTTGCTTATGCATTTAAAGCCAAAGTACACTTGTTTAAACGTGAAATTGCCAATGCTCAGGCAGCGGCAGAAAAATCTCTAAGTTACAATAATCAAATATTTGATATGGTGGCTTACAATGCTCAGGGCGGACCAACAGCAGTAGCAGTTCCTGCGGCAAATAATGTAGAAGTACTAAGTTATATGTATATGTTGGGATATACAGAAATGAATTTAGGACAGCTTTATGTTATCAGCCCGGAATTAAGAACTTTATTCGGAACTAATGATGCACGTTTTAATTTGTTCTTTAATACCACAAGTACAAGCAATTTAGATCAAGGTTCGAATACAGCATATTGGGGAACACAATATACAAGATTCTTCTACCCAACTGTTGGAATGAAAACTACAGAAGTTTATTTAATGCTGGCCGAATGTTATGCGAGAGAAAATAAATTGAATGAAGCTGTAGACGTTTTAAATACTTTAAGAGCGAAACGAATTTTATCTGGCACTGTAAATCTAACTGTTCCGGCAACCAGAAAAGAAACAATGGAACTTGTTGTAAACGAACGCAGAAAAGAACTTTTATTTGGTTTTAACCGTTTTTTTGATCTTAAAAGATTAAACACAGAAACAGAATATGCTAAAACTATAACAAGAGTATTTCCAATTGTAAATAAAACCGTTCCGCAGAAAACGTATACGCTGCAGCCGGGTTCAAGATTATATATTATTCCATTTCCATTGTCTGTTCTGCAAAAAAATCCAAAATTAACATTAAATACAGACGAAAAAGTTCCGTTTTAATTCCAATGAAGAAATTATTTATTTTACTAATCATGCTGACTGCCGTGCAGCAGCATGGTTTTGCTCAAACCCCCGAGAAAAAGGCAGATAGTACCAGTACACAGCCAAAAGGCATGCAGCCTTACAATAAGGTTATTACAGACAAAGCCAAAAACAAAACAGGTCTTTTTACTGTAAGTCAGGTTGATACTAAGTATTATTTTCAAATTCCGGACAGTTTGTTTAACCGATACATGCTGGTTGTAACCCGATATCTTTCTACTCCTGAAGGAATAGGGATTTTTGGCGGTGAAAAAGCAAATGAGCAGACTATTTATTTTGAAAAAGGGGCAAACAACACCATTTATTTAAGATCATTACAATACAGGCAAGATGTTCGTTCATCTGATTCTATGCTGGCAAAAGCGTTGGCAAATAGTAATGAAAACCCAATTGTAGCGGCATTTCCAATCAAAACAACCAATCCAGATACAAAAAATGTAGTTATTGATGTAACGGATGTTTTTAAGAAAGACAATGCAATGTTTGCTATTGAAAGTAAAGAGAAAACAGAGAAAAAACTAACATCTCTTGCCGATGATAAATCGTTTATTGAAAACATTGATTCCTATCCAATTAATATTGAAGTAAAAACGACAAAGACTTATACAAGTTCTACTTTGAGCAGCGGGAGTACTACATTGCGTTTAAATACATCAATTGTACTGCTTCCAAAAACGCCGATGCGTAAACGTCTATTTGATGAGAGAGTAGGGTATTTTGCTAATAAATATGTACTGTTTGATGATGACGAGCAAAGAGCACAGAAAAAATTTATAGTACAGCGTTATCGTTTAGAGCCAAAAGACAAAGACATCAAAAAATATTTAAAAGGCGAATTGGTTGAACCAAAAAAACAAATCGTCTATTACATTGATCCGGCAACGCCAAAAAAATGGAGACCGTATTTAATTGCGGGAATCAACGACTGGCAGAAAGCTTTTGAAGCAGCAGGTTTTAAAAATGCAATAGTTGGTAAAGAATGGCCGGAAGACGATAAAACAATGAGCTTAGAAGACGCACGATATTCTGTAGTAAGATATCTTGCTTCTGAAACACCAAACGCTTACGGACCAAGAATCAGCGATCCAAGAAGCGGTGAAATTATAGAAAGTCATGTAGGCTGGTATCATAATGTGATGAAATTAGTACAAAGATGGTACATGATTCAGGCTGGACCTTTAGATCCAAGAGCCAGAAAAATGTATTTAGATGATGACTTAATGGGACAGTTAATCCGTTTTGTTTCTTCGCATGAAATCGGACACACAATTGGTCTTCGTCACAATATGGGAGCGAGCTACGCAACTCCGGTAGAAAAACTTCGAGATAAAAAATGGGTAGAAGAAAACGGTCATACGGTTTCTATTATGGATTATGCCCGTTTTAATTACGTAGCACAGCCAGAAGACAATATCAGTCCGCAGGGCATTTATCCACGAATTGGAATGTACGATAAATGGGCTGTAAAATGGGGTTACAATTATTATCCAAACGCTAAAGATGAGTTCGAAGAAGAAACAATCCTTGCAAAATTAACAACAGACAGCCTGACTGCAAACCCTAAATTATGGTTTGGAGGCGAAGGTAAAGACGAAGATCCGCGCAGTCAGTCAGAAGATCTTGGAGACGATTCTGTTCTAGCGAGTGATTATGGTATTAAAAATCTAAAAAGAGTAGTGCCAAATCTAATTCAGTGGACATATCAGCCAAACGATGCTTACGATAATTTATCAGATATGCATAAAGCGGTTGTTGGGCAATATTCAAGATACTTGTATCATGTATTAAAAAATATTGGCAACAATTACATTACTAAAAGAACTGTTGATGAAAAAGGTGTTGTTTACCAACCAATTCCAAAAGCTAAAGTAAAAGCAGCAATAGGATATGTAGGAAGACAATTGTTTGAAGCACCGCTTTGGATGTATCCGCAGGAAATTGAGCAGCTTATTCCGCTAAAAACGGCAGAGCAGATTTCAGATCAGCAGAATCAGGTTTTAAATATGCTTTTAAGTTCTGGAATGCTTTATAACATCAGTCTAAAAACAATGCAGTCAGAAGGAGCTTATACCGTTCCGGAATTTTTAAACGATTTACAACAGACAGTCTGGGTAAAATTCAGCGGAAACGAAAAACAAGATTTTTACAGACGCAGTTTACAACGCGGTTATATTGAAAAATTAGGAATGTTATTATTACCTAAAGAAGTAGAACCAGGAAAAGCTTTAAATGCAGCACAACGAAGTGACGTGAGATTATATGGCAGACAGCATCTTTTGAAATTAAAAACAGAAGTAACCAAATCGATGAATGCTGCAACAGGATTTAACAAAGACCATTACGAAAGTATTTTATTAGAAATAGATAAAATCATTACCAAATTAGACAAACCTACATCATGAAAAAAGTATTCATCATAACGTTGATTTTCTTAAGCGCATTCGCAAATGCCCAGTTAACCTCAAAAGAAGAAGTAGTTCCGGAACAGGTTGCAAAACGCGAGACAGAAAAAAAGGAAATCACAAAAAGCTATCTGGCTCTAAAAAACAGTTTTTTAATTTCTGATAGTCTTGCTGTAGTTAAGAATGCTGAAGCATTGAAAAACGCCTTAAAAAATTTCAAGTTTAAAAAACTGACTCTTGAAAAAATGAATGAAGCAACAACATCAAGAAGAGAAATTATGGAGTTGGCTTCTCAGCTTACAGCCACTAAAAACATTAATAAACAACGTAAAATTTTTGAAACCCTTTCTGTAAAATACTGGGATCAGGCAGTGAAATTCAAGCCTGCTGATACACCTTTATATTTGCAGGTTTGCCCAATGACAGGTGCTGTCTGGACAAGTGACAGCAAGGAAATCAAAAACCCTTATTATCCAAAAAATATGCTTACCTGTGGTGAAGTAAAAAGCAGTATATAAAGATTAATTTTGATTTAGTTTGATAGATACGGTATTCTGAATAAGAAGCCGTATTTATCTTTTATAGCAGAGAATTACCAATTTCCCTGTAAGCCTTCCTTAAGTGCAGCATTGTATTTTTCTAAATCAAAGCTGTACAAATCTGGTGCTTTATGCGCGCCGCCTTTTCTTGATTCATCCAATTTGGTCAGGATATCAAAGCGCAGGATTTTTCTATAGAAATTTCCTCTATTTAATTTTTTACCCAAAATACCTTCATATAATTTTTGAAGCTCAGGCATTGTAAATTTCTCAGGAAGAAGATTATAACCAATCGGATGATTGTTTAATTGTTCACGAAGGGTCATAAGAGCTTTATCAAAAATAGTTCGGTGATCCATCATAAAAGCTGGAAGATTTTCTATCGAATGCCATTTTACAACGCTTGAAAACTCGTCAATATTTAATTTCACCTGCGAATGTTCTGCGAGAGCATAATAGCCAATAGAAACAAAACGCTGCTTGTGCCACATACTGTCATCATAATCCTTAAAAGCAAATTCAGAACGGTTTAAATTTCCGAAAGTATAAAATTGCTGCAGGTAAATATTCTCTGTTCCGGTTCTGTCTTTTAAAATTCTAACTGCCGCATCGTCAACATTTTCTAACTTTTCTACATAACCTCCGGGAAGTCCCCATTCTTCACGGTCTTTCATTTTTAAAATCAAAACCTGAAGTTCATTTTCGTGAAAACTGAAAATAACACAGTCAATAGAAAGTGTTGGAATAAATCTTTCCCAAGACTCTGCTGAACGTATTTCTAGTAGTTTTTTAAATTCCATAAGGGTACAATTAGCTTCAAATTTAAACTTTTTAATAGTTACGAGTCAAATTAGTTCAGTTTTTTCTGATGCTTTTTAGAGCGTCACAAAAAAAAGATAAAAGGTTATAATTTATTTTTTCGAACATTCTTCCATTTTGAGATATCAATTTTTAAAGGCTTTCTTTTTTCAATAATTACAAGACTTTACGCAAACGAGGTAGTTTGTTTTTAGTTTGAATTGACAATTCAGTTCAATATACTTATTTGTTGTTTTTATGGAATTTTTAGCTCGCTTATAATGCTAAATTACAAATTATAACACCAATTATTTGTTGATATGGAAAATAGTATTTAATATTGCTTCATTATGAAGCAATGAAAATTTATAAAGCATAAAACTAGCTTACATTATTCATGATGTGTGAAGTAAATAGTAAAACGGGAACGATTTCTAAACTAAAAGACTTTAAAACCATCTATATTATGAAACATAGAATTACAAAAACAGTAAGGGTAACGCTTTTAACAGCGCTTGTACTTTCAAGTCTGTCTTTTAATACGTTACCAAAAAATGAAAAAGATCCTGTAATTACGATTAACGGATTTACGTTTACCGATTTCAATAAAAACGGAAAACTAGATTTGTGGGAAGATACTCGTCTGCCTGTTAATCAGAGAATTGAAGCGATCATTAAGGAAATGACCAATGCCGAAAAAGTAGAATTACTAATCGGAACGGGAATGCCCGGAATCGAAGTTTTGACAGGTCCAGTTGGAGATTCTAAACAAGGTCTTGTTCCGGGAGCAGCAGGAGGAACAGCTTCTTTTGAACGTTTCGGAATTCCTGCAACGGTTGTAGCCGACGGGCCGGCAGGTTTGCGAATTGCGCCTACAAGAGAAAACGACTCTAAAACGTATTATGCAACGGCTTTTCCGGTTGGAACGGCTTTGGCTTCAACTTGGAATAAAGCACTTTTGGAAGAAGTTGGAAAAGCAATTGGAAATGAAGTCAAAGAATATGGAGTTGACGTTTTATTAGCACCAGCATTAAATATTCAGAGAAATCCATTAAACGGAAGAAACTTCGAATATTACTCTGAAGATCCGTTGATTTCTGGAAAAACGGCTGCAGCGATTGTAAACGGAATTCAGTCGCAGGGTGTTGGAACTTCTATTAAACATTTCGCAGTAAATAATGAAGAAACGAATCGTTTGACCATCAACGCGCATGTTTCTGAAAGAGCGATTAGAGAATTGTATCTTAAAGGTTTTGAGATTACAGTTAAAGAATCGCAGCCTTGGACGGTAATGTCTTCATATAACAAATTAAACGGAGAATATACATCTGATAGAAGAGATTTATTGACTCAGGTTTTAAGAGACGAATGGGGTTTTAAAGGAATTGTAATGACCGATTGGTTCGGAGGTTTTCCGGGTTTTGAATCGATTCAAAAAGGCGGTATTTCGGATGTTGTAAAACAAATGAATGCTGGAAACGATCTTTTGATGCCGGGAATTCCTGCTCAGAAAAAAGCGTTATTAGAAGCTTTAAATTCAGGAAAATTATCTCAGGAAGCAGCGAATACGAATGTGAGAAGAATTTTAGAATACGTTTTCCGCACGCCGACTTTCGCTAAATACAAATACAGCGATAAACCAAACCTAACTCAAAATGCGGCTGTAACGAGAAGTGCGGCAACTGAGGGAATGGTTTTACTTAAAAACGAAAAAAATGCGTTGCCTTTTGCTGACAAGCAAAAAGAAGTTTCGTTATTCGGAGTTACGTCATACGCTTGGATTACAGGCGGTACAGGAAGCGGGAGCGTAAACAATAAGCATACAGTTTCTCTTTTAGAAGGATTAAACGCTGCGGGTTATAAATTAGATAAGGAATTAACAGATTTATATACACCGTATGCAGAAAAAGAGCAGGCAGCAGAAAAAGAAAACAGAAAGAAAAGAGGTGTTTTGGCTTTGCCTGAAAGACTTCCAGAAATGAAAATGGACGACGCTTTCTTAGCTAAAAAAGCGGGAAGTTCTGAAATTGCTTTTGTAACTCTTGGAAGAAACTCCGGAGAAGGCGGGGATAGAGTAGTAGACAACGATTTTAATATGGCAGCAGAAGAAATTGAAATGCTGGACAGAATCTCTAAGGCTTTCCATGCAAAAGGTAAAAAAGTGGTGGTGATTTTAAATATCGGCGGTGTAATCGAAACGGCTTCTTGGAAAGATAAAGTCGATGCCATTCTATTAGCTTGGCAGCCGGGACAAGAAGGCGGACATTCTGTAGCCGATGTTATTTCTGGAAAAGTAAATCCGTCAGGGAAATTGACAATGACGTTTCCTGTAAAATATGCTGATAATTCTTCGGCTAAAAACTTCCCTGGAATTCCTGCAGATAATCCAAAAGAGGTAACTTATGAAGAAGGCGTTTATGTTGGATACCGTTATTTTAATACTTTCAATGTAAAACCATCTTACGAATTTGGTTTTGGAAGCTCGTACACCACTTTTGAATATTCTGGAATCAAAGTAAGTTCACCAACTTTTAAAGATAAAGTAACAGTTTCAGTTACGGTGAAAAATACAGGAAAAACGGCCGGAAAAGAAGTTGTTCAGTTGTATTTAAACGCTCCGTCTAAATCTATCGACAAACCAAAAGAAGAATTAAAAGCTTTTGGTAAAACAAAAGAATTAAAACCGGGAGAAAGCCAAACCTTAACTTTTACATTATCTCCTAAGGATTTGGCTTCTTTTATTGAAAGTAAAAGCGCCTGGGTTGCAGAAGCAGGAAAATACAATGTTCTTGTTGGAGCCTCTTCATTAGATATTAAACAAACAGCGTCATTTACAGTTGCAAATGAAATTACTGCTGAAAAAGTAAAGAAAGCTTTTGAATTAGATTCAAAGTTTACAGAACTAAAGCCTTAATTAGTTAGTTTATTTTTTGAAAACCGTCTCATTTTTTGTGGGCGGTTTTCTCTATTTATATATTTTGTGAATTTAGATTAACCAGCCTGCTCTTTTTTTCCATTCCTCAACTTCTAACTTTCGTTTTTCAAAATCTTTAGGAGGTAATTGATTTTCATTTTGGGCACGTTTTCTCATGATTTCTGTCTGCTCTTCAAGTGTGTTTAAGCCAATTCCTTTTCTTCTTTGGTTTACTTTATCCAAATTATCATAAACATTCGGACTTAAGAATCCGTTTTCATCCCAGTCAAATTGGGTGCCGTAAAGCTGTGGTTTGTTTTCAAAAACCGCAATTCGGTCAGAAAGATATGCTAAATTTATTTCTGCAGCTTTATTTTCGCTGACAGCAGTTTCTAATAATTTCAGACATTTTTTCATAAACTCCGGCTGGCTTATAGAATGCTGAATTATTAACCATGCAGCTTCTCCAGCTTCACTGCCTAATTTATCAATTGTGGGATATCCTATTTTTTCGATTATTTCATTTAAAAATGCTGCATTTTGGTTGTGCATTTTTTCCATTTCAGTATTATATCCTTCACCAAGTTTTTTATCAGCAATAAGTTTTTCCCTAAATTCTAAATCTTTGTTTTTAAGGTTAATTATTTGGGCAGCAAAGTGTGGATATTCCATTTTCAACCAGAATTAAGATTTTAAAAAAGCTTCAGCCATAAATTGTTCAAGGCTTTTTTCTTCCAATATTTCAATTGAAAATTCACCAAATCGTTTTGGCAGCCAGATAATTTTAACGCCGCTTGGCGAGTTTAAACTTTCTTTTGATAAAGGATTTCCATTTTCATCTTCAGGCTGTAAACCATTTGCAGTTAATTCATCAAAAGCGGCTTCAATATCTAAAACCGAATAACAATGTCTGTAAATAGTTCCTTCCCCTTTAGAATCCATTAAATTTTTAAGATTTCCTGAAAAAGGCTGTACAAGCATAAAACGCTCAAGACCCATTTTTACAACGGCATATGTAACATGAAGTTCGTCTCTTTTCCAATCAAATTTTTTTGAAATTTCGGCATTAAATATTTTTGAATAATAAGCACAAGCTTCGTCAAGATCTTTCACTAAAATATCAATGTGGCTGAATTTAAGTTCCATTCGTTTTTATTTGCTAATACAAAAATCAGCAGTTAATTATTATAAGATTTTACAGAATTCTAGATACAGCTTTTTATAAATCAAAAAAGTGTTTTACAAATTTAAGTTTTTAATAGTACAAACACTTTATTATGAGAGGTATAATTACGAATTAAATAAGAGTAAATTTCTTAGTTGTAATGGTAATAAAACATATTATAACAAATCATGATTTTTTTACTCTTAAAAGTATTAGAAATAATGCACAAAAAATCTGCCAACCCTTATTATATCTAATCTTCAAAGTAATATTTAATTATTACTATTAGTTATTTTTTATAAGTAAAAGTGTAATTAATATATAAGAAAACTACCTAATATTGCCTTTTATTGGGTCTATTTAATTAATCAATTTTTAGTTAGGTATTATTGAGATTCCAGCAGTTCCATAAATTGGGGATTGTGCCTGTCTGGACCGCCCGTCTTATGTTTTTAAGACGGGTTTTTAACTCTTTTTCAAATTTTACCATGTTATGAAAAAACTTTACATATCACGTATGTTGATTTTTTCTTATTCAATAAATTATTATAACGAACCTGGTTAAATCTTATTCTGCAGTTATCGAAGTTCGTTATGTATAATTCTATTTTACACCAAATGATTATGGTATAAAATAGTAGAATGAAAATTCAGCATACTCATATAGTAACAATTTAAGCTTTTTAATTAATGATATTATAGAAATATAATTATCGATGTTTTTAAAACCTTCTACTAAATTTTAAAATATAAGTTATGAAAAACCATTACACGCCATTTGTATTTTTGCTCTTCATTCCGGTTTCATTTTCAAATTCTGTTGATGCCAGTTCTCGTATTGTTGTGAAGAATCCGTTACCTCTAGTTCAAAATCATCCTTACCTTAATTTAAAAAAAGACTATTTATCTGAAATCGAAAGACACCGTGTGTGGCTTAATTTGACTAATAATGAAGGTCTTTTTAAACAGCTTTTAATCGCGTATGTAGAAGGAGCAACTAATAATTACGATCATAATTATGATGCTATTTCTATGGGAGCTAATAAATATGCAGATTTTTATAGTATTAATGAAGACAATAAATTAGCTATTCAGGGGCGCGCGCTTCCGTTTCTCGCAACAGATACCGTTCCGTTAGGATATAGTACAGAAATCGAGGGAGACTTAGACATTTCTATTGATCACGCTGACGGCATTTTATCTAATCTGGATATTTATCTGGAGGATAAAAAAATGGGTATAATGCATAATTTGACTAAAAGCCCTTATACATTTTCTACCGAAAAAGGCACTTTCTTAGATCGTTTTGTTATTCGTTACATGTCAGGCGGAACTTTAGGCAGAGATGAATTTGCCAGTAATTCTCAGAACGTAACCATTACTTCAAAAAATAAAGTTATTACATTAAAATCATATAAGTCTGCATTACAACAGGTTTCTGTTTATGATATATCTGGAAAACTTATTTACAATAACGCCAATGTTAAAACATTTGATTTACAGATCAGCAATATACAATCAGGTTCTCAAGTATTAATTGTTAAAGCACTTTTGGAAAATGGAAACAAGACAGCTCAAAAAGTACTGTTTTAATTTTTGCTGAATAATGCAATTAATAAATAACATTTTTGAATTAATTATTTAAGCTGTCTCCTAAAAACAGTTTGTAATATTGTCTTCACTTTTTTACGGCAGAATTTCTACTTGAAATTCTGCCGTAATTTTTTTTAGTTCCTATGTTGATTTATTAAAAAAACAATTATTACTCCTGTATTTATTTTGGGAGTTCGTTGTTAATTTTTATGGCAAAACGGGTGCTGCATAGAAAAAAATACGTTTTAAGAATAGAAATTATTAGAAATGCATAATCTGTCTATCCTTCTGATTAATTCGTCCATCTATGATAATAAAGTTGTTTCTAATTTTATTTTCGATTCAAAACTCAAATATTCAATCAATAAAAATTCAATGGTTTTGTAAAAATTGGTCATTTATATAAAGTTGAACTGGAGTATTGGTTGAAATTGATGCAGAAGATAAAATCAAAGGTTATTAATTAGTTAGAAATTTTTTGTTTGTTTTTATTAGAGAGGGAGGTTAAGTACAAATTTAATCTCCCTTGCTTTTGTTTCGAGGTAAAATGTGATAATTTATTAATTTGTATTATATGAAAAGAATAACTCTTAAATTTAAAAACAGAAGCAGCTTAAAAATGGTTCTTCCATTTTTTGCACTTCTGTTTTTTTGTTCTGCAAACGGACAAAATAATAATGATGAAAAAACAAAAAATGCAAAAGCTGTAATAGAAAGATTAATTGGCAGTCGTGTCAATGAATTTGAATTGAGTGTTGTTGAAAATAAAAATGAAAATAGAGAATGGTTTGAAATTGAAACTACAAACAACCTTGTCAAAATTAAAGCATCAAATAATACAACAATTTGTTACGCTGCTTACAATTTTCTGAGAGATATTGGAGCTGTTTTAGCCAGCTGGGAAGGAAACAGAGTTAATCTGCCTAAGTCATGGCCGAAATATTCTAAAAAAGGAGATACACCATTTAAATACAGAGAATATCTAAACGCCTGCACGTTTGGTTACACAACTCCGTGGTGGGATTGGAAACGCTGGGAACAGGAAATTGACTGGATGGCATTGCACGGAATCAATCTGCCAACCGCAATGGAAGGTCAGGAAGCCGTGTGGCAGGAATTATGGAAAGAATACGGATTAACCAATAATCAGTTAGAAGCGCATTTTGCGGGTCCGGCCTTTTTGCCTTGGCAGCGCATGGGAAATATCAACAGCCTCGAAGGTCCGTTGCCACAGGAATGGTTCAGCAAAAAAGAAGAACTTCAAAAGAAAATATTAGAAAGAATGCGAGCTTTAGACATGCATGCTGTTGTGCCGGCTTTTAGCGGTTATGTTCCAAAGGCTTTCGCCGAAAAACATCCGGAAGCTAAAATTACCGAATTAAATTCTTGGTCTGGCGGCGGTTTTGAAAGTACTTTTTTATTAGACTCAAAAGATCCCTTGTTTAAAAAAATTGGAAAACGATTTATCGAAATCTACACCAAAATGTATGGAAAGTCTAATTTCTATTTGGCAGATTCTTTTAACGAAATTGAACCGCCGGTTTCTGAACATAATAAATATGAAGAACTTGCTAATTACGGAAGTGCTATTTATGAAACAATTGAAGAAGCCGCTCCGGGCGCGGTTTGGGTTATGCAGGGCTGGCTTTTTGGAGACAACAAAAATTTCTGGACAAAAGAAGCTACAAGCGCCTTTTTAAGCAAAGTGCCCAATGACCGATTAATGGTGCAGGATTATGCCAACGACCGATATAAAGTTTGGGATAATCAGGAAGCATTTTATGGCAAGCAATGGACTTACGGATATGTACATAATTATGGAGGATCGAATCCTGTATATGGGGATTTAAATTTCTACAAAAATGAATTGACCAGTCTGCTTAAAAATCCGCATAAAGGAAATGTGGTAGGTTATGGTGCCATGCCAGAAGGTTTAAATAACAATTCTATTGTTTATGAATTTATTTATGATCTTCCGTGGAATCAGGGCGAACAATCTATAAAAGATTGGCTGACCAATTATTTGAATGCGAGATATGAGCAAAAAGCATCTGCTTCTGTTTTTAAAGCTTGGGAATTATTACTAGAATCAGTTTACAGCACTAAATATTGGGAAACCCGATGGTGGAATGATAGGGCAGGAGCGTATTTGTTATTTAAAAGACCAACGGCTACAATTACAGAGTTTAAAGGAAATCCTGGCGATAAGAATAAATTAAAAGAAGCTTTGGATATTTTAAAAACAGAAGCCAAGAAATACGATAAAAAGAATTTCATTCAATACGATTTAATCGATGCTTCAAGACATTACTATTCGCTTTGCATTGACGAAGATTTAATCGAATGTGTAAAAGCATATCAGCAGAAAGACATTGCAAAAGGCGATCAATTATTTAAAAAGATAAAAAAACAAGCTTTGGATATTGATAAACTAATGTCTGGGCAACCATTAAACAGCCTTAATTATTGGGTTAAATCAGCTGCAGAATACGGAAGCACGCCTGAAGTTTCTAAATTATATGTAAAAAATGCCAAAACATTAATTACACTTTGGGGCGGAGAAGGTCATTTAAATGATTATGCTTCGAGATCATGGCAGGGAATGTACAAAGGTTTTTACTGGCCAAGATGGAAAATGTTTTTAGAAGCTTTAAAAAAAGCAGCAGTTAATAACACACCATTTGATGAAACAAAAGAAAGAGAGTTAATCAAAAATTGGGAAATTAAATGGACAGAAAACAAATAATTTGAATACCACAATTGAAAAAAAACGTAAATGAATAAAATACGAATTAACTATAAACGAGAAACAAAGAACTATAAACCATAATCTTAAAATATATGAAATGAAATTTTACGAAATCGATTAATTAATAAGTTTTTAACTATAGAAATTTAGAAAAATAATTTTGCGAACCCTTGATATTACTGACTTTATAGAAATTATCCATGTTTATGAATAACTTGTCCATTTGTTAACATTTCTTTACCAGTAATTTCGTCAGTACTATTTAACCAATTAACCAAATATCACAATGGAAAAACTTAAACTTTTATTATTAGCCTTCTTCTTTGGCTTCTCCATTAATACCTGGGCACAAAAAACAGATGTGACCGGTGTAGTTTTAGATGACAAAGGAATTCCACTTCCAGCCGCTAACGTACTAGAAAAAGGTACGACCAATACTGTAACGACAGATTTTGATGGGAAATTTAGAATTTCGGTTTCAAACAAAAATGCAACTCTGGTATTTTCTTTTATAGGATTTGACGATCAGCCTGTAAAATTAGACGGAACAAAAACGAATCTTTCAATCAAATTACTATCGGGTACAACTAACTTAGAACAAGTTGTAGTTGTGGGTTATGGTAAAGGTTCTCGTAAAAACTTAACTACATCTGTAACTTCGATAAAAGCAGAAGAACTTAACCGTGGTGCGATCAGCGATGTAGGACAGCTTTTGCAAGGTAAAGTTTCTGGTTTAAATATTTCTTCCAGCGGTGACCCAACAAAAACAGCTTCTGTAGTTTTGCGTGGAGCTTCGACATTAAATAGTTCACAAGGGCCATTTTATGTAATTGATGGAGTTCCGGGAGTAGATATTTCGATTATTTCTCCAGATGATATTGCTACAATCGACGTTTTAAAAGATGCTGCAGCAACAGCCATTTACGGTAACCGTGCTGCAAATGGAGTTATCATGGTAACGACTAAAAGAGGCAGCAAAGACAGAACACAGATTGCATATAATGGATATTATGGTTTTGAAGAAGTTTCTAATGAGTTGAAAATGATGAATGCAGATCAGCTTAGAGCTTTTACGACAAAAAACAATCTGAACTTTACTCCTGAAAATGATAAAGGCGCTAACACAGACTGGCAGAAAGAAATTTTAAGACCAAGACGTGCAGTTTCCAGCAGTCATAACGTATCAATGAGCGGTGGCGGTGAGCACGGAAATTATACAGCAAGTATTACTTCGATCCAAAGAGAAGGAGTTTTATTAAAAAGTGATTTCTCTCGTGTTATTGCACGTTTATCTGTAGATCAATATGCTTTTGATGATAAACTTAAAATAGGTCTTAATGTTACCAACTCAACCAGTAATTACATCAATGTTCCACAACGTAATACGGTTCTTTTGCAGGCGATTAATCACCTTCCGGTTTCTCCGGTAAGAAATCCTGACGGATCTTTTTTCGAAAACTTTATCAGTACAGGATATTTTAATCCAGTTGCTTTAATCGAGCACGGAACTGATGAAACAAAAACAAATAATCTTGTTGGAAATATTACTGCAGAATTAAAACTTCCTTGGGGTTTTACTTATAACTTAAATGTGGCGCACCAAAGATTATCAACATCTCACGGAGAGTTTTATGATAGTTATTATTCACAATATAATAGTGCTAACTTTTATAATAACCCAGATCCGCCTCAAACAAAAGCATTAATCAATTTTGGTGTAAATGGTTCTGCATTAAGAAATTCATATGATAATACAAACAACATTGTTGAGAGTTTCTTAAACTGGGATAAAACTTTAGGAGGTCATAAAATAAAAGCCGTTTTAGGATATTCATGGCAGGAAAACACTTATGGAGACGGGTTCCAGGCAACAGCAACTAATTTTCCTGTAGATAATGTTGGGTATAATAACCTTGCTTTAAGTAACTATACTTCTGTAAACGGATATGTAGTAAATTTTGGAGATAGTAAAGCATATCAAAAAACACGTTTAATTGGAGAATTCGTTCGTTTAAACTACGGTTACAAAGATAAATACCTTTTACAAGGAACATTAAGAAGAGACGGTGGTTCTATGTTTGGAGCTAATAACCGTTGGGGATTTTTCCCTTCTGTGGGTGGAGCCTGGAGAGTTGACAAGGAAAACTTCATGAAAAACCAAAACCTTTTCACTGATTTAAAATTCAGAGGAAGTTATGGTGTAACAGGAAACTCATCAGGATTTAATGCTTATACAGCGCAGTTTATCTCAGGAAGTGTTGGAACTTTCTATTACAACGGACAACAAATCGGAGCTTACGGACCTAATCAGGCAGCAAATCCAGATTTGAAATGGGAAAAAACAGCAACAGCAAATATCGGTGTTGACTTTTCTATCTTGAAAGGAAAAATTACTGGTTCTGTTGATGTGTACGACAAGAAAACAACTGATATGATTTTTAATTATGCAGTAAATCCGGTGCTTGTACCAGTAGGAACAATTGTAGCAAACGGAGGAACAATGTCTAATAAAGGTATCGAAGTTAGTTTAGGAGCAACTCCGGTTAAAACAGCAAATTTCAGCTGGGCAACTAATTTGAATTTGGCAAGCAACAAAAACAAAATTGTAAAATTGACAAATCCATTATTTATTGGCGGCGATTCTATTAGAAGAGTACAGCCTGACGGAGGCGGACAAACAGGAAGCACATTACAAATCTTTAAAGAAGGAAGACCTCTTGGACAATTCTTTACACTTAAATATGCTGGAAAAGATGCAAACGGAGTTTCACAATATTATGACAAAGACAACAATTTAACTACAACACCTTTAAATGGAGTAGATTATCATTATGTAGGAGATGCACAGCCAAAACTATTATTAGGATGGGGAAATACATTTACTTACAAAAAGTTTGATTTGAATGTTTTCTTCAGAGGAGTATTCGGAAACAAAATTTTCAATGCAACCCGTGCCGATTTATTCAGGCCGAGTACCGCGATGACCACCAATATTTTGGTTGATGCCCAAGATGAATCACCCAATGATTTAAATGCTTATAAATATTCATCCCGATTTATAGAAGACGGAAGTTATTTAAGATTAGATAATATGACTTTAGGATATAATTTTGGTAAAGTCGGCAGATACATACAAAGCGTACGTATTTATGAAACCATAAATAACCTCTTTGTGATTACCAAATATTCAGGAATTGATCCCGAAGTCGAACAAGGAGGAACCGCTCCAGGTGTAGATTCGAACAATTTCTATCCTAAAACCAGAACTTTTATGTTTGGTTTAAACGTAATTTTCTAAAAAGTAAACTGAAATTATCATGAAAAATATATTAAAATATCTAGGACTTCCAGTACTTGCTGCTGGTTTGTTATGGTCATGCGAAGATCTTGATGTGCCTATTACCACGCAGTTAACACCAGAAGTTTTTCCTCAAAATTCTACACAATATATTCAGACAACAGGACCGGTTTATGCCGCTTTTAGAGGTGAGTTTTCATTTGCCTGGTGGTGGTCGCAGTCTTTATCTACAGATGAAGCTATACTTCCCGCAAGAGGAGGAAACTGGTTTGACAACCGAAATTATATCGCCATGCATTACCATGACTGGAATGCTGATAACGGAATCATAGGCAGTCTTTGGGATTGGACTTCAAAAGTAATTGGATTAAGCAATCAGTCTATTTCAATTTTGAACCAGTCAATGCCGGAAGGTACAGAAAAAGCAACGCTGATTTCAGAACTAAAAACTATGCGTGCCATTTCGTACTTTATGATGATGGACAGTTATGGAGACGTACCGTTGGATACCGTTTACGGAGATTTTACGGCGCATGCTAAAACGCCTAGAAAAGAGGTTTTTAATTTTATTGAAAAAGAATTAAAAAAAGCAATTCCAAATTTGAATGCCGCTTCAGGAGTGACAACTTATGGAAGACCAAATAAACAAACGGCCAATGCAATGCTGGCAAAATTATATTTAAATGCAGCAGTATACACAGGAACAGAGCGTAATAACGATTGTATTGCAGCCTGCGACCAAGTAATTAATTCAGGATTATATTCGATAGAGCCAAGAGCAACTTATTTGCAAATGTTTTATCCAAACAACGGACCGCAGATGAAAGAATTCATCTTTGCCGTTCCTTACGATCCTGCAGCGGTTACAGTAGGTTTCAACGGACAAATGTATCATGCACGTTATGATGTGCCTCGTTCTGAAAGAGCTAAGTTTGGGTTGTCATTTACACCTAGTGCAGCAAGAAGTACAATTCCTGAATTTTACGCTTATTTTGACGACGCAAATGATATTCGTAACAAACAATGGCTTACCGGATTACAATTTATGAATGATGGAGTTACACCAGTAATGGTTACGACAACCAAAAAAGGTTACGATCAGTTTTATACAGGTTCAGATGGAAGTGCACCATATACATATCAGGTAAATTTAACACCAAACATTGTATTACGCCAAAGTGTTACGTTGTTTGACTTAGGTAACGATGAAATTGCTTGGAATATGGGATATAGAAATATTAAATTCTATCCAGACAATACTTCAACAAGCCGTAATCAAAATAATGACGTACCGTTTTTACGTTATTCGGACATTCTTTTAATGAAAGCTGAAGCCATTTTACGCGGTGGAGCTGTAACTTTAGGGCAAAGCTCAGACGCATTGGTAAATATGGTTCGTTCTAATCGTACCACATCTGCAGCTTTAAGCGGTGTAACTTTAGAACAATTGTACAGAGAAAGAAGCCGAGAGTTTGCACAAGAAGCATGGCACAGAAATGATATGATTCGTTTTGGAAAATATGAAGGATCTTGGGGATATAAAACAAATACAGATACTTATCGTCGTGTTTTCCCAATTCCAACCAATGCAATGATTTTAAATCCCGCTCTTACTCAGACTGATGGATATTAAAATAAAATTTAGTTAAGTACGCGCCTTGTAAGCATTTTAATTTGAAAAGGAGAGGAAGAGTAAAAATTCTTCTCCTTTTTTACAAAAGAAAACTGTTTTTCTTAGTTGCTCATGAAAATCAGTTCGGTTTTATTTTTGTTTTGAATGAACACAAAGCTTGATTGAATGCGTTTCGGAAAATCAGGGGAAGATCAAGTTTTGTAACATTCAATTTATTTAGGTTTTGAAAATACTTCATAACCTGCAATTCCTATATCTATATTTTTTCGATTTAAATAAAATGATATAAAAATCCTGCTCAAATATTATTGCCCCATCAATACAAAAAGAATAAATGAAGCTAAATAAAATCTCGATAATAGGACAAATTGCAATAAGTATAACGCTTATTTTTTCCGTGTCATGCAACGCCCAGAAAACGGCTTCTTCAAAGAAACAAGTTTCAGATCTGGTTTATCCGTTGTTGGACACCGAAAATTCAAGATGGTTTTACTTTTCATCTGCAAGCCGTCCGTTTGGAATGGTTAATTTAAATCCCGATACCGAAATAAAAGGCGATTGGGGAGGCGGTTATAAATATACTACAGATACCGTAAAAGGTTTTAGCCACGTTCACGAATGGCAATTGTCGGGCGTATCCGTAATGCCCGTAACAATTTCGAAAGAAAATAAAACGTCAATTTTTAAAGATTTTTATTCAAAATTCAGTCATAAAACAGAAATCATAACTCCAGGATATCATTCACTAAAACTAGACCGATATCAGATTACAGCAACATTAACCAGTACCAAAAGAGTTGGTTTTCATCAATATACATTTCCGATAAAAGGACAAAAAGCAGTTCTTTTTAATCTGAATACCATTTTAGGACCTTGCGAAAATACCGAAGGTAAATTAGAAAAAAACAACGATTATGAACTTTCAGGATCTTTAGTTTTAAGTACCAATTTCAGACGTCCAAAACCGTTAACTGTATTTTTTAAAGTTAAAACAAAAGAGCCAATTACGTCGGTAGAAAAAGATGATACTACAGGAAATTTTCTAGTTTATTTTAATGAAAAAACTCCAACAGTATTGATGAAAGTCGGAATCTCCTATACATCAATTGAAAATGCGAATAACAATATAGAAACCGAATTACCGCATTGGGATTTCAATAAAACCGTTTCCGATTCTAAAAAAGAATGGAGCGATTTATTAGGAAGAATACAAATTGAAGGAGGCACACAAACCGACCAAAGAAGATTTTACACTGATCTCTTGCATGCTCTTCAAGGGAGAAAAATGATTAGTGACGCAAACGGAGCCTATCCTGATAACTCGGGGGACAGATTCAGGATAGGACATTTGCCCTTAAATGCAGAGGGAAAACCAAAATTCAACCACTACAATTCAGATGCTTTTTGGGGTGCGCAATGGACAATCAATAATTTATGGGGTTTGGTTTACCCAGAAATAATGGAAGAATTTGTGCACTCTTTAATGCAGTATTACAAAGACGGCGGTATGATTCCGCGCGGCCCTTCAGGTGGAAATGATACGTACGTAATGACGGGAGCTTCTGCTACGCCATTTATTGTAAGTGCCATTCAGAAAGGAATTGTAAAAGAAGATTTAGAAGAAATTTATATCGCTTTAAAGAAAAACCACATGCCGGGCGGTATCATGGAAAAAGCCGGATACGAACACAAAACCAATATAGGCGGTGGTTTAAAACATTATTTAAAAAAAGGATATGTGCCGTATCCGCTTCCTGAAGGTAATTTTGGAAGCCATGAAGACGGCGCAAGTCAGACTTTAGAATACGCTTATCAGGATTGGACTTTGGCTCAACTGGCTAAAAAACTAAATCATCAGGAAGATTATAATTACTTCATGAAAAGAGCTCAAAACTATAAAAATGTTTTTGATCAGTCAATTGGATGGATGCGCCCGAAAGATGTAGACGGAAAATGGCGAGAAAACTACGATCCGTACCAATATGAAAACGGATTTATAGAATCAAACGGAGCGCAGTCAACATGGTTTGTTCCGCATGATATTGAAGGTTTGGCGCTTTTAATGGGAGGAAAAGAAAAAGCAGTAGCAAAATTAAATGCACAATTTGAAACTGCTAAAAAGCAAAAATATACTTCGGGTACATCGCACGATGCAGAATTACATCCAGAATTTAGCCGAATTCCAGTCAATTTCGGAAATCAGCCTTCGATGCAGACGTCAAATATTTTTACTGTTTTAGGAAGACCCGATTTAACGCAATATTGGACAAGAAGCGTAGTAAAAGAAACCTTTAGCGGCTTATCGCCTTCAACAGGTTACAACGGAGACGAAGATCAAGGATTAATGGGAAGTTTGAACGTTTTGCTGAAACTAGGATTATTTCAAATGAACGGCGGAACAGACAAAGATGCCGTTTACCAAATCGGAAGTCCGATTTTTAATAAAATCACGATTCAGTTAAATCCGAAATATTATTCAGGAAAAACATTTGTCATAAAAGCCGAAAATAATAATGACCAAAATTTATATATCAAAGACATAAAATATAACAACAAATCTGTAAAAGATTTTACGCTTTCGCACAAAGAAATTACAGATGGTGGCGAATTAATTTTAAAGATGTCAGATAAGTAAAGGTTAAAGTTTTTGCCACAGATTACACAGATTAAAAGGATTATTCTTTTTGAAACGCTATAAAAAATCATTTTTAATCTGTGTAATCTGTGGCAAAAAAGAACTCAAAGTTTTAAAGAAATAGAAGCAATGAAAAGATACAGAAATATACTTTTAGGAATATCCTTTTTGTTCACGATAACTATTAATGCTCAAAAAACCGTTCATCAATACGTTGATCCCATGATTGGTTCAGAAGGCGTTGGCAGGGTTTTTATCGGACCGTCATGTCCGTACGGAATGGTAAAACCAAGTCCAGATTGTACGTCGAGTCCAAACAGTGGCTGGCTTCCAATTCCGAAAGAAGTAACCGGATTCAGTCAGGTTCACGTAAGCGGCACGGGAGGCGGACCGAAATATGGAAATATCTCTATTATGCCATTTTCGGGTGCTTTAGATAAAATCGACCAGACTTCTTTTCGTGCAGAAGAAAATGTAAAACTGGGTTATTATGAAACGGTTTTCAAAGAAAATCAAATCAAAACCGAAATCACAACCGGCGAAAAAGTTTCTTTTTACCGATTCACCTATCCAAAAAATAAATCCAAAGAATTAAAAATTGATCCCGGATTTTTCCTCGGCGAAGAAAAAATTCCAGACGCGAGAGAAGCACAGCAGTTTGTAGGTTCACAAATCGAAATTGTTTCGGATACAGAAGTAAAAGGGTACAGCAGAATCCGCGGAGGTTGGAACAACGGTCGCGCTTATACCGTTTATTTCTATGCCGTTTTTGATCAGCCGATTACAAAATTTGTCACTTTTAAAGACGGAAAATTTTATCCAAATGAAAAAGCGCAATTTGATTCAGGTAAAAAAACAGCGACGCTTTTATCTTTCGGAAATTCAGGAAAAGAAGAAGTAAACGTGAAAATCGGAATTTCATTTTTAAGTGAATTAAAAGCAAAAAACAATATAGAAGTTGAAATTCCACATTGGGATTTTAATAAAGTTTTGTCTTCATTAGAAAATAAATGGGAAAATTTATTGAGCCGAATTCAGCTTTCTGAAGATACTTCAACTGAATATAAAAAGATGTTCTACACCGGTTTGTATCACACGATGATTATGCCGGTTGACCGAACAGGAGAAAACCCGTTATGGACAAATGACGAACCGTATTACGATGATTTTTATACGATTTGGGATACGTTTAGAACTTCAAGTCCGTTAATTACGCTAATTGATTCCAAAAGAAAAGTCGACATCATCAATGCGATGCTGAATATTTACAAAAGAGAAGGTTTTTTACCCGAAGGAAGAAGCGGTAATGACAACGGAAGAACGCAGGGAGGATCTAACGGAGAAGTAGTTCTAGCTGATGCTTTTGTGAAAAATTTAAAAGGAATTGATTACGAACTGGCTCTGCAGGCAATGCTGAAAGATGCCACAGTTCCGCCGGGAGGAAATGAAGAAAGAGAGGGAAGAGGCGGACTTATGGATTACCTTAAACTAGGCTATGTTCCTTACGGCACAGACCGCGCCGGAAACCGAACAATCGATTATTCATACAACGATTATAATATTGCCACAGTTGCCAAAGGTTTAGGCAGAATGGATCTTTACGATCAATATATGAAACAAGCCGACAGCTGGCAGAATCTCTGGCGCGCTGATTATGAAAATAACGGCGCAAAAGGTTTTATCATGCCAAAAGACAAAGACGGAAAATGGCTGGATGATGTTGTTTTCGGAGAATCAAAAATCCAGAAACTAACTTTTAAATATACGCCTGTCATTATCGAATCGCCTTGGTATGTCTGCCATTGGTGCGTGTTTTTCTACGAAGGAAATTCATGGGAATATTCATTAAGTATTCCGCATGATATTCCAGAACTGGTAAAAAAATCAGGCGGAGAAAAAGCGTTCGAAAACAGATTAAATATTTTATTCGATTCAGAATTGTATAATGTAGCAAACGAACCTTCATTTTTAACGCCGACGTTGTATCACTGGATCGGGAAACCGTATTTAAGCAGTGACAGAATCAGAACAATAATCCAGAAAAATTTCGATACTTCAAGAGAAGGACTTCCAGGCAATGACGATTCAGGTGCGATGTCTTCGTGGCTGGCTTTCCATATGATGGGCTTGTATCCAAATGCGGGACAGCCATATTATCTGATCAATTCGCCTTTGGTTGCAGCATCAACAATGAAATTAGAAAACGGGAAAAGTTTTAAAATCACAGCGAAGAAAATGAGCAATAAAAACAAGTATATCAAAACTGCTTTTTTAAACGGAAAAGCATACAATAAAGCCTGGATTTCGCACGATGATATTAATAACGGAGGAGAATTAATTTTAGAAATGGATTCAAAACCTTCAACTTGGGGAACAACAATTTTACCACCGTCAAAATAATCAAAAGATGAAAAAAATACTTTTATCCATTCTATTCTGTGCGGTTTCTCAACTTGGAAAAGCGCAAAATACAATTCCGACTCTTAAAAAGAATACCGAATTACATTACGTCTGCAAACTGCACGGACAGACCAGAACATTATCTTTAATTGCTGATTTAGCGAATGATGGAGTTACTTTCAAATTAGAAACGAGAGGCGTAAAAAGCAGTATTGTAACCACAAAAGAAGGATTGAAAAACGGAAATGCGTTGAGTTACAATCAGGGAGAATTTTCTCCGGTTTTAAACCTGAAATCAAACGAAACTTTTTTTATGATTTCGCAGTCGGCTTATCAGGACTTAGTTAAAAATAAAAAGTTTGTTTACAATAATACAACTTACGATTTAGTTGCAAATGATTCACAGACAGATGTTTTTCTGGATGGAAAATTAGTAGAAGCATTTCACGTAAAAGCCCAAATTGATGAAACCGAAATGTGGATTGTAAAAAATCCGGAGTTTCCGTTGATCTGTAAATTGATGAAGAATCCGTTAGGAATCAACTGGACGCTGGTTAAAGTTGTAGATAAAGGTTAAATTAGCTTTCTTTAGTAAAACTTTAAATTTTTTAAACACATAGAAACATAGCTTTTTCTTGTTGAATAAAAGAACTATTAAAAGAAACTCGTTTCTCACACATAGCTATGTGCATTTAAACTAGTGAAACGCCTTTCAAGACAAAGTACAGCTATGATTCTATGTGTTTAAAAAAATAAAGAATCCGTTTTATCCGTGTTTAGAATAAAGTTTTTTTAACACATAGAAACATAGATTTTATGTTTAATTAATAAAGTGTCTGTGTGTTTTTTATAACCGCAAATTCCACAAATTTTCGCTAATTAAAATTTGTGCTAATTTGTGTAATTTGTGGTTATAAAACGTATTTCTTAATACATAGCTATGTGCATTTAAACTAGTGAAACGCCTTTTACAGACAAAGTACAGCTATGATTCTATGTGTTAAAAAAAAAAATGACATTGCATATAAAAAACATTTACATGAAAAACCTAAAAGCCTATATCCTTTTTTCTCTTTTATTATTCATTAGTAATAATGCAAACGCACAATCTCCGCTTGGTCCAATTCCGAGTGAGAACCAAATGCGCTGGCAGGAAATGGAATATTATGCTTTTGTGCATTTATCTGTAAATACCTATACCGATATGTCTTGGGGAAAAGGAGATGAAGATCCGAAAATTTTCAATCCAGTTGATTTAGATTGCAGACAATGGGCAAAAATTGCCAAAGAAGCCGGAATGAAAGGCATTATCATCACCGCAAAACACCACAGCGGATTTTGTTTATGGCCTTCGAAATACACGGAATATTCCGTTAAAAATTCGCCTTGGAAAAACGGAAAAGGAGATATTATGCGCGAAATGTCAGATGCGTGCAAAGAATACGGATTAAAATTAGGTGTTTATCTTTCTCCGTGGGATCGTAATCACGCCGATTATGGAAAGCCTGAATACATTACTTATTTCAGAAATCAGTTAACGGAACTTTTGACGAATTATGGAGAAGTTTTCGAAGTTTGGTTTGACGGTGCCAATGGTGGCGATGGTTATTACGGTGGTAAGAATGAAATCCGAAAAATAGACCGAAAAACCTATTACGACTGGGAAAACACGTACGCTTTGGTTCGAAAATTACAGCCAAAAATTGTCATCTGGAACGATAACGGCGACCGCGCAGATCTTCGCTGGGTTGGGACAGAAGCTGGTTATGTGGGAGAAACCAACTGGAGTTTGTTAAACGCAAAAGGTGCTGTAACCGAAGACATGTTACGCCACGGATTAGAAAATGGAGATGCCTGGGTTCCGGGAGAAGTCAATACTTCGATCCGTCCAGAATGGTTTTATCATTTGAGGGAAGACAGCAAAGTAAAAACCGTAAACGAATTGATGGAAACGTATTATAATTCTATCGGAAGAAACGGAACTTTATTGTTGAATTTTCCCATTATGCCAAACGGTTTGATTCATAAATATGATGAAAAAGCGGTTTTAGATTTTGCTCAGGCTCAAAAAGAAGCTTTTGCAAAAAATCTGGCAAAAAATGTAAAAGTGGAGGTTTCGAGTTTCAAAGGAAAATTTGACGGAAAAAATATCGTTGATGCTGACAAAGAAACATTTTGGACGACTGAAGATAATATAAAACAAGCTTCGGTAACGCTTCATTTTAATGAACCAATTACGTTTAATCGTTTTCTGGTTCAGGAATATATCAAACTCGGACAAAGAGTAAAATCGTTTACCGTTGAAGCTTTTGTAAATGGCGAATGGAAACAATTGGCCAATCAGACTACAATTGGTTACAAACGTATTCTTTGCTTTCCAACGGTAAAATCAGATAAAATTCGATTTAATGTTACCGATGCAAAAGGAAGCCCAGTCATTTCAAATATTGAGGTGTATAATGCACCGCAGATTTTAACGGCACCAAAAATCATCCGTGAAAAATCAGGCGATATTACGATTATTCCAGCCGATGCAGAATCGGAGATTTTTTATACGATTGATGGAAAAACACCGACTTCAAAATCGATTCAGTACAAAACAAAAATCAGCACAAACAATAAAAAAGTTACTGTAAAAGCGATTGCCTATAACAATGCAACAGGAAAAAGCAGTCCCGTAATCGAAGAAAGTTTTGATATTGGCAGACAAAAATGGACGATTTTAAACACAAACGATAAAGACGCAGCAAAAGCTTTAGACGGAAATCCAGAAACAGTCTGGCATCAGAATAAAGATCAAGGTCAAAAACTTCCAATCGATTTAATTATTGATTTGGGACAAGTTGAAAATCTTACTGGCTTTAGATATTTACCAGATCAGGATTTAAGATCGCATGGTATTATTACAAATTACAAATTCTACACATCAACAGATAATAAAAACTGGAAGTTGGTAAGTGAAGGCGAATTTTCAAACATCAACAACAATCCGCTTTGGCAAAGTAAAACGTTCAAATTTGAAAAAGCACGTTATATTAAACTTCAGGCTTTGAAAAATACGAAAGAAGATAATATCGCAGGATATGCGGAGATTGATGTGATAACGAAGTAATTTTTTAATTATGAATTATGAATTATGAATTATGAATTATGAATTATGAATTATGAATTATGAATTATGAATTATGAATTTATAATATTAAAAACGAAAAATAAAAATCCGCTTTTATCCGCTCCCGATAGCTATCGGGATTACGAAGTAAATCCGTTTCATCCGCGTCAAAAATAGATTTTCAAAACACAAAAAAATGAACCGTCTCTTTAGAATGTCAAGTTTATTCGCCTTGATTTTTACGATAACGATCTGTAAAACAGTACAAGCACAGAAAAACAAACCCGAAAAGATTGCTTTTATAGCCGATGCCCATTTGCAAGATATTTTTGCCAAATTCGAAGACAACGATTACAAAGGCATTCCAAATCCGAAAACGGGAGAATATGCCAATATCAGGACGATGAATTCACAGCTGCATTCGACTAGAATTTTCAACGAAAACTATTTTGCATTTTTAGAAGCTTTAAATGATATTGTAAAAAGAGGTATTAAACAAGTGGCACTTCCTGGCGATTTCAGCGACGACGGACAACCTGTTCATGTACGCGGACTTCGAAAAATCCTCAACGAATATTCCTCAAAATACGGAATTTCCTTTTTTGTTACAACAGGAAATCACGATGTTGTAAAGCCTTTTGCACAAGACGCGGTGAAAACTGATTTTCTTGGAACAGACGGAAAAGAGCAGATTATCAGCAGTTCAGCAACTAATTTCAATAAAAACAAAGCCGAACTAGAACCTATTATTACAGCCGATATAAAAAACTGGGGTTATAAAGAAACGATTCAGGAAATGGGGGATTTTGGTTTTTTCCCCAATAAAAATTATTTGTATTGGGAAACGCCGTTTTCAGACTACAATTACGAAGATTATAATTTCGAAAAAGCCCAAAAAGAATCCGCTTTAGAGAAAAGAACGTATCTAATAAAAAATACCAATTTGTATCTGCCCGATGCGAGTTATTTGGTCGAGCCTGCTAAAGGAATCTGGCTTCTTGCAATCGATGCCAATGCCTATGTTCCGAATGAAAAATTATCAGGAGAACCAAATAATTCAAAAGATTTTTCGGGGGCAAATACAGGTTACAATAACGTTCTGATTTATAAAAGTCATTTATTAAACTGGGTTAAAAAAGTTTCAGCGGAAGCCAAAAAAAGAGGAAAAACGTTGATCGCTTTCAGTCATTATCCGATGGTGGAATTTAATGATAATGCTTCGCCAGAGTTAAAACAACTTTTTGGAACCAATAAAATGCAATTGCAAAGAGTTCCTGACGAAGAAGTCGCGCAACAATTTGCCGATGCAGGAATTCAGATCCATTTTGGCGGACACATGCATATTAACGATACTGGCGTGCGAACATCGGCAAAGGGAAATACGTTGTTTAATATTCAAACGCCTTCACTTGCAGCTTATATGCCGGCGTATAAAATTTTGACAATTCATTCTAAAGAGGAAGTTGAGGTTGAGACAATTGTAGTTGGTAAAGTGAAAAATTTCAATAGCTTGTTTCCTTTTTACGAACAGGAATCTGCCCATTTAAAGGAAATTGAAAGCAAAGAAATTTGGGACAAAGAAATTCTAAAAGCAAAAGATTATAAAGATTTTATCAATTGGCATTTAAAAGAATTAGTGCGTTTACGATTTCTTCCCGAAGATTTTCCGGCTGATTTTTTACAATCTATTGAAAAACTTTCAGGTAAGGATTTATTAGAAATAAATAAAAACGAAACAGAAATAGCTAAAGATTTGAAAGAGAATTCGCTAACGCTTTCTGATTTTGAATCCTGGACAGGATTTGATATGATTTTCGATTTTTACCGTTTAAAAAATGCTGATCAACTTGCTTTTTCTGAAATTGGAAAAAGCAGATTAACGCAATACGAATTGATATGCAGGCAGTTAAAAAAATCAAATAACCCCAAGTTGTTTTTATGGGCCGAAATATTTTTGAAAACCATGAATGGCGAGCCTTCCGACCATTTTAAAATTGATTTGAAAAATAACATAATTGATAATTTATCTGTTAAATAATTTTGATATTTATTAAATCAAAAAGATTAAATTGCATTTATAATTTATTTCCATGAGCCAAAAATCCTTTTTATTATTCTTGTTATCTGCCTTTTTTTATCATTCGTATTCACAGAATATAAAATTTGCGCATTATAACGATAATAACGGATTGTCTCATAATTCCGTACGCCATATTGTACAGGATAAAAAGGGTTTTATGTGGTTTGGAACTTTCTCTGGTTTAAACCGTTTTGACGGGTATCAGTTCAAAAACTACATGAGTTCTACACCTGGGAAAAACCGTCTTTACAATGATGATATTACTGCTTTAGAACTCGATGAAGCTTCCAATCATCTATGGATCGGCACGCGAAAAGGTCTGACGCTTTTCAGAATGGACACGCATGTTTTTACTACTTTTTTCAATAAAAAAAATGATCCAAACAGTTTGCCCGATGATGAAGTTCGATCGGTTTACGTAGATAAATTTAAAAGGGTTTGGGTTGGAACGAAAACAAAAGGAATGTATTTGTTCTTTTTGAATGAAAACCGATTCGAAAAAATTGACATCAAAGGTTTTGATTACGTAAAATCGATTTTTGAAGACAAAAAAGGCAATATCTGGGTTGGAAGTTACGAGAAAAGCGGTGTTGTAAAAATCACGCTCGATGCCAAAGGTGCAATCGTCAGAATCAATACTTATACGCTTTCTGTACCCAATTCAAACATTAAAAATCCGTATCTGAATTTTATTTACGAAGATGCCAAATCGGATATTTTTGTTGGAACGCGCGAAGGTTTATACAAACTCGATAAAACTAAAAATCAGTTTGTTAATTTATATATCGAAAACAAACAGATTCGAGGCGCTTTAGGACCGTATTTTTTATCGGTTGCACGCGCTCCGGACGGAAAATATTGGGTCGGAACTTTGGGCGGATTATTGGTTTGCGATCAGTTAGAAGACATTCAAAAAGGCAATTACAAATGGTATTATTCGATTCTTTCTGATGATACTTCGCTGATTGATAACTTAATTTCGGCACTTTATTTTGACGCTTCGGGCGTATTGTGGATTGGTACAGAAGACGGTTTGGACAAATACGATCCCTACGAAAATCAGTTTACTTTAAACAAAGATATTTCGCGTTCGATTGGCAATCAGGCACCGCGAATTCGAGGTTTTGCCAAAACGTATGACGAAAAAATTATTGTGGCGACTTACCATAATGGACTTTATATTTCGAATACAAAAAACTCAACGCCTTTACACAATACCGGAAAAGATATTGCCAGCATTTATTCGGAAGACGGAAAAACTTTTTATTGCGGTTTGTGGGATGGAAATATTCTGGTTTATAATTATTTAACGAATTCTTCAAGAGAAATAAATGCAGGTTTTGAAAAATCGCCGGTTTTTGCTTTCAATAAAATTTCGGATGATTTGATGATTGTCGGATCTTTTGGTGAAGGCGCTGTTATTCTGAATACCGAAACGCTACAAATAGACCATTCAATAGGAAAATTGTTGCCTGGTTTTCAGATCAATGCAATTGAAAGAGATGCGAAAAATAACATTTGGTTTGCGACGGAAACTGGAGTTGTAAAATATGGCATTGCTTCAGGAAAAATAGAAACGTATTCGTCTCTTTTTATCAAAGAAAAAGGCGTTCCGCATGACGAGAATGTGAGCGATGTTTTGGTTGATGTAAAAGGAAAAATCTGGGCTTCAACGCGTTTTGGATTGTGTTTGTTTAATCCGAAAAAGAATGAATTTGAACCTGTAAAAAATCTAAAAGAACTTTCAGGAAAATGGATTACCGATATTTTGTCGGATGCCAATGGAAATCTATGGCTGAACATCAACAATAATAATATTGCTTTTGTTAAATCGAATCTCAAAGAAATCAGTATTTATCATGTAAATAGTGGAAACAGGCTGGATGTTTTTAGCGCAAGCGGTTTCTTTTATTTTAATAATTCGAATATTTTTCTAGGCGGAAAAAACGGAATTATTTCTTTTTCGCCTCCGCAGATGAAACGAAATAAATGGTCTCCAGAACCTGTTATTTCCGAATTTAAAATTCAGAACGAAGAGGTTTTACCAGAAATGGAAATCAATGGAGAAGTACCACTTTTAACCGATTTAAATTATGGGAAAGAAATTGAATTAAGTCATAAAAACCGCAACTTTTCGATTCAGTTTTCGGCTCCGTCTTTTGCAAACGAGAAACTGAATAAGTTTCAATACATGCTCGAAGGTTTTGATAAACATTGGATTACAACGACCAGTTTGTCTAGAATTGTACAGTACACGAACCTTTATCCGGGTAATTATACTTTTAAAATTCGTTCCAGCAACAGCGATGGATATTGGAGTAAAACGGTTTCGTATAAGATAAAAATCCTGCCTCCGTTTTGGTTAACGCCGACTTCGTTTTTATTGTTTTTTGCACTTTTATTCGGAGTGTTTTATTTCATTAGAAAAGAAATCAAAAACCGAATTCGTTTGAAACAAGAATTGCTTACGGAGAAAGTAAACAGAGAACACGACATCAAATTAAACAATGAAAAATTACGTTTCTTCACGAATATTTCACACGAATTAAGAACGCCTTTAACGCTGATTTTAGGTCCGGCAAAACAGCTTTTGGACGAAAGCAGTCATGCAACAGATTATGAAAAAAGCCGTTACAATCTGATTTATCAAAATGCCAGCAGATTACTGAATTTAGTTAATCAAGTTTTGGATTTCAGAAAAGCGCAATCGGGCGAATTGAAATTGAAAGTAACGAAAACGGATATTTTATCGTATTCGAAAAACATCTTTGATTCGTTTAAAGAAATGGCTTATAACAAAAAGATTAAGCTCAATTTTATTTCAGAAGACGAAGCAATCGAAGGCTGGCTGGATAACGATAAGTATGATAAGATTTTATACAATTTACTTTCGAATGCCTTAAAGTTTACCAACAAAAACGGAAATGTCGATTTGTATGTGAGACTAAAAGATACGGTTGAAGATATTTTGGTTATTGAAGTGACGGATGACGGAATCGGGATTCCGCTAAAAAGTCAGGAGAAAATTTTCAAGCGTTTTTATCAGGCAACGAATAGTAAAGCCAATAATACAGGTTCTGGAATTGGTTTGTCTTTGGTGAAATCTTTGGTAGCGATTCATAAAGGAGCGATTTCGGTTGAAAGTACGCCAGGAAAGGGAAGTACATTTAGAGTAGAACTTCCGATTGACCGCTCGGCTTACGAAATGAAAGAAGTTTTTGAATATGCTTTGAAAAATGATAATCAAAGTATGCTGATTCCTGAAAAAAAGGCTAAAAAAGTCATTCAGAATACCGATTTAAAAGAGAAGATTCTGGTTATTGAAGACAACTCAGAACTTAGAAAATATCTGGTCGATTATTTATCAGATTATTACAAAGTTTACGATGCCGAAAATGGGGAAGAAGGCTTAAAAATCTGCCGACAAATAAAACCTATTTTATGCGTAACCGACGTTATGATGCCCGTTATGGACGGATTAGAATTCTGTCAACAGTTAAAAAATGACGAATTCATAAGTCATATTCCGGTTGTAATGCTGACGGCACTCGGAGAAAATATGGATAAAGTAAAAGGTTATGATATTGGAGCCGACGGTTATCTGGTGAAACCTTTTGAACCTTTATTGCTGAAAACGGTCATAGAAAATATGGTCAAATCGAGATTGGAACTCAAACAAAAATTCTCGGGCGAAGTCGAAAGTAATGTGAGCACATTAACACATTCGCCAATCGATGAGGAGTTTATGGAAAAAGTAACCAATTTAATCAACGATAATTTAAGCGATGTAGAACTTTCTACTGATTTCCTTTGTGATAAACTCGGCGTTAGTTCTTCTAAATTATATCGAAAAATCAAAGAATTGACGGATTTGGCTCCAAACGAATTCATCAGAACGATTCGTTTAAAGAAATCAGCAGAATTGCTCAAAACCAAGAAATATAATGTTTCTGAAGTGACGGATTTAGTTGGATTTAATGATCCGTTGTATTTCAGCCGTTGTTTTAAAAAACAATTTGGTTTTCCTCCGAGTAAATTGATTAATTAGTTTTTTTGTTTTTGCCACAGATTTGATTGATTAGAAAGGATTTTTCTTTCGCCACGACCCGAGCGATAGCGAACAGGCGGAGCAATTTCACGAATTTGCACTAATTTTTTCATCTGCATCACGTTCCCACGATTGAAACCGTGGGCTATGTTTTATGTTGTAATTGAATAAAAATAGTAACGAACAGTTAATCAAATATAGCCCAAGGTTTTAACCTTGGGTACGCAATGTAAATCCTCAATCCAAATGAAATCCAAATCCACAAAGGTGTGTCATTTCGACTGAAAGGAGAAATCGCACGCGTAACCACAAAGATTGTCGACTTTCTGAATAGAATTTCTAGTGCGATTTCTCCCTACGGTCGAAATGACAAAAAAAACGCACTTTAAAACATAAAACTCCTACAATAATCAATTTTATCCATGTTTTTGATGTATTAATCCATTTTGAAACGTAGATGTAATTCTATTTTTGTCTTCTAACTTTTAACTATTTAGCATTATGAAAAAACATATAGACACAGACAATCCGTTGAATAATTTAGATGAGTGGGAAGATGATTTGTTAATGCGTTATCCGGATCCATCTGAAGAGAATGAAGAGGTAAAAGAAAAGCAGAAAGAGGAATTTAGAAATTATGTCGATTCGGAAAGAGTAGAAACAGTTAAAGAGTTTTACAGAATAAACCACACGTATCAGACTTACGATTTTGTATGCAGTAAAGAACAGGATTTCCTGCAGTTTAATAGAAAAGAAATGTCAATCTGGGAAGCTGTTGAGTTTTTAAACACGCTTGTAGACGACAGTGACCCAGATATTGACTTAGACCAAACACAACACCTTTTACAGACATCAGAAGCCATTCGTGCAGATGGTCATCCGGATTGGTTTGTGTTGACAGGATTCATTCACGATTTAGGTAAAGTTTTATGTTTGTTTGGAGAACCGCAATGGGCTGTTGTTGGCGATACTTTTCCAGTTGGATGTGCGTATTCGGATAAAATCGTGTACTCAGAATTTTTTAAAGAAAATCCAGATTTTACAGACGAAAGATTCAATACCAAATTGGGTATTTACACCGAAAACTGTGGGCTGGATAATGTAAAAATGAGCTGGGGACACGACGAATATTTGTACCAGATTATGAAAGATTATCTTCCGGATCCGGCTTTGTATATGATTCGTTATCATTCATTCTATTCTCAGCACAAAGAAAATGCGTACGCTCATTTAATGAATGAAAAAGACATTGAAATGTTTGACTGGGTTCGCAAATTCAATCCGTATGATTTGTATACCAAAGCACCGGTAAAACCAGATGTGCAGGCATTACTTCCTTATTATAAAGAATTAGTTGCTAAATATTTACCGGAAAAATTAAAGTTTTAAAAAGTTAATTAAACACATAGACACATAGATTTTTTTTGAGCGCAGAAAAGATAATTGAAAGAAACTAGTTTCTAACACATAGTTAAAAGAAATAGTTAAACTATGTGTATTAAGAATAAGTGAAACGCCTTTTTTTAGACAATGAAAAACTATGTTTCTATGTGTTTAAAAAAAATACCCGCTATCTAAACCAAAAACAAATGCAGATAACCAAAACCAAAATATTTTTTATAAGCCTTTTACTGCTTTTCACGGCAGGAATTTCGGCTCAGGAAAAAGACCGAAACGATTGGGAAAATCCAGAAGTTTTTCAAATTAACAGAGAACCGGCTCGTGCTGCTTTTCTTCCGTATGCAGACGAAACTTCGGCTGTTATCGATAAATATGAAAATTCGCCTTGGTATTTTTCTTTAAACGGAAAGTGGAAATTTGCCTGGTCGCCAACGCCGGATCAGCGTCCAAAAGATTTTTATAAAACCGATTTCAGCACTTTGCATTGGAACGAACTTCAGGTGCCTTCCAATTGGGAACTGCATGGTTATGGCGTGCCGATTTATACCAACATCACATATCCATTCGAAAAAAATCCACCTTTTATCAATCATTCGGATAATCCTGTCGGGTCTTATAAAAGAGATTTTGTACTGCCTGAAAACTGGAAAAACCGTCATGTTTTTCTTCATTTCGAAGCAGGAACAGCGGCAATGTATATTTGGGTAAACGGACAAAAAGTTGGTTATACTGAAAACACTAAAAGTCCGACAGAGTTTGATATTTCGAAATATTTAAAACCCGGAAAAAATGATCTAGCAATAGAAGTTTACAGATGGAGCGACGGTTCGTATCTGGAAGATCAGGATATGTGGAGACTTTCGGGAATTGACCGAAATGTATATCTGTACAGCACAGATCATGTTCGTATTGTAGACTTTTTTGCCAAACCAGATTTGGATGACAAATACAAAAACGGAAGCTTGAATGTCGACGTGACTTTAAAAAATCTGACTTCAACTGCCGTTAACAATCAAAAATTAATAGCAAAATTGATTGATGCTTCTGGAAAAAATATTTTTACGAAAGAACTGAACGTCAATTTTGAAGCTTTGAAAATTCAGACATTAAATTTTTCTCAAAATGTTTCCAGTCCAAAATTATGGAGCAGTGAAAATCCGAATTTGTACACGTTGGTTTTGACTTTAAAAAATGCAAAAGGCGAACTTGTAGAAACGGTTGGAACACAAATCGGATTTAGAAAAGTAGAATTAAAAGGCGGACAGTTATTGGTAAACGGCGTTCGATTAATGGTTCACGGTGTCAATATCCACGAACATAATCCTGAAACAGGACATTATCAGGACGAAGCTACGATGATGAAAGACATCAAAATGATGAAACAGCTGAACATCAATTCGGTTCGCTGCAGTCATTATCCGAACAATATTTTATGGGTTAAATTATGTAATAAATACGGTTTGTTTTTGGTGGATGAAGCCAATATCGAAAGCCACGGAATGGGAGTTGAAGGACAGCCGTTAATTTGGATGAATCCAAAAACGAATCCGGGTTTTCTTCCAGAATGGAGAGAAGCACATTTGGACAGAATTTACAGTTTGGTGGAACGAGACAAAAATATGCCGTCTGTAATTATTTGGTCTTTAGGAAATGAAAGTGCCAACGGACCTGTTTTTCACGAAGCTTACAAATGGATTAAGAAGAGAGATAATTCTCGTTTGGTTCAGTTTGAACAGGCAAAAGAAAACGAAAATACCGATATCGTTTGTCCGATGTACCCAACGATCGAATACATGAAAGAATACGCTTCAAGAAAAGAAGTGAGCCGTCCGTACATTATGTGTGAGTATTCGCATGCGATGGGAAACAGCAGTGGAAACTTTCAGGAATACTGGGATATCATTCGCGGAAGCAAAAATATGCAGGGCGGCTTTATTTGGGACTGGGTAGATCAAGGTTATAAAAGAAAAGATGAAGCTGGTAGAGAATACTGGGCTTACGGCGGTGATATGGGAAGTCAGAATTATTTGAATGATGAAAATTTCTGCCATAATGGATTGGTTTATGCCGACAGAACACCGCATCCGGGAGCTTTTGAAGTGAAAAAAGTCTATCAGAATATTTTATTCAAAGCAATTGACATCAAAAACGGATTAATCGAAATTAATAATGATTTCGGATTCACTAACCTAAATAAATACGGATTTAGATACGAAGTTTTAGAAAACGGAAAAGTGATCAAAGAAGGAACATTTGCCGTTGTTTTAGATCCGAAAACGAAAAAACAATTTAAGCTTGATCTTCCAAAAATAGAATCAAAAGAAGGAAAAGAATATTTATTGAATGTTTTTGCTTACACGAAAACGGGTTCAGAATTATTACCTCAAAACTTTGAAATTGCCAAAGAGCAATTTGTAATTGAAGACGGAAAATATTTCGCAAAATCTGAAAATGCAGGAACTTCAAAAGTTCAAGATGAGAAAGATCAGTTTGTTTTGACTTCTTCTACTGTTACGGTTAAAATCAGTAAAACGACTGGATTGATTTCGTATTACAGCATGAAAGGTGAAGAGTATTTCAAACAATATCCGGAACCTAATTTCTGGAGAGCGCCGACCGATAATGACATCGGAAACAAAATGCAGATTATAACGAATGTCTGGAGAACGGCCGGAAAAAATACTTCTTTAGAAAGCATTCAGCAAAGTGAAGAAAATGGTAAAAAATATATCGTTGCAAAATTAAAACTAAACGATGTTGCTTCAGATTATACAATTAAATATACATTAGGAAATGATGGAGCTTTAGAAATTCAGGCTTCTTATAAAAAAGGAAATAATCCGGTTCCGGAGTTACCGCGTTTCGGAATGATTTTCACTTTAAAAAACAGCTTAGAAAATCTGGATTATTACGGAAGAGGACCTTTAGAAAATTATCCGGACAGAAAAACATCTTCATTCAAAGGAATTTATACTAGTAAAGTTGCAGACCAATATGTGCCTTATACACGCCCACAAGAAAATGGATACAAGACCGATATACGCTGGTTTAGATTGTCAGGCAACAAAGGAAACGGCCTGGAGATAAAAGGTCTGCAACCTTTAGGAATGAGCACTTTGAATAATTATCCAAGTGATTTTGATGGTGGCATTTCGAAAAAGAACATCCATTCCAGCGACATTACGCCAAGAAATGAAGTGGTGGTTTGTGTCGATTTAACCCAACGCGGACTCGGAGGCGATAACAGTTGGGGGGCACCACCGCATGAGCAATATCAACTAACTCAAAGTGAGTATAGTTACGGATTTATCATTAAACCACTTTTTTGAAAGTGATCAGTGATCAGGCTAAAAGTATTCAGTGTCGTTGCGTTTAACACTGAACTCTAAAAAACTGAACACTGATCACTATATATCAACTGAACACTAACCACTGACCACTGAATAGTAAAAAAATGAGTAACAATACAACTGGAAGATTAATTTCTTTAGATGCCCTGCGCGGTTTTGTGATGTTTTGGATTATGAGCGGAGAGCATGTTATTCACGCTCTGGCCAAAGCGGCTCCGATTCCGATTTTTATCTGGATGTCGTCACAATTGCATCATGCTGAATGGAACGGAATCACATTTTATGACATGATTTTTCCGGTATTTCTATTTGTTGCAGGAGTTTCAATGCCTTTTTCTTTTGAGAAGAAAATACATTTGGCTGGCGTAAAATCGGCAAAAGATTTGCCTAAAGAAGAAAAGCGAAAAATATATTTATCCATGCTCCGAAGAACCGCTATCTTATTGGTTTTAGGATTTGTAGTAAATGGTTTATTGCGATTTGAAGGTTTAGATCATACGCGTTTGGCAAGCGTTTTGGGAAGAATTGGACTGGCTTGGTTTTTTGCCGGAATTATCTATTTGAATTTTGACTTTAAAAAACAGTTAATCTGGTTTTTCGGAATCTTGATTGGATATTACGCCGCAATGAAATTTATTCCCGTTCCTGATTTTGGAGCAGGAGTTTTAACCAAAGAAGGCTCTTTAGAAGGATATATTGACCGTTTACTTTTGCCTGGCAGATTGCATAGCACTGTTTACGATCCGGAGGGAATATTTTCGACTTTACCAGCGATTTCAACGGCTTTACTGGGCGTTTTTATGGGAACATTTTTAAAAGCAAAATGTTCTTATTCTATAAAGGTTAAATTGCTTTTAATGGCTTTAACGGCTGTTGTGCTGATTATTGCAGGTTTAATTTGGGATATTAATTTTCCAATCAACAAACATTTATGGACAAGCTCTTTTGTGTGTTTTGTCGGCGGATTCAGCATTTTATTTTTTGTCTTTTTCTATCTGATAATTGATTTGTTTGGTTTTCATAAATGGGCATTTCCATTAATATTAATCGGTTCAAATTCGATTTTAATATACATCGCCGCCGAAGGTTTAGTTGATTTTAAGCATACAGCAGATTATGTTTTTGGCGGATTGATACAATTTACGCCTTTTATCTGGCAGCCTTTTTTCGCAGCATTATCCGTAACCGTTGTACAGCTTTTACTGCTTTACTTTTTATATAAAAGAAAATGGTTTTTAAAAATTTAGAATTATGAAATGATTGCAACATAAATATTTTAACACATAGCCCCGATAGCTATCGGGGATAGACTTTTTTACTATTTAAAAGAATGAAAAAGAGATTTTAAGAAACTAGTTTCCACACATAGTCCCGAGGCTTCGGGATGTGTTAATGCAAGTGAAACGCCTTTTAAGCCAAACAAAAACTATGTTTCTATGTGTTGAAAAAAAAACTTACTGACTAACCACACCTAACCACACAATTATGAATGTATTACAAACCGCAGATTACATCGTTTTCTTCATATACTTTGTCATAGTTACCGCCTATGGAATGTATATTTACCGAAGCAAAAAAACAGCTGCAACGAGTTCAAACGAATATTTTTTAGCAGAAGGTTCCCTTACTTGGTGGGCGATTGGCGCTTCTTTGATTGCTTCTAATATTTCAGCAGAACATTTTATCGGAATGAGCGGTTCTGGTTTCGCAATCGGATTGGCGATTGCTTCTTACGAATGGATGTCTGCCGCTACTTTGATTATTGTAGCGATGTTTATCCTGCCAATTTATCTTAAAAACAGAATATTCACTATGCCTCAATTCTTGGCAAAAAGATACAGCGGCACTGTGAGTACCATTATGGCGATTATCTGGCTGTTGATTTATGTCTTTGTCAATCTTACTTCAATAATATATTTAGGTGCTTTGGCGATTTCTTCGATTGCTCCCGTAAGCTTTCAGTTTTGTGTTATTGGGTTGAGTTTATTCTCTGTAATCGTAACTTTAGGCGGTATGAAAGTAATTGGTTATACCGATATGTTTCAGGTTATCGTTTTGATTTTGGGCGGATTAGTAACTACGTATTTAGCATTAACGTTACTTTCAGATCAGTTTGGTTTTGGAAAAGATATTCTAAAAGGACTTGCCGTAATAGCAGATCAGGCACCGGATCATTTACATATGATTTTAGACGAATCTAATCCGCATTATAATGAATTACCGGGGATGTCGGTTTTGGTTGGTGGAATGTTAATCAACAATCTGGCATATTGGGGATGTAATCAATATATTGTTCAGAGAGCTTTAGGAGCCGATTTAAAAACAGCCCGTAAAGGAATTTTATTTGCAGCGTTTTTAAAATTATTAGTACCGATTATTGCCGTTTTACCCGGAATTGCCATGTTTGTAATGTATCAAAATGGAACATTTCAACAAGAAATGGTTGATGCCGCAGGTGTTTTAAAACCGGATCATGCGTATCCAACTTTAATGAATTTACTTCCAGCGGGATTAAAAGGTGTGGCTTTGGCAGCCTTGACAGCAGCAATTGTAGCTTCTTTGGCCGGAAAAGCCAATAGTATTTCGACGATTTTTTCTTTAGATATTTATAAAAAATATTTCAACTCGCAGGCATCAGAAAAAAAACTGGTTCGTACCGGAAGATGGTGTGTTGTAGTTTGCATGATTATCGCAGCTTTTGTTGCTCCGGCTTTAAAAACTTTAGATCAGGCGTATCAATTTATTCAGGAATATGTTGGGTTTTTCTCTCCAGGCGTTTTGGCGATTTTCTTATTGGGGATGTTCTGGAAAAAAACAACGCCGACAGCTGGATTGGCGGGCGCATTATTGACGGTGCCGATTGCAGCAGTTTTAAAATTCCTTCCAATGTGGACAGAAGGCGCTTTTCCTGATTATCCTTTCTTAGATAGAATGACAATAGTTTTCTTCATCATTGTGTTTTTAATGGTCGGAATTAGTCTGGCGAAACCAGTTTCAGAAGAAGAAGAAAAAAATCATGCGATAGAAGTTGATAATAATATGTTTAAAGTTTCGTCTGAGTTTATTGTCGGATCTTTTATCATCTGCGGAATTTTGGTGGCATTGTACACTGTTTTCTGGTAATTTTTGTTTTGCCACGAAGACACAAAGGCACAAAGTTTATTTAAAAAGAATAGATTGAAAATTGCTCGCAAAGTCGCAGAGTCGCAAAGTTTTTTTGCCAAAGATTTTAAGCTTAAAAAAGAAAATCTTGGCGACTTTGCGTCTTTGCGAGATTAAATAAAAAAGTAGCTTAAAAATTGCTCGAAAAGACGCAGTGTCACAAAGTTTATAAAAAGAAAAACTTTGTGCCTTAGCGCCTTAGTGGCATAAAAAAAAATACAAATGAAAAAGAAATCTATAATTACCTTAATTATCTTTTGCCTTTCGCTGACCGTTTCGGCGCAGAAGGTATTTGACATTAAAAAATACGGTGCTGTAGCAGATGGAAAAACCTTGAACACAAAAGCAATCCAAAAAGCAATTGACGAGGCGAATAAAAGCAAAGGCGGAAAAGTGGTTTTTTCTAAAGGAACATTTTTATCCGGAAGTATTGTTTTAAAAGATAATGTGGAATTGTTTTTTGAAGATGGAGCCATTTTATTAGGAAGTACCAATCCAGATGATTATCCGAAATATGAAGGAATTCGAGCTTTTGTTATTGCTTATAATTCTAAGAATATTGCGGTAAACGGAAAAGGAACTATAGACGGGCAGGGCAGGGAATTGGCTTTGGCAATTGATAGTCTGCATCATACAGGTGTGCGAATTGATCCGAAATACAATTACAGAAGAATGCGTCCCGAAGACGGAAGAGGAAAACTGGTTTCGTTTGTAAAATGTGATTCGATTATGATGACTCAGATTACCTTAAAAAACAGTCCGGGATGGACACAATGTTTTAGAGAATGCAAAAATATTGTTATTGATTTTATGAAAGTAGAAAGCAGAGCGTATTGGAACAATGACGGAATCGATGTTGACGGCTGCGAAAATGTTAGAATTACAAATTGCAATGTAAATACAGCCGATGACGGAATCTGTTTAAAATCTGAAGTACCTGGCTTACACAATAACAATATTTACATTGGTAATTGTACGATTCGATCAAGTGCCAATGCAGTGAAATTTGGTACAGGTTCTTATGGAAGTTTCAAAAATGTAACTATCGAAAATATCAACGTTTTTGACACGTTCAGATCAGCCGTTGCGATTGAATCGGTGGACGGAGCTGAAATTGAAAATATTAAAGTTTCAAATATTACCGCTGTTAATACAGGAAATGCAGTCTTAATTCGTTTAGGACATCGAAACGGTCAGAAACCGGGATATATCAAAAATGTATCGGTTAAAAATGTAAAAGCACAGATTCCGTTTGGGCGTCCGGATATAGATTATGATATGCGCGGGCCAGAAGTAGATTATTTCCATAATCCATTTCCGTCTTCGATTGCAGGAATTCCGGGACATTCGATCGAAAACGTGACTTTAGAAAATATAGAAATCATTTATCCAGGAAAAGCTTCAAAAGGAATGGCATATCATCCGTTAAGCCGATTGAAAGATGTAAAAGAAAACATAAACGGTTATCCTGAATTTACGATGTTTGGAGAACTGCCTTCGTGGGGATTTTATGTGCGCCACGTTAACGGAATCCAGATGAAAAATATCAAATTGGTTTTGGATAAAGAAGATTTTCGTCCCGCTTTTGTTTTTGATGATGTGAAAGATTTGACGATGAATGGAATTGATGTTCCTTCGGATAAAATAAATCAGATTGTTTTTAAAGATGTTTCGGGAAGTAATCTCGACAGCGAAGCTTTAAAAAGAAAAATCGAACCAGAACAGAATAAATTTGAATTGCCTGCGCGTTAAAGTTTTTTGCCACGAAGACGCTAAGGCACAAAGTTTTTTTTGCAAGGATTTAAAGCTTAAAAAGATTTTTATGTTTCCCGCAGATCTAGCAGATTAAGCAGATATTTTAAACAGAATCTAATTAATCTGCCAAATCTGCTAGATCTGCGAGAGAACATAATTTTTGCGATTCAACGAGACAAATAAAATACAGATTAAAATAAAAAGAAATGAAAAATAAATCGATCATTACACTGCTAATTTTCTGCCTTTCGTTAACCGTTTCGGCGCAAAAGATTTACGACGTTAAAAAATATGGAGCCAAAGGAGACGGAAAAACCAACGATGCCGCAGCTATTCAAAAAGCCATTGACGCCTGCAGTAAAACTGGCGGAAGAGTTTTAATTCCAGCGCCGTTTACGTTTTTGGCTGGACCATTTGATGTGAAATCAAAAGTAGATTTACATATCGAAGCGGGCGCAAAACTATTGGCAAGTCCCGATGAAAAATTGTATACCAAAAGTGCGTTTAGAACCAATCCAGGAGAAGGAACAATTTGGATTGGAGGCGAGAATGTAGAAGATTTTATCATTAGCGGAAGCGGAAAAATTGACGGAAACGGAATTTCTTTTATGGGCGAAGAACAGGAAGATGCGTATGTTTTGAAACCTTTTAATGTCTTAGACCCAAGACCTCACGTTTTGACGATTATCGGCGGAAAAAATATCAGAATTCATGATGTTCATATCGGAAATTCGGCCTATTGGACGATTCATTTAGTGGGTTGTAACGATGTTGTCATTAGCGGGATTACTTTATTGAACAGCTTGAAAGTCCGCAATAGTGACGGAATCGATTTGGATCATTCTAAAAATGTTAGAATCAGCGATTGTTATATCGAAAGCGGTGACGATTGTATTTGTTTAAAAAACCGCAGGGAGTTTGAAGAATTTGGTGCTTGTGAAAATATTACGGTAACGAATTGTACGATGACAAGCAGTAGCTGCGCGATTAAAATTGGTTCCGAAAATATGGATGCGATCAGACAAGTGGTTTTCAATAATTGTATTATTAAAAACAGCAACCGCGCTTTAGGAATCCAGAATCGTGATGAAGGAACCGTAAGCGATGTTATTTTTTCAAACATTATTGTAGAAAGTAAATTAAACACAGATACTTGGTGGGGAAAAGCGGAACCTATTTATGTAACGGCTTTTAGCAGAGCAAAAGGAAATCATAAAGATGCGAACTGGCGTTTTCCGAAAGGGGCGACTGAAGGAAAAGTAGGTGAAATCAAAAATATCTATTTCTCTAATATTCAATGCACAGGAGAAAACGGCGTGTTTGTAAGCGGGGAATCCAAAGATAAAATCCAGAATATTGTTTTTGATAATGTGAGTGTTTTTATGGATAAAACAACTTCTTTTCCGGGAGGATTATACGACAGACGTCCAGCAAATGTGGAAGGTTTTGTAAAAGGAAGCACTTCTGGATTTTATTTTGAAAATGCAGAGCGTATTAAAGTTCAGAATTGTACCGCACAATGGGGAAAAAACAAACCGGATTATTTTAAATATGCGGTCGAAAGTAAGAATGTAGATTCTTTAATTATTACTAATTTAGACGGACAGGCTGCTTTTCCTGAAAAATTAGAAGCCGTAAAAAAATAAGCATCTGACTATTTCCAAAAAATTATGAAAAATAACCTCCTTTCTAAATCCATTTTTGGCTGTTTATTATTGAGCAGTCTTTATACCAATGCACAAAAAGCGACTTTAGAAGTTGATGCTTCTAAAACGATTACCAAAATTCAGCCAACGATGTTTGGATTGTTTTTTGAAGATATCAATTTTGCTGCAGATGGCGGATTATATGCCGAAATGATTAAAAACCGTTCTTTTGAATTTGATAAACCCATGATGGGTTGGGAACAGCCAAATACCAAAAGATCTTCGATGAACAAAGAATCGGGTAATGCTTTGCCAATCAATCTTTCGCAGGAAAAAAACAATTCTAATTTTTGCAGAGTTGAAGTGAACAATGATAAAGGATATGCTTTAATCAATGAAGGATTTAGAGGAATGGGAGTAAAGAAAGATGCGAAATACAATCTTTCATTAAAAGCAGCCAATCCTAACGGCGAGATTAAAAAAATCATTTTTCAGTTAATTGATAAAGATCAAAAAGTGATTGGCGAAACGAGTATTGTGCCAAATTCACAACAATGGAATACTTATTCCTCACAGTTTACAGCAACTCAGACAGAATCAAAAGCAAAGTTGAAAATCACTTTTGAAGGAAATGGAACTATCGACTTGGATATGATTTCGCTGTTTCCGGAAGATACTTGGAAAGGAAGAAAAAACGGATTTAGAAAAGATCTTGTTCAGCTTCTGTACGATGTAAAACCAGGATTTTTACGTTTCCCGGGCGGTTGTATTGTAGAAGGAAGAACGTTATCTGATCGTTATCAATGGAAAAAATCGGTTGGAAATGTAGAGGAAAGAAAAACGATGATGAACCGTTGGAATGTCGAATTTAACCACAAACAAACTCCCGATTATTTCCAAAGTTTCGGATTAGGATTTTTTGAATATTTCCAGCTTTCAGAAGATATTGGAGCAGAACCGCTTCCGATTTTAAGCTGTGGAATGGCGTGTCAGTATAACACAGGAGAATTAGCTCCAATGGATGAACTCGATCCTTATATTCAGGACGCTTTAGATTTGATTGAATTTGCCAATAGCGATGTGAGCACAAAATGGGGAAAACTTCGTTCAGATATGGGACATCCAAAACCATTTAATCTAAAATATATTGGTGTTGGTAATGAGCAATGGGGGAAAGATTATATTGACCGTTACAAAGTTTTTGAAAAAGCGATAAAAGCAAAATACCCAAAAATCATAATTGTATCGGGAACCGGACCTTCTCCAAAAGGCGAACATTTCGACTATGCGATGGCTGAATTGAAAAAACTGAACGCCGAATTAGTAGACGAGCACTATTACGAAAGTCCAAAATGGTTTAGAGAAAATGCTGGACGTTATGATAATTACGACAGAAAAGGTCCAAAAATATTTGCTGGAGAATATGCAGCTCAAAGTGTTTCGGGAGCTAATCCGAATAATAGAAACAATTGGGAATGTGCGTTTTCTGAAGCTGCTTTTATGACAGGATTAGAAAGAAATGCAGAAGTGGTTAATATGACTTCATACGCGCCTTTAATGGCTCATGAAGATGCCTGGCAATGGACACCAGATATGATTTGGTTCAACAATCTTCAATCGTATGGTTCTGCGAATTATTATGTGCAGCAATTGTTTTCAACGAATAAAGGAACAGATTTGCTGAATATTACGCAAGATGGAAAAGCTTTAATCGGGCAGAATAATTTGTATGCATCGGCAGTAAAAGATGTCAATACAAAAGAAATTATTGTGAAATTGGTTAATACATCAACAGCTAATCAAGAAGTTTCAATTGATTTAAAAGGAGCAAAATTAGGTTCAAAAGGAAGTATGATTACGCTTGTAAGTTCGAATGTTAATGATGAAAATACGTTTGCAGAACCTAAAAAAATAAGTCCGAAAACAAGTGAATATAAAATCTCAAAAGGAAATCAGCAATTGAATCTTCCTGCGTATTCGGTAACGGTTTTGAAACTGAAAACGAACTAGTTAAATCATTGGCTGTGATTGATCATAAAAAAAGAACGCGGATGACACGGATTTGCTATCGCAAAGACGCAGATTTACGCTGATTTTTTAGATTTTAAATATAAATCCGTTTTTGTCAGCGTCTTTGCGATAGCAAATCCGCGTCATCCGCGTCAAAATATATGATTTTTGAATTACACTCAACGGGATTAATCGTTTAATTATAAATTAAAAATACATGCTGTATAATTTTGTCAAAAAAGGTTTTGTTTTTATTTCTGTAATTGCTGGATTTTCAGGTTATGCACAGGATTTAAAACTGCAATACAATCAGCCAGCTGTTGAATGGACAGAAGCCCTTCCAATCGGAAACGGAACACTTGGCGCAATGGTTTTTGGCCGGGTAGATTCAGAATTAATCCAACTAAACGAAGCGACTTTATGGAGTGGTGGGCCTGTTCAGAAAAATGTAAATCCGAATGCTTTTCAGAATTTGGCTTTAATTAGAGAAGCGCTTAAAGCGGAAGATTTTGACAAAGCGTATACTCTGACTAAAAATATGCAGGGCGCTTACAGCGAAAGTTTCATGCCTTTGGGAGATCTTTTGTTAACTCAGGATTTGGGCGGAAAAAAGACAGATTTTTATAACAGAAGTCTGGACATTCAAACGGGATTAGCAGTAACCAATTTTAAAGTCGACGGCGTAAATTATAAAAGAGAAATCTTTGCTTCGGCACCTGCACAATGTATTGTAATGAAACTTTCGGCAGATCAGCTGCAAAAACTTTCGGTTTCAATTGATGCTTCCAGCCTTTTAAAAAATCAAAAATTAGTTCAGAATAATTCATTGGTTTTAAAAGGCAAAGCGCCTTCGCACTCAGATCCAAATTATATTGATTACAATAAAGAACCTGTTATTTATGACGATCCTACGGGATGCCGCGGCATGCGTTTTGAATTAATCGTAAAACCAATTGTAAAAGACGGAATGGTAAGTTACGAAGGCAATAAAATCGTGATTAAAAATGCTTCCGAAATACTGCTTTTCATTTCGGCAGCAACCAGTTTCAACGGATTCGATAAATGTCCAGACAGTCAGGGAAAAGACGAACACGCCTTTGCTGAAAATCAGATCAAAAAAGCATCAGTCAAAAAATATGATAATCTAGTTAAAGAACATCTTCAGGATTTCCAAAAATTCTTCAATAGAGTTTCTTTACAATTAAATGAAAAAGAAACTAATAAATCGAATCTCCCAACAGATATTCGTTTGGAACAATATGACAAAGGAGAAAAAGATTCAGGACTAGAAGCTTTGTTTTTTCAATACGGACGTTATTTATTGATTTCTTCATCACGTACGCACAATGCACCAGCCAATCTGCAGGGAATCTGGAACAATAAACTTCGTGCGCCGTGGAGCAGTAATTATACGACCAATATCAATTTGCAAATGAATTACTGGCCAGTCGAATCGGCAAGTTTGTCCGAATTATTTTTTCCGCTTGACGATTTTGTAAAAAATGTTTCGATAACTGGGGCAGAAACTGCCAAAAGTTATTATCACGCCAATGGCTGGGTTTTACATCACAACTCAGATATTTGGGCAACGACAAATCCGGTTGGAGATTTCGGAAAAGGAGACCCAATGTGGGCGAACTGGTATATGGGTTCGAATTGGATAAGCAGACATTTGTGGGAACATTACCAATATACTGGTGATGTGGCATATTTAAAGAAAGTTTATCCAATTATAAAAGGTGCCGCAGAATTTAGCTTAGATTGGTTGCAGCAAGACAAAAACGGTTATTTAGTAACCATGCCATCTACTTCGCCGGAAAACAAATATTATTATGATGGAAAAAAAGGAGGCGTTGTAACAACTGCTTCTACAATGGATATTGGGATTATAAAAGATTTGTTTGAAAATATTATCGAAGCCTCTAAAATTCTAAATATTGATGCTGATTTTAGACAGAAAGTAGATAAAGCCGCCAATCAATTATTGCCATTTCAGATTGGTGCTAAAGGTAACTTGCAGGAATGGTATAAAGATTTTGAAGATGAAGATCCGCATCACAGACATACTTCACATTTGTACGCTTTGCATCCGGCTAATTTAATTTCACCTTTGAAAACTCCTGATTTAGCAGCAGCGGCTAGGAAAACTCTAGAATTGCGCGGCGATGACGGAACGGGCTGGAGTTTGGCTTGGAAAGTCAATATGTGGGCGAGATTATTAGACGGGAATCATGCTTACAAATTATTCAAAAATCAATTGAGATTAACCAAAGATAACGATATCAAATACAATAGACGTGGAGGTTGTTACCCGAATCTTTTTGATGCGCATCCGCCATTTCAGATTGATGGAAATTTTGCGGGAACAGCAGGCATAATCGAAATGCTGATGCAGAGTCAGAACAATGAAATTCATTTACTCCCTGCTTTGCCGGACGATTGGAAAGAAGGTGAAATTAAAGGAATTACAGCCAAAGGAAATTTTACTGTAAATATAAAATGGAATGATGGTAAAATGAATCAGACCAAAGTTATATCGAATAATGGAGGCACTTGTAAAATAAGATCTTCGGAACCATTTATAATTGAAAAGCTGAATATCAAAAGCGAGAAATCATCTATTGGATATACGGCTGTATTTGAGACTAAAAAAGGTACATCTTACATCATAAATCCTCTTCAATAATTTATCATTTAATAAACTAAAAAAATACCATAGTGTTTAAAAATAAGATCTTACTGCCCGTACTTTTTCTTTCGTGTTTTTCAGCATTAGCACAAATTTCGTTTGGAGATGCCAAGAAAATAAATGACAACTGGAAATTTAACCTTCAGGATGTTTCTGATGCTAAAAACGTCACTTTTGAAGACAGCAAATGGAAACAAGTAAACGTACCGCACGACTGGAGCGTAAAAGGACAATTGAGTCCGACTTTGGCAAGCGCAACTGGATATTTACCGGGCGGCATTGCGTGGTACAGAAAATCGATAAATATTCCGCAGAGCAAAGCGGGCGAAAAAGTCTATTTGTATTTTGAAGGCGTTTATAACAGAAGCGAAGTTTTCATCAACGGGCATTCCTTAGGAAAACGTCCAAACGGTTATATTTCGTTTGCTTATGATGCTACAGAATTCGTGAAATTTGGAGGAGAAAATACCATTTCGGTTCGTGTAGATCACAGTCAAAGCGCCGATTCAAGATGGTACAGCGGTTCTGGAATTTACAGAAATGTCTGGCTGGTGTATGCAAATCCGGTTCATATTGCACAATGGGGTGTTTACGCTTATCCAGAAGTACAAAAAGAAAACGGAATTTTGAATGTTGAAGTAGAGGTAGAAAACAGTTCATCAGCCAAAACTAATTTAACTATTGTCAATGAATTGTTTTTTAAAGGAAAATCCATTGCAAAAGCTTCTTCAAAAGTGGCAGTTTCGGCGAATGCAAAAGGAAAAATTACAGCCAAAATCAACGTTAAAAATCCGAAGTTATGGGATTTAGACAATCCGAATTTGTATCAGTTGAAAACTACGATTGTACAAAACGGAAAAGAAATCGATAAAACCGAAACACAGACAGGTTTTAGAAGTTTTACATTCGATGCCAATAATGGTTTTGCCCTTAACGGAAAAGGAATGAAGATGAAAGGCGTTTGTCTGCATCACGATGCTGGGGTTTTAGGATCGGCGGTTCCGAGAGAAGTTTGGAAAACGAGATTACAGACATTGAAAGAAATCGGCGTAAATGCTGTTCGTACCAGCCATAATCCGCAGGCACCGGATTTCTATGAACTTTGTGATGAATTAGGTTTACTGGTTTTGAATGAAGCTTATGACGAATGGGAATTTCCAAAACGCAAATGGTTAGAAGGCTGGAATTATGGGAAACCAGGTTACGAAGGTTCATTTGATATTTTTGCCGATTGGGCAGAAAAAGACTTAGAAGATTTTGTGCGACGTGATAGAAACCATCTTTCGGTTTTTGCATGGAGTATTGGTAACGAAGTCGATTATCCAAATGATCCGTATTCGCATCCTGTTTTAGATAAAGGAAAAGACGGTTTTGGACAAGCAACTTACGGCGGTTACAAAAAAGATGCTCCAGATGCCATGCGTCTTGGCGCGATTGCAAAACGTTTGGTGGCAGCGGTTAAAAAATACGATAAATCACGTCCGACAACAGCAGGTTTAGCGGGAGTAGCCATGTCTAACGAAACTGAATATCCGGGCGCTTTGGATATTACGGGCTATAATTATACCGAAAGTAAATACCAATCCGATCACGAAAAATATCCAAACCGAGTTATTTACGGAAGTGAAAATACGCACGATATGCAGCCTTGGCTTTCCGTTAAAAACAACAAACATATTTTCGGACAGTTTCTCTGGACAGGAATAGATTATCTCGGAGAATCGGGAAGATGGCCTTCCAGAGGATTTTATTCTGGTTTGGTTGATTTTGCAGGAGTTATCAAACCGCGAGGATATTTCCGTCAGTCGTTATGGTCAGATAAACCGATGACTTATTTGGGAACTTATCCGCTTGTAAATGAAAAAGACATTTCTAAAGACGCATGGTCAATTTGGAATTACGAAGACGGACAAAAAATACGTGTAGTTTGTTATACCAATGCTTCAAAAGCCCGTTTAGAATTAAATGGAAAAGTAGTCGGAGAAACCAAATTATACGATGAAAAAACCGGAATTATCTATTGGGATATTCCGTTTACATCAGGAAAATTAGAAGCCGTTGGATTGGATGCAGCTGACAAAGAAGTAAGTCGTTATGCGATTAATTCAACACAGCAGCCTTTTGAATTAACGATCGCTGATAAAAATATAACGATCAGCAAAGACAAAGGTGTAGCGAAAATCATGGTTCAGGTAAAAGACCAAAACGGACTTCCGGTTATGCTTTCAGACAATGAAATAACTTGTACAATTTCAGGTTCGGCAACTTTATTAGGTTTAGAAGCAGGAAACAACAGCGATATGACCGATTATACCGATAATATTCAGCGCGTTTTTCACGGACATATTGCAGCCTATATTCAGGCTAATGGCAATTCGACAGAACCAATTAAAGTTAAGTTCACAAGTCAATGGTTAAAACCTGTAGAGGTTACTATTAATGTGAAATGATTTAAAATTTTCTGTTGGCAAAATTTCGTTTATCAAAATCCCGGAGGGATGAAATATCTATAGAAAATAATAACGTTACAAGCGCATAACCCCAGCGGGGTGACATATCGCTCCTCTGGAGCTTTTGACACAAACAGATAAAATCAGCTATACATATAACGCTCTTCCAGAGCTAAATGTCTCATTGGGACAATTTATCGGTATCTTATGAAAAATAAAATCACACTGGCATTGGGAATCGTTTTGGTTTCGATTGCATCCTATTCTCAGAATAAAACTTTTCAAAAAGAAGAATTTAAACAATGGGCTCAGACTCCGCCAATGGGCTGGAACAGCTGGGATTGTTACGGACCAACAGTCGAAGAACATGAGGTAAAAGCCAATGCCGATTATATGGCAAAAGAACTCAAGAAATTTGGCTGGGAATATGTAGTGGTCGATATTCGATGGTTTGTCGAAAATGATAAAGCGGGAGGTTACAACCAAACCGATCCGCGATATGTAATGGATCAGTACGGGAGATATCTTCCAGCTGTAAACCGTTTTCCGTCTGCTAAAGACGGACAGGGTTTTAAACCTTTAGCCGATTATATTCATAAAAAAGGATTAAAATTCGGAATTCATATCATGCGTGGGATTCCGAAAAAAGCAGTTGAAAACAAACTGCCGATAAAAGGAACAAACGGTATTACTGCCGATCAAGTCTATTCAACCGCTTTGCAATGCGAATGGTTACGAGATAATTATACCGTTTTAGCAGACAAATCAGGCGCGCAGGAATATTACGATTCTATTTTAGAATTGTATGCTCAATGGGGCGTAGATTTTATTAAAATTGATGATTTATCGAGACCGTATCACGAAGGTGAAATCAACTTAATTCGAAACGCTATTGACAAATGCGGACGTAAAATTGTTTTGAGTACTTCGCCTGGAGAAACGCCGATTTCGGCAGCTCCGCACGTAAGCACGCATGCTAATATGTGGCGTATGGTGGACGACGTTTGGGATACATGGCCGCACATCACACACTTAATGGATGTAGCTCAAAAATGGTATCCGTATATCGCACCGGGAACTTGGCCGGATTGTGATATGATTCCATTAGGAAGAATTTCGATAAGAGGCGAACGCGGGAAAGATCGAATGACACGTTTGACAAAAGACGAACAATATACTTTGATTACGTTTTTTAATATTTTTAAATCGCCATTATTTTTGGCGGTGATTTGCCTAGCAACGATGCTTTTACGCTTTCTTTATTAACGAATAAAGAAGTCGTAAAAATGCATAACGAAAGCACTAATGTAAAACAGCTTTTTCAGAAAGACGGTCAAATCGCTGTGACTTCAAAAGCAAAAGATGGAAGTGTTTATCTTGCCTTATTTAATATTGCCGATAATGATTCGCAAAAGGTTTCTGTAAATCTTTCAGATCTTGGAATTCCAGGTTCTGCCGACGTTTTAAATATGTGGACAGGCGAAAAATCAAAAGTGACCTCAAAAGAAATTAGTGCCGATTTAAAACCGCACAGTTCTGTTTTGTATCAATTAAAAAGTAAAAAATAATGAAAAGTCTATTTTGCTTTTTTCTGATAGTAGTTACTGTTTTTAGTCCGGCGAAAGCTCAAAATACGGCAAGTGGAATTCCGCCTGTTTTGGCTGAAAAAGATTTGACGGCTTATTTATTCGTTTATTTTATTGGAAATAAAGTCGAAGAAGAAGCGGTAAATTATGCTGTAAGTACAGACGGTTATCATTATTACAGTCTTAATAACAACAAACCCATTTTAGACAGTAAAACAATTAGTTCAACGGGCGGCGTTCGTGATCCGCATATTTTGCGAGGCGAAGACGGGAAGACTTTTTATATGGTTTTGACAGATATGACTTCTTCAAAAGGCTGGGACAGTAATCGCGCGATGGTTTTGCTAAAAAGTACCGATTTGGTAAACTGGAAAAGTAGTGTCGTTAATATTCAAAAAGCATTTTCGGGAAATGAAGATTTAAAACGAGTTTGGGCACCACAGACTATTTACGATGTAAAAGCAGGTAAATACATGATTTATTTTAGTATGAAGCATGGCAATGAACCGGATAAAATTTATTACGCTTACGCGAATGCAGGTTTCACGGCTTTAGAAAGTACTCCAAAATTGCTTTTCGTTCCAAAATCAAAAGGCGCTTGCATTGATGGCGATATTATTTTGAAAGACGGAGTTTATCATCTTTTTTATAAAACAGAATCGGAAACGGCAGGAATAAAAACGGCTGTAACCACCGATTTAACTTCTGGAAACTGGACAGAAAACGATAATTATCTGCAGCAAACCAAAGAAAAAGTAGAAGGTTCGAGTATTTTTAAACTCAATAATTCGGATGAATATATTTTGATGTACGATTTGTATTCAAAAGGAAAATATCAATTTACAAAAACCAAAGATTTAGAAAATTTCACGGTTATAGATAATGATATTTCAATGGATTTTAAGCCACGCCACGGAACTATTTTACCAATAACGCGTTCTGAATTAAAAAGAATTACAGCAAAATGGGGAACGCCGTCACAGCTTCCAAAACTCAATAATAATCCTGTTTTAGAAGGTTATTATGCAGATCCTGAAATTCTGTATTCAAACAAAACAAAAAAATATTATATCTATCCCACAAGCGACGGATTTAATGATTGGTCAGGATATTATTTCAAAACATTTTCGTCTGATAATTTAATAGATTGGAAAGATGAAGGGACCATTCTGGATCTTAAAAAAGACGTGCCGTGGGGAAACAGAAATGCCTGGGCGCCTTGTATTGTGGAGAAAAAAATCAAAGGGAAATACAAATATTTCTATTATTTCACGGCGGCACAAAAAATTGGCGTTGCCGTTTCAGATCATCCTATAGGTCCTTTTAAAGACAGTGGAAAAGCGATTGTAGCCAAAAGACCAGAAGGTATAAATGACGGTCAGGAAATTGATCCTGATATTTTTACAGATCCGAAAACGGGGAAAAGTTATTTGTATTGGGGAAATATGTATATGGCTGCAGCGGAATTAAATCCAGATATGGTTTCTCTAAAAGATGGAAGTACTAAAATAATTGCAGTAAATAAAAGCTTTAGAGAAGGAACGTATGTCATTTACAGAAACGGGAAATATTATTTTTTTTGGAGTGAAGACGACACTAGAAGCCCGAATTACAAAGTGAGATATGGTATTTCAGATTCACCACTCGGACCTCTGGAAATTCCACAAAATAATATCGTTATTCAAGGAATTCCGAAGCAGGGAATTTATGCAACGGGACATAATTCGGTTTTACAGATTCCGGGAAAAGATGAGTGGTATATTGTGTATCATAGATTTTCGTATCCGACAGGGATAAAAATGGGAAGAGCGGGAGGTTTTCACAGAGAGGTTTGTATTGATAAATTAGAGTTTGATGCGAATGGAAAAATAATTGAAGTACAGCCGACTATGGAAGGTGTAGAGGCTTTGAAATGAAACTAATTTAGATATGTCAAATTAGATTGTTTTTTTTGTGACTTAGATGTTAAATCTTAGATATGCAGACAAAATATGAGTTAAAATGAAATTTTTTTCATTTTATGATTCTTAATTTTTGTCTGCATTCTGTTTTAATAGCCAATTTAATTACACAGTTTCGTTGCTGCTCAGACTTTTACCGGCAATTGTTTTCATTAAAAGTAAAGCCGCGCCAATGCCTATTCCTGCTAATAAAGTAAAACCTATATTATTTGATGTTTTTGAAGGTGTTTTTCCATAAACACGCAGCGGTTCTTTAGAGTTGGTCAGCACATTTCCAGAATTCCCTTCTTTATCATTGTTGAGTTTCATTTTCATTCGTACAGCAGCCGATGCTGTGTTAATTATCATTTTTGGAAATAATCGATAACTATTTGCAATTGCTGCAGCTCGTAAATCGGGAAATAAATCTTTTTTCGGATGTTTTGCTAATTGAACCATTTTGGCAGCAGTATCACGCGGATCTGAGGCAATAAAAGGAATTGTTACATCAAAGCCGGAATACTTGGCAGAATGCAGGTTTCCTGTGGAGTTTTGCAATTGCGGATACAGATTACAAATATGAATATGTTTTCGGTTTGATATTTCGCCCTGAAGACATTCCATCATGCCTCTTATGCCATATTTAGTTGCAGAATACACCGCACTGTATGGAGCCGGCATAAATCCGCCGATAGAAACATTGTTGATTAAAATGCCTTCATTTTGATCTTTAAAAATTTTAATCGCATTGTAAGCACCATGCATGTAGCCAAATAAATTGGTTTTTATAACTTGCTGATGAACTTCTAACGGAATTTCTTCAAATTTTCCACTCGCCATAACGCCGGCATTATTGATCCAGATATCAATTTTCCCCAGTGAAAGAGCTTCTCTGGCAACTCTCTCGACATCTTCTGCAACTGATACATCTGCTGATACTCCAATTGCACGAACATTCAATCCGCGGCAGAAATCTACGACTTCATTAATTCCTTTTTGTCCTCTTGCAGCAATAATAATATTGCATCCTTCGCGTGCAAAAGCTTCTGCGGCTGCACGTCCAACACCACTGCTTGATCCTGTTATTACGACATTTTTTCCTTTGAGACTATTTTTTTGTGTTTCTATATTTTCCATATTCTAATTTTTAAAAAGAGTAGAAGTGTTTTTAACTTCAATTGTTGTTTTCCTGTTTTTGTAAATCATTCATTATTTCTTTGAGACTGCACATTATTATTTCAAGACTGTCTGAGGTTTCTATAGTGAAATTTTTTTTGAGAGCTTCATGCTCAATGTTGGTCAAATGTCTGCTGAGATTTTCAAGAAGAAAAAGATGAAGCCAGATTTGAATCTCCTCAGCAGTATTAAGTACAGTTTGATAATCAGCTCGTTTTACGGCGCTTTCAAATTCTTTTAATTCTAAAGGTGCTTTTTCTATAAACTGAGAGATAACTTCTTTTTTCCAGCCTGGTTTTATGCGGTCAGTTTCTTCAATTCGCGATAAATCTGCTTTGGTACGTTCTCTTGATCGAGGTTCTTTTTTTAAAGCTGCTTTGATGGCTTCCAAAAGTTCGTATTGTTTAAAAGGTTTTGGAACATATCCATCCATTCCGGCATCGTAACAGCGGTCTTGTTCTCCAGCCAGCGAGTGCGCTGTCATCGCAATAATTGGAATAGTGCTTTTTAATTGACTTCGGATATAATTGGTAGTTTGATAACCATCTCTAATAGGCATTTGAAGATCCATTAAAATCAAATCATATTGGTTTTTTGATAATAAATCAATTCCCTGATCGCCATTTTCGGCAGTATCAAGTTCAAAACCAAAACCTTCAATTACATTTTGCGCCAGTTTTTGATTGAGTCGATTATCTTCGCAAAGCAATATTTTAAGTCTGCCGAGATCGTTTACAGGTTTTGCTTCGGGTTCATTTTTTTCTTGAGATGTTTTTTTATAACTGAGTGTAAAGAAAAATTCAGATCCAAAATCTTCCCTGCTTTTAACATGAATCTTAGAACCGTGCATTTCTACAAGCTGTTTTACAATACTGAGCCCAAGTCCTGTACCGCCAAATTTGCGGGTAGTACTTTCTTCTGCCTGTGTAAAACGTTCGAAAATAATATTGAGATGTTCCTGCGGTATTCCAATTCCGGTATCTTTTACAGAAAACCGAATCATATAAACATCGTTTGTTTCCTCTGTTTTTTTTACAGATATCGTTACTTCGCCTTCACTCGTAAATTTTAGGGCATTTCCAGCCAGATTCATCAAAATCTGATTGAGTCTTACTTGGTCGCCCAATACCATTTCAGGAAGATCTGCATCTAGATAAAGATTGAATTCAACTTCTTTGGTAACCTTTACTTTCAATAAGTCGTAAACATGTCGAAGTGCTTTTTTTAAATGAAATGGCTGCATTTCGAGAGTAAGTCCGCCAGTCTCAATTTTAGAAAGATCGAGTATATCGTTGACAATTAACAGCAAGTTATCTCCGGCAGTTTGTACATCTTTTACAAAACCTCGTTGCTGCTCGTCCAGTTTAGTTCCGGCTAAAAGTTCGGTAAAACCTATTACGGCATTCAGCGGCGTTCTGATTTCGTGGCTCATATTGGCTAAAAAACTGTCTTTGGCGGCTACAGCGCGTTCCGCTATTTTTTTCTGATTCGCCAGTTCGTTATTTTTTGTTCCGAGTTCTAAAGTATTGATAACGTGTCTTGCAACAATCAAGAGTGCAGTACGCTGACTATCGTTAAGTTTTCGAGGTACATGATCGGCGGCGCACAAAACGCCTATATGATATCCGTCTGGAGTTGTGAGCGGTACGCCTGCGTAGAATCTAATTTTAAAACCGCCCGTAACATTAGGATCGTCTTTAAAACGTTCATTAAGAAGCGTATCAGGAATTTCTACTAACTGAGAGTCCATTATGGTGTAACGGCAGAAAGTTATTTCGCGGGGAACTTCAGATACTCCGATTCCAATTTCTGATTTGAACCACTGTCTGCTTTCGTCTATAAAAGAAATATACGCAATAGGAACTCCACAGATATATGAGACAAGGGCAGTAGCATCGTCAAAAGCATTATCGGGGAGTGTGTCGAGTATATTATAGCGTTTTAAAGCTGCAAGACGTTCAGATTCATTTTGAGAAACGGGCATATCGATAGATTCCATAACCAAAAAATTAAATATGAAGTTAATTAAAACTATTTCATAATTATTACATTTTGATTAACAGCTGCTTATATAATTTTAAGTTAATGGTAATTCTATAAATTCTGCCCGAAATTAAGTACTTTTTTATCCTGCCATCATTTGTAATTTTAGTTAAAAATTGAATTTACACTAAAATATATAGTTATGGCAGAAATTAAAATCGAGAAAAAGAAGCCTGTATGGCCTTGGATTGTAGCAATTTTATTAATTGGTGCAGTTGTATATTATATCTACTTCAGAGAAGATGAATCACAAAATGTGAGAAGAGTAGAAGTCGAAAATGCTGCAGGTGTTGATACAACCGCTACAGCTGTTGACACCACTAATTAATGTGGAAACTTGATAATTAAAATATTAAAATATAAAGTATGGAAAATAGAAACAAAAACTTATACAGACTGGATGAACTTTCTGATTATAAAGTTGCGTCGAACTATTCTGATGTAACAGGATGGAAAATAGTAGATTCTGAAAATCACACGATAGGAACAATCGATAATCTTTGGGTAAATAAAGATATGCAGCGGGTTGTTTATTTGGATGTCAAAGTGGATAAAAAATTAATTGACGACAGCAAAAATGAAGTTCACGACGTTATAGCAAATGACAACGGACAGGAGTTTGTGTATAAAGACGGAGACAGCCACATTATTATTCCAATAGGATCTGTAAGCATAAACAAAGACACAAAAATTGTTATGGCAAATAATATTGGTTATAATACCTTTAGAAAAACAAGCAGATACAACACACAATATAATTTTGACAGGGAATACGAAAAACGAGTTTTAAGCTCTTATTATCCTAATGACGATTCTCATTTTAATGATAATGACGATACTTTTTACAATCGAAGAGAATTTGAAAACCGTTAATTCCTTTTATAAAATGAATTAAAAGACCAAACGTTTAAAATGTTTGGTCTTTTTTTTTAGTATAAACCGCTATCTGTTTAACCACGCTTTAAACTCAGCAGCTTTATTTTTGCTGATTATAATATCAACTTCAGATTTCGGAATTACTTCAATCTTCAACTGATTGTTTCCGTATTTAAGGATCTTATCAATAGATTTTATAGAAACAATAAACTGTCTGTTGGCTCTAAAGAAAGCGGTACTGTCCAATTCATTGTAAATTTCTTCTAAACTGCTGTTGCTGGTGGATACTTTTGAGTTTATATCTTTAACATAAGTAATGGTATTTTCCATATAGATATAAGCAATGTTTTCAATTTCGAGAGAAACAATTTCATTTTTCAAATAAGTCAAAATTCTTTTTTTATTTGATATTGAAACATCTGCATTCTCTATATTTTCAGATCCATTTATTTTTGTTTTGTAGCTGGTAAGATCAGAATTGAGTTTTGATAAGTTTAAAACTTCATTAAAAAGCGTTTCATTTTTCTGTTCCAGTTTTCTTTCATAACGGCTTCCAAAAAGACGAACCATAAAAAAGGAAAGCATGACAATTAAAATACCTGTTGAAAGGTAAACCAAAATGAAATAAAACTTCAAATCCTCAACCTGTTTATTAATGTTTTTAAGATTCGCGTGTGAGGCTACAATCCAGTCTGTATTTTTAACAGGGTATAAATAGATAATTTCAGAGTCACGTTTAGGATCGCTGTAATTTCGCAGACCACCGCCTTCGGTTTTATTTTTTAGATAGGAATAAAAATCTTCAGGATCAACTTCGCTGTTGTTATGAATATCAGAAATAAAAGATTCCTCTGGTCCTGTCATTCGACCTATTTTTTCAGGATTAGGATGACAGATTTCTTTTCCCGTATGATCAAACATGCAGATGAATCCCGTTTGTGTATCGGTTTTTTCAATACTCTTTTGGACGTTATTAATAATGAGCTGTTTGTCATTATGCTGTTGTGCCTGAAAAGAAATGAGATTCGCCATTTCCTTTGCTTCCCTTTTGCTGGATTCGATTTGTATTTTTAAAAACTGCTTGGTACTTAAATCAACTAAATAATTCATGCTGAAATAACCACAGATATATACAACAACAAGCAAGGATAAAAATGTAAAAAGATACAGTTTGTCTTTTTTCATGGGAAATGATTCAATTAAAGAATCAAATTTAGTTAATAATAATTTTTAAAAATGATAAATTTATAGTGTGCATTTCAAAAAAATCTGAAAACAGATTCATAAAGAAAAGCGTCCGTTTTATTAGGCTTTAATTTATTCCTCTTTAAGTTCATTTTTTCCCTTTCGACCATTTTTCTTTGATTTTAGAGTGTTCTGCGTGCTTAATTTGCAATATCAATCGGATTTCAAAATCAATTTTAAAGATGAAAATCTGATGCAGCTTAAAGAAATACTTTCAGAAAACAATTAAAACTATTCATATGGAAAAGCCAAAAATGTATAAAAGAAAAAGAGTCATAATTCTTTTGGTAACACTGCTTGTTATTTTTTGCGGATTACAGTTTATGCGTCCAGAAATAACAAATCCGCCAATTACAGGAGATTTACAAGTACCTCACGAAGTACAGACCATTTTAAAAAATTCCTGTTATGATTGTCATTCTAATGAAACAAATCTTACTTGGTATGATAAAATAGTTCCTGCATCCTGGCTCGTTGCGCAGCATATTAAAGACGGCAGAAGCGGACTCAATTTTTCTAATTGGGATCAATTGGCTCCTGCAGATCAAAAAGCAAAATTGTGGGAATCTGTAAATCAGGTTACGCTCGGTGCCATGCCATTGAGCAGTTATACGCTCGCACATCCAAAAGCTAAATTATCGCCGAAAGATATTAAAGTATTGAAAGATTATATATGGAATCTTCGAGTGAATAATATGCCGCAGGATACTTCAAAAATAAAAGCACTAAAAGCACAGTCTGATCATTTCAAAAAAGCAGAAGTTCAGTCAGAAGTTCCAAAAGCGCCTAATGGCATTGCTTATATTGCAGATTATAAAAATTGGGCAGTTATAAGTACGACACAACGTGTTGATAATGGAACAATGCGTATTATTTATGGTAATGATATTGCGATAAAGGCTATTAAAAACAAACAGATTAGTCCGTGGCCTGATGGAGCAATTCTTGCTAAAGCCGCATACGATGAAATTGAAGATGCAGAAGGAAATATTTCACAGGGAGCTTTTAAGCAAGTGGAATTTATGATTAAAGATCATAACAAATACAAAACAACAAATGGCTGGGGATTTTCACGATTTAAAACACCGCAGCTGGAACCTTATGGTAAAAATGCCGATTTTACAATTGAATGCATGCGCTGTCATCAGCCAATGGAAAAAAACGATCATGTATTTACACTTCCAATTTTACAATAGTTATGAAAACGACACTATATTTTTCAACAGTTCTTTTTTTGCTTTTTCTTTCTTCGTGTTCTGATTTTAAAGGCGAAAAAGGTTTAAATAATGAAGCTTCGCTTCCAGAGCCATTAATGAATAAAGTTTCAGGCTTAAAGGTCATTAATTCATCAATAAATAATAAAAAACACACCACTTCTTTACTATATGGAAATCAGCAAGCAGTTGAGAGAATAAAATCAAACGGTTCAGTTATTCAAAAAGGCGAAAAATTAATTTGGATTACCTGGAGTCAAAAACCAGATCCGAATTGGCTGGGAGCTTATATTCCGGGAAAACTGCTTTCTTTTGAAATTATAGAATCAAAAGATAGCACAGTATATAAAAAGTATTCTGGAAATGGAGTAGAAGTAAAACTGAATGATCTGGACAAAGAAAATCGAATAAAAAAACTGCTAACAGAAAAAATGGCCATAATACCGTAATGATAATGGATTTTAATATCCGAATTGATTAAGCAGAATTTATATAAAAAAAGGATCTGTCCAAAATGGGCAGATCCTTTTTTTTAATATTAAGTCCAAATTTATAATTAAGACATTATTACTATTCTAAATATAATCTGGGTATAGATTATCTTAATTTTCCAACAAATATTAAACTTCCGCCAAGAGCTTCAGAAATTGCTTCAAATTCAGCAGCTCCTTTTTGTTTTAAAAGTCTGTATTTAAAGTTATTGTTATCAGTAGGAATGTTTCCATAATATTCAATGCCGTCAATTGTTCCTACAGAGTATACTGTTCCGTATTGTTCAAAAGAAGTAAAAGCTTCAACTTTTAAAGTTTTTAAATCTACAAGTGCGTATTTAGTTGTAGCATTGTACCAGTCAGCTGGTTTTGCCGGCGGCGTAAATGTGTTATCCAGATACTGGCAAAGGGCTTTATCTCCGTTAACATAAGGCACTACATTTACTGAATGTGCATTTATAGCTGCTTTTAGATCTACAAAAAAGTTAGCATCAAATGTTCCATTAGGATTTACCTTTAATAATCCGCCTGTTGGTGGATTACCAGTCACAGTGCTATAATCTAATGAAAGAGCTGTTTCACGAGAAGATCTGTAATACAAAGTGCCGTCATTACCTTTAGCGAAGGTAAAATACCCCATAGACATACGATTATCATTAACGTATGTAACGTTTTTTGATGCTAAATCGAAAACTGCAATTTGAGCATATTGTGGAAATTTATTATAATCTGTTGGTACTGCCCCTACAGGTAGGATAATTTTTTTTGCAGAAGTAACATAGCTGCTGTAAGTAGATGTTTTAACAGCAGGATCATTACTTAACGGAAGAGGCGTCACTGAAATAGTTTCTGCTATTGTCATTGTTGTTGGGTTAAACTTAATGATTTTCCCATCATTTAATGCGAAGAAATAAGCTTCAGTTTCAGATACGAAAGCAGGAGGTCCAAAAGTACCGCTTATGCCCGTACCTGCAAGACTTAAAGCATCTGAAGCCGAAATTTTCATGTCGTTGCTTACATTATATCTCGTTAAAGTTGAAGCTGTACCATTCCACACATAAGGATGCTCGCCATAAGAATAGATTGTAGCACCAGGACCAATCTCTGTCATTGTTTTATAATCAAGAGTTGAAGGGAATTTATCGTAAGCTCCTAAATAAAATACTCTTCCAGAAGGTGTGTTTACACGAACTGATGCAATAACTGTTGGATTTTGACCCTGATCCGGATCGTTATCTGTTTTGTTATCATCTGAACTACATGATGTTAATGCTAACATCGAGCACATTATTGCTAATGCTGCATTTTTTATAAAAAATCGATTTTTCATATTTGTTGGTTATATAATTAATTAAAATTGCGTTACTAATTTGATATTAAATGATCTTCCCGGTTTTTGTACACCGAAAAAGTCATAATTTTTTTCATTACTTAAGTTTTGGATTTCTGCCGTTAAAGCATATTTAATTCCGTTAAAGCTGCTATGATACGTTGTTCCAAAATCAAAAGTGTACTGACTTGGAATCACAAATGGATTTGTAGAAGCACTTTCCCAACTTCTATAAAATTCATATACATATCTTGCATCTAGAAAAAGAGCTAATTTATCTGCCTTGCCAATTAGGTTGTAGAAAGAATAATTAGCACCTCCGTTTGCAAAAAAGTATGGCTGATTTGGTACTCTGTCTCCTTTATAAGGAGCAAATATTCCTTTATCAGAGTCATTGTAAAAATGCTGATATGTACTGTTAGCGTGAAATGAAAGTCTGTCGTTTTTTGAAGTCCAGCTTCCTGCCAATTCAATTCCTTTTGAAGTAGCTGCAAATACATTTTGATAGATATTATTACGATCCAGTGCTGGAACAAATAAGATTTGATCGTCTATTTTTCTTAAAAAGACATTCGTCTGAATCTGCCAATTACTCTTTTCTAAATTTTCTTTAGACTTGAAGAAAAGTTCAAAATTTACGTTGTGGCTGCGTTCAGGTTTTAGGTCTAGATTCCCTTGAACAAACTGGCCGTCTCCAAACAATTCATCTGTCTGTGGCAGGCGTGTAGCATATTCATACGTTAATTTTGTTGAAAACTGCTCATTAAATTTATAACGCAATCCATCTCCAAAACCAAAATAGTTTACGTTTCTGCTTTCTTTTATTACAGTATTGTTAGAAGGAATTTTTTCTTCAGAATTGATTTTTTGCATATAATGTTTAGCAAAGAAAAGATTCTCTAATTTTTCATTAAATGCATTTATTTTAAAATCTGCACCATTAACCCAAGTAAACAAATCCCTTACAGCAGCTGCAGGATCATACCCGTTAATAAGTCTGTCATCTCCGGTTTGTTTTGAATAAGTTGGTGCCGAAGTAAAGCTCAAAGCATATTTATCATTGATTTTCCAAGAAGCTTTCAAACGAGCAAAAACATCATTATTCCATGTATAAGTATCGCTTGGGCCTGTAGATTCTGAAATCTCACCGCTGACATTTCCTGCTGAGCCTTCGATACGCTCGCCATACCAATTGTAAACATAATCAGATACATCTTTAAACTGGCGTTCTCTGTAATTATATCCCGAGACAAAATCTAAATTAAAATTATCTCCAAAATCGTTGCGGTAGGTAAGGACAGTTCCTGCTGCTTTTCGATACGTCATAACTTCTCCATAAGGAACTCCAACCATTAACTGATTATGCTGAATTTCTTTTGAATAATCGGTATAAAAACCTTCAATACTCAATTCCTTTGCCCAAATTCTGTCTTTTATTCCTGTTATTAACTGAATTCCGTAGCCTTCGTAAGCATCATGAAATCTTCGCACAGTTTCTTTTTTAATCTTTCCAGAAGCATCCGGAATATCAACATCTACTTTATAATTGTTTTGTGAAGTGTCGTAAAACCCGTTTCCTTTTATAAAAAAACCTGTCTTTTTATCATATTCACTAAGTATTAATGATGTTCTGTAAGTACCAAAAGATCCTGCCTGAGCCGAAAAAGAACCGCTGAAACCAGATTTCATTTTTGGAGTAATTAAGTTGACTGCACCGCCAAGAGCGTCTGCTCCAAATTCGATAGGAACAACTCCTTTATAAACCTCAACACGATCAATTAAATTAACCGGAACTGTTGAAATTCCGAAAGTATAACCATGATATTCTAAAGGAATTCCTTCTAAGAAAAATCGGATTTGATTTCCGGTAAGTCCATTCATCGAGAAATTGGTTCTTGAACCTAAACCTCCGGTGCGTCTAACATTAATACCCTGCGTTTGCGCAAGTACTTCGCCTAAATCTGCGGTTTTAAACTTCGCTTCTTTCATTTCTATTACAGAAACGGCTTGGGCTGTTTCTTCTTTTTTTCTTTTTTCAGACACACCTTTTACCACGACGTCATTTAATGTTTCTGCTTCTTTTGATGTATGATGCGCTTTTTCTAAAGTTATAGTAACAGTATTATTTTGTGTATTATCTAAAACAATAGTCTGCTTTTTTGAAATATAACCTTCTAAACTTATCTCAATTGTATAATTACCTTTTGCAATATTCTCTAACTGATAAAATCCGTCAGCATTTGTGGCTGTATTTATTTGTGTTCCTAAAACCTGAATGTTTACGCCTGTTAACGGTTTTCCTGATTTATCATTTACTTTACCAGTGATCGTGTTTTGTGCAATTAAAATTGTCGACGAGAATAAAAAGAGCAATACTATTTTGAGCTTCATGAAATATACTTAGAATTAAATACTATTCTTATTTAGAATGAATAAAAATTCAAAAGTATGAAATTATCTACTAATAATATCCAAATGTTAATTAAAAAATATTCACATTTTAATTTAGAACTTCTATAACCTTAGATTTTTCGCGCTTTTTGCGAATAAGATCTATAAGTATCTGAACTGAAAATGTCAATATAATATACATCACAATAAGTGCTAATACTGTAGTTATTGGATTTGCTCTAAATCCGAAAATACCTTTTCCCCAAGAAATCAATATCCATTGCGTCATATACATGGTGGTCAGGTTCTTGCTGCAGTATTTTAAAAGCTTTATGAATTTATTTTCTTTAACGTTTACGGATATTTTATAAATAATAAATAGGAAAATTAAAGTCCATCCTGCAAAATAAAGAACACCTCCAGGTCCCATATGGTAGAAACCATTGTAATTGTAATCTCCGTAAGTAAAAACAAGCGGTGCGCCTAAAACAGTAAACGGAATACCGATATATAGCATGTTTTTGAACAATTGCGGTCTGTTATAATTAAGTTCCTGATACCATTTTCCAAAAAACATTCCGATGATAATAAAAGACATCCAAGGAAAAACAGGAAAATAAACATAAGCCGGAAAATCATTGTTGAAAAGAAGATCCAAAACATAATTAACCACAGGAATATCAATATTGATACCGCTGACTTCTCTGGAAACTAATGCAACTACTAAACCTATGCCTAAGATTCCGTATTTATTGGTAACATATTTTCTAATAAAACCAATGAACAGCAAAGACATTCCTGCTAATTGAAGTATATCGCCCAACAACATTAAATACAGATACTGCTGTTCGATTGGTCCGTGCCAGCCGTATCTTTGTATAAAATTATCTGGCGCAAAACCAAAAATTACCGGAAAAATGAACTTTAAAAAATTCATAAAAAGAGCTGCCGTTAAAAGCATTCCGCCGCGAGTTATAGAACTTTTAAGGCTTTGATGGCGGGAAGTCATAAATGTGATTCCCATGCAGATTAGGAAAATAGAAGTTCCTCTGCCCAGAAAGACAATAAAAAGACCAATAGCGCTTTCTGACTGCGATTTTACATCTGCAAAAGTCAGCAGTGTATGTATAATTATCATTCCAATAACACTCATTCCTTTTATTAAATCAAGTGCCGGAATTCTTTTACTTTGCTGTTCCATAGTTTTATTTTTAATCATTAAAGTTTACAAAACATATTAGTTATTAAATATTTAACCTGTTGCGTGTATTTTTTGACGCGGATTTCACGGATTCGCTATCGCGAAGACGCGGATTTTCACGGATTTTTTATTTTTTTTCAATACTTAACATTCGTTTTTATCCGCGTTTTTGCAAAGCAAATCCGTTTTATCCGCGTTATAATTTTCACATGCTGTATAGACAATATAATTGTGCACAACGAGTATATTTTTAAATTATCCGACAACCGTTTTTGCGGCTGCAAATGAATTTTCGTTTTCGTTGATATATTTGTTTATAGCCGGATAATCGACTTTACCGTTAACAGTCAGTGGCACTTGATCGAAATAATAGTTTTTTATGGAGCTGGCATGCAGTCCGAGTTTTTCTTTTGTTACCTGAGTTATTGTTTCGCGTAATAAAGATTCATCCTGATGTATAACACCAAGATATTTATCCTGAACACTGATACAGATAAAGGTTTGTCCTCCTAATTGATTTTTAAGCAAAACCTCAACCTCATCAAGGTTTAAGCGCATTCCGAATAATTTCATAATACGTTTGATGCGTCCTTTAATGTGGTAATAACCTAATTCATCTTTTTCGGCAAGATCACCTGTGTAAAGCTTATCGGTATGATTGTAATCCTGCAGATCGAAAATGTTGTTGGCATAACCTCCAGAAACATTCGGACCGTAATAAATAAGTTCTCCTGTATTTTCATCAATTTCAAACCTTCCGTTTTTTACAGGAAATCCTATTGATGTTCCTTTTGTCTGAAAATCATTTGGCGGTAAAAAAGCCATTCTGCCGCTGGCTTCGGTTTGTCCGTATTGTGCAAAAAACTTCTTATCGTATAGTTCAGTATAATTTGAAATAACATTTGCCAGTTCCTGATTGAGCATTCCTCCTGTATGAGTAAAATAGCGTACCGAAGGCGTATCTTTTTTGAAGAAACCAAAGCGATGCAGTAATTCATAAAAATAAGGAACGCCGCTTAGTGTAGAAAAACCATATTCGGCAAGATCTGACCAGAATTCTTTTTGAAGTACGTCTCTGTCTGTACATACAATGGCTTTTGCTTTTATACAGTTTGTTGTAAAAATCGAAAATCCGTACACGAAATTAATAGGCACATTTAACGGAACAACATCGTGTTCCGTTATTGGCATGTACTCCATGATAGATAAAGCATTCTGTACCAGATTGTGATCTGAAATCTTAACAAATTTTGGCGACCCAGTAGTTCCTGATGTACTCATTAAAAGTTTAATATCGCCATGAATAGGGTATAGGCGGATTTCTTTTCTTTTAAAAAGGGAAATATCATTAGAAACCTGTTTTAAATCATAATCTTCAACATCTGTTCTGGCGGGATCGAAGATGTATGCAGGTTTGTATTCGTTTTCCAGGTTTTGCTTAAATTCAGGGTGTAAACCTGAATTAAGCAAAGCTACTGTGTACTTTTTGTTATAAAAATTCAAAAACGATTCAATTGCCGGAAGCTGATTATCATTATAAATGAAAACCACAGCACGCAGATCTTCAATATCTAAAGATTCGTGTATATCACTGAACGTTTTTACAACTTTGGTTTTTGCATCTATAAAATTTAATTTTTTATTTTTTTGAATTAAATCATAAAGTCCCATACTTTTTCTTTTGGATTATTGGATTTCTACACCGTTTTTTTTCAGTATTGCTTTTATTTTATCGATGTTTCCCATTTCCAGAATATCTTCCATAGAAATTGAAACATTATAAAATCTTTCCAGTTCTTCAACCAAAAGCAAATGGCTCATAGAATCCCATTCTACAATTCCCTGATATTCTAAATCTGGTGTAATTGATTCTACAGGTATTTCAAATGCGGTTGCAAAAACTTGATGTAATTCTTGTGTTGTACTCATAATGATGGTATTTTAATTTGTTAATGTTATTTTTTAACCTATTGGTTTTAATTGTTTTAAACACATAGAAACATAGATTTTTGTTTTATAAAAAAGAGAATTGAAAGAAACTGGTTTCTCTCACATAGCTATGTGAATTAAGTAAAAGTGAAACGCCTTTTCTCAAGTCAAAAAAACTATGTTTCTATGTGTTAAAAATTTATACTCTCTGTTTTTAAACTTTAGTTAATTTCCATTTTCCTGTTCTGAATATGGTGATACATCCAAAAGCCAATACTAGTTCTGAAAGTAATATCGCGGCAAAAATGCCTCTTGGACCAAAACCCATTGCGACTCCAAAAACATAAGAAAGCGGTATTTGTATTATATAAAACATAAGTATGTAAAGCAGGGTAACAATCATGACTTTTCCGGCAGCATTAAGTGCTCTGGAAATAACCATTGTATAGCCCAGTAATACATAAGCAATAGAAATAATGTGAATGTAAGTTGTACTGTGATCGATTACTTCGGGTACATCAGAAAAGATTCTGACAACCGGATCTGCCATAAAAATCCATCCAATTGCCACTGTAATCAAAAAGCACATATTAATCATTCCGGCTCTCCAGACAGATTTTTCGGCTCTTTCGGGTTGTTGCGCACCTAGGTTTTGCCCAGTTAAAATTCCTGCAGCATTTCCAATTCCCCAAGCGGGTGTAGTAACTATCGATGCAACGCGCTGCGCTATGATATAACCTGCAAGTGCATTTCCTCCAAAATGAGAAACGATTTTAATCATAAACAGCCAGCTCGATGCAGGAATCAAATACTGCAGCATTCCGCCAAAAGTAAGTCTCAATACTTTTTGAAAAGTTTCGCGGTGAATTGCCAATTGCTGCTTTCCAATATGAATAATGGTTGTTCCTTTAATCAAATGAAATGCCTGATAGCAGACTCCTATAAAACGTGCCACAGCAGTAGCGATACCAACTCCTAATAATCCGTATGCGGGTATCGGACCCCATCCAAAAATAAGAATAGGGCACAAAATGATATTCAATATATTCGAAAGCCATAACGTACGCATCGCCATAGAAGCATAACCAGCACCGCGAAGAATTCCGTTTAAGGCAATTCGGATAATAATAAAACCGCAGCTGGCAAACATTACTTTGGCATACAAACTGCCTTGTTCTATAACGGCAGATGAAAGTCCGACTAATCCAAGTATTTCACTGCTCCATGTAAAACAGATGATGCTTATTAGAATACCGCAGATTACGCTTATGTTTATTACCTGTCCGGCTGTAATACTTGCATCCTTAAAATTCTGTTCGCCAACGCGTCGTGCAATCAAAGTCGAAGCTGCAATGCTTAAACCAATTGAAACGGAATACGAAAAGCTGATAACAGATTCTGTAGAACCTACAATAGAAACTGCTGCAGCGCCAAGTTTACTCACAAAAAATAAACTGGCACAAACAAAAACAGATTCCATTACCAGTTCTAAAACCATAGGAACGGCAAGCAATACAATTGCGCGATTAATACTGCCAGAAGTGAATTTTTTCTCTCGGCCTAATACTGCGGTAAGAAACAAATCAGTATAAGACTGAAGCCGTAAAACAACTACTTTCATGATTGGTGCTGTATTGTTTCACTAATCTCAGTAAACTCATTCATTTCGTACTTTCTGATTACATAGAGCGGATTAGGCAGTTTGCTTCCTTTTTTTGGAACAGCAAAACCGGTTTGTTCGGCATATCCGTTATTAAGAAGTTTCAAACTGTTGATATAAAATCGCTTGAATTCTGGTTCAAAAAGATTGTACTTTTCAAAACGGTCAGTTAAATGCGGGTTATCCTGCTGGTATTCTTCAATAGACGCTATAACAGTTTTCCAAAACAAATGTTCGTTATAATCCATGTGCGTGTGCAGAATATCAGACAAGTATCTGAAAAAGGCATCAAAAACACCAATCAGAATAAACAAAGGTGTGTTTTCTTTATTAGAGGATTGAATAAGACCGTCTTTAAGATCAGCGGGTAATTTTGCTTTTGCTTCTTCTGTTAGAACAATATCATCAACAAAATCTTTTATAATAATACGTTGCGGGATTCCATTTTTCATGACTAAAATAATATTCTCGCCATGAGGTGTTACACATAAAGAATGTTGATAATAAATATGAAGCAAAGGTTTTAAATACGCTTCTAAATACTGTTCCAGCCAGTTTTGAGTACTTAGTCCGGAAACGTTTATAAGTTCCTGCAGAAAAGGACGATCATTGTCATCAATATATAATAAAGATGCCATTGTCATTAAATTTTCATCAGGTTTGCGGTATTTCTCGGCACTTTCTCTCCACAATGCACCCAGCATTTCGCGGTAATGATACGGACTGTCGGCTATTGCATTATACTGCGGATGACGATAAGAAACCGTTGCTACTTCGCCTAAAAGCACAACTTCTTTTTCCTCAAAATAAGGATCTTTATCAAGCATTTCTTTTATCCATTTTGTCACTCTCGGCGCAATATCCATTTGTTTTGGAGAAAGTCCGCGGATGTTTCCTGTGCTCAAAATAGAGATTGCCGTTTTTACATAATGTTTTGACGGATGACTTAAATTAAAGAAAGTTCTAATACTTTGCTGTGGCGAATATACATCGTCACTTTTGCCCAAAATCACTAAATATTGATTAGCAAGATCCTGATGAAACTGCAGTAAAATTTTATTGTTTAACTGCCACGGATGTACGGGAACAAAAACGTAATCTTCAACCACAAGGTTCCTATTACGAAGCTTATCCTGAAATCCTTTATAAACTTCTGCTCCTAATTCTTCTGCATAAAAATCATCAAAATTGATGGTTTCCAAAGAATTAAATAAAGCTCTTTTTTTATGCGCAGCAAGCCAGTACAAAGCCGTATTTTTATTGGCTTCGGGAGCGTAATTGTGGTAATCAGTATTATTGAAACCAACGCGTCCTTTATTAGCAATAACCCACGGATGACCTTCCATTTGGTGCTCGATAGTCTGATAATCGGCTTTTGTCAATTCAGCAGCGCTCAGTTTTTCTCTTGTGTACAAATGCGCATCTGCATATAAGGTATTGAGAAGTTCTTCTGTATATTTTGCCAGTGTAAAAGAATCTATGCCAAAGGTTTTTTGTAATTCCATGAAAAAGCAAAGAACATCTTTAGCAGGCGAGGCTATTCCGTTTTCCCATCGTTGAATACTTTCTTTTTCAACATGATAATATTCCAAAAGTCTTGGATAAGCTGAAAAAGTATAGTAAACCTCTGGAATATCTGTTGTAAGTTTAAAATGCGTAACACCGTCTTTACTGTCAGTAATTTCAGGTTTGGCAACATCTTCGTGCATTAATTCGGCTAAACTCTTGGCCAGCAGATTAAGATTTACCTTTTCCCAAACCTGAGGGGTAAAAACTTCTATGTGTGGTATTGTTTGTGTATTCATTTTAGATGTGTATTAAAGACTAACTTCCTCTGCTTTTTCTGTCGCAATATGCGAAAGGTCAAAGTCCTGAAAAGCAATCCTTTTTTCTAATTTATATACTTCACGTTTCGCCACTTCATTTATGATATAAGAATTTCGGTAAGCACCCATTCCTAAATCTGATGAAATGTAGCTGTGCGTATGAATTTCTGCGTTTTGTACAAAAATTTCGTTGCCGTTAGTATCGATAGTATAGTTTCTTTTCACATCATAACTTCCTGTCGAAGTTCTGCTGATACGATGTTGAATATCTTTAAGAAATTGAGGTTCTTGATAATGATATCCAGTTCCTAAAATGACATAGTCGGCATGGTCAGTAAATTTTTTTTGCTGTTCGATCTGTTCCAGATGCAATTCATAATTATTGTGAATTCCCGGAGTAATATCATCCAGCTGAATATTCGGTCTGATTTTTACACCAATATCATCATTGTCTACGCTTAGCGCATACATATGATCATAAATCTCGTTAAGTAAGTCAAAGTTGACTCCTTTAAATTGTGATTTCTGACGATCCAGCATGACTTTGCGTGTCGAAGACGGCATTTGATGAAAATAATCGATATAATCTGGAGAGGTGTGTTCTAAAATAAGCTTAGAATATTCCATAGCAAAAAAGCGATCGGGACGGGAATACCAATTCAGTTTTAAGTTTTTAGGTCTGTTTTGAAGCAGATCAAAAAATACTTCGGCAGCACTTTGTCCTGAACCAATAACTGTAACAGTGTCCTGTTCTAATATTTCTTCTTTTCTAAAAAGATAGCTAGACGTATGACAAACTTTTTCCATCTCTTGTAAATCAACAAAATCAGGAAGAATAGGCACAGTACCCGTTCCTAAAACTAATTTTTCACAATAATAAATTTTGGTCAGATTTTCATCTTTATGAAAAACATGTAATTCATAAAGACCATCTTTATAATAAACTTCTTTTACACTAGACGAAAAACGGCAGTTTTGCAATTGTTTAATTACCCATTGACAGTATAAATTGTACTCTTTACGCAGTACAAAGAAATTTTCGCGGATAAAGAATTTATACAAACGATCTGTCTTTTTAAGAAAGTTTAAAAAACTAAACTTGCTTGTAGGATCAGCCATTGAAACACAGTCGCATAAAAATGGAGTCTGCAGCGTAACGTGGTCAAAAAGCAGACCCGGATGCCAGTTAAATTGTTCTCTTTGGTCAAAGAAAAGTGATGAAACATCATCAACTGGTTCTAACAAAGCGGCTAAGCCTAAATTAAAAGGTCCAATGCCAATGCCTATTAATGAATATACTTTACGATCTTCCATATTATTGGTTTATAAGATTATGCTCTGTTTCAGAGATGATTTTAATGTCTTTGTTCTGAGGGAATTTTTCCCAATACCATTCGCGATAGCAAAAATTAAGATTGGATGTTTTATGCGGCATTTCGATGACTTTATCGATTTTAAAACCATGAAAAGCTTTGTTCATCATCGAAGCTCTGGAATCTACAGAACCTTCGCCAACCATTCTGCCCACTACAGACTGTGCAAATACATAATCGATCATGCATTGTGTCGATGGTGATACAAATTTTTGCTTAGGATCTGTAGGCGCAATAAATTGATGCGTTCCATAATCAGTAGGCAAAACATCATAATAATCTCCGAGTACATCACGTGTTGGCCAGTATACTTCAATATTAAATGTCGGTTCACCGTTTGCCATTCCTATGTAGCTGTACAAACCGTCGCTTGGAAGCAATGTTCTGTAATACGTTTCAAGTTCTTGCAGAGACCAGTCCATTTTCCAGTTTGCTTTTGCGTGGTCACGATGAAACCATTCATGCAGCATTTCAAGATCATTATCTATATCAACAGGACGTAAACTGATCGTTACATCTTCTTTTGGGAAATAGCGGTTATAAACCAAATCTTTTCCTTTTGGATTTATCAGTTGTTCAGAGAAAAAGCGTTTGTGTAAAACATTAGGGAAATTAATACGGGTTACGCCGGCAGGATTACCGCCGCAGTCAATGTCATTTAAGGCAGTAAGTAAATTGCCTTTTATTTTCCAATGTCTGCTTTCAAGAATAAACGTTACCAGACCGCTTTCATCTTCTTTTTGTAAATCTTCTAATTTGTCATACAGAATATTTAAAAGATTTTTTTCGTCTGCAAGCTGGCTCGTACCAAAAGTATTTACAACTGCCAAAATATTTCCAACCCAGAAATAGTGAAGTATTAGATTGTACAAACGATCGTCTGGAATAAACATTTTTCCGTTTTCAGATAAGCCTGGTACAATTTTGTCTAACTGATTTTCAAAAGATTTTCTAAATAAAAAACTCTGATTATCACGGAAAAATAGTTTTTCAGGCATGAATGCTGCATCCAATTGCACCAATGTATTTTGCTGATGCCATTCGCAGAACATTCCCTGCTCATTAAACATTTTTACAACGCCTGTAAGGATGATATCAATATAGTTTTTGAACCAAATCTCACTGGTTTTTTCAAGAGATAATCCCGTTTGCTGTGAAGCTTTTTGAATCACATTCTGCATTCTCGAAGGATTTCCTAATACACTGTCCTGACATAAAGAAGCTAACAAACAAACGTTATTTTCTTTTTCGTCAGCTTGAACTTTAAACGGATTGTATCGCACGCTTGTAGAAAAACTGTCCAGCACATTTCCGTTATAAGAAACAGATATAAAGCCAGGATCACAGATTAGTTCAATATCAGGATAAGTTTTCTTTACATTATCTCCCCAAGCGGTCTGCATTAGGCGCGAAACCTCATAACCTCTGTAAAGTTCATGAAAATGATTAATGCGTTCTGCGCCGGTAATTTTTACATGAAGCGAAAATTTATACATATAATCGCTTTCATTGTTATATACCGTTCTTACTGATGAAGTTGCTGTAAATTCTTTTCCAAATTCACCTAAATCAACAAGAAGATTTTCTTTTACCAATGTATCAAATACAGTTTGAGATTTAAAATGCGCCGCTTCCCACGGATGAACCGGAATTACTTTCCAATCTGAATGTTTTTCAAGTAAATCCTGTGCTTTTTTATCTCCGCTGCTTGCTTCTAAAACGGTTTTTTTTGCAAAATCAGTAGGCAGAATATTATCTACAGATTTTTCGGTAACCAGATCAGGATGTACTAAAAAATAATACAACTGAAAATGACCACCCGTTTCTGGAGTATATTTTAAAACTTCTGCTTCTGTAAAACCTTCACGTCCTTTGGTAAGCGGATGCAGTAAATGACCTGCAGGAAATAATTGTTCGGCTTCGATAAAAGTCATTTCGGGCTTATTAAAGTCTTGTCCCGAAGTTTGAAAATGCTCTAAAAACTGCGCTATTTTCTCGGTACTCAGCTGCATTCTCTTTTTTACATTTTTAGAATCTGCCAGCGGATACTGCTGTCTTACCTGATTTGTAATTAATTCTAAAAGACGGTCTGCATCTATTTCTCTTATAGTTTCATTAGTAAGATCACGTTCCATTACCGGAAAATCATATAAATGTCTGAAGGTTTCAGATCTGTAACGAATTGGCGCATAGACTTCTACTTTATCAACAGGAAAATCCAATTTTAAATGAAGTTGATGATTATACTTTGACATATAAGATTTTAGTATAGGATCGTATTTTGGCACCCCTTCATAAAAACTGCTGTTGCCCAATTCGCGCACGCAGCAGTTCAGTAAAATTGTAAACGTAATATCGACTGCTTCCTGAGCAATCTCTTTAGGAGAAGATGTATTCATTTCCGTGTTTTTTTATAATTGAAAGGATGTTATTAATGTGTGCGATAGTGGTTAATGGATTTAAAATGGTGAACTTCAGGTAAAAAATGCCATTTACTTTTGTGCTTGCTACCAAGACTTCTCCGTTAAAAAACATTTTCTTTTTAATGTGTAAGTTCATTTTGCAAGTATCTCCAGGCCATCCGTCTAGTTTATATCTAAAAACCAAAACACTTAAATCAGAATCTGTTAAGAGTTCAAAATCGTTGTCGTTTTCTAATATTGTAGCCGTTTGTTTGGTAGTTTCAATTATGGTATTTGTATAATCTCCCAGTTTCGTTCTTCCCATATAGCGAAGCGTACACCATAGTTTTAAAGCATCAAAACGGCGTGTACTTTGTACCAGAGATTTGTTAATCTGAGCCGGAAGTTCATCATAATCCTGTTCCTTTGGATTTAGGTAATCAGCATGATGTTTTATAATATGAAGATGCTGTTTGTTTCTTACCATAAAAGCGCTGCTGCAAATAGGCTGAAAGAATGATTTATGATAATCAATGGTAACAGAATCAGCTTGTTCAATCCCGTTTAACAGGTGTTTGTATTTGTCTGTCAGCAATAATCCACAGCCGTAAGCGGCATCAACATGCATCCATAATTCATGTTCTTTTGCCAGAACTGCGATTTCAGATAATGGATCAATATTCCCGAAATCTGTTGTTCCCGCTGTCGCCACAATAGCAATCGGAATATTACCTTTTTGTTTTTCTTCAATAATAGCTTGTTTCAGTTTTTCAGCATCCATTCTGTAACGGCTGTCTGTAACAACCTGAACTATTGATTGTTCACCAAGTCCTAAAATAGAAGCATTTTTTTGGTTGCTGAAATGAGATTTCTCAGAAACAAAAATTCGGAATTTACTAGATTCCGGCGGACATCCATTTAGTTTGATATTCCAGTTGAGGTATTTTAAAGCAAAATAATCTCTTGCCAAAAGCAGTCCCATAAGGTTACTCTGAGAACCGCCTCCAGTAAAAATTCCGTCGCAATCTGTGTTGTACCCAATTTGTTCACCAGTCCAGGCAATCAATTTTCTTTCTATAAATGTTCCTCCGGCACTTTGGTCATAAGTGTCTTGTGACGAGTTAATAGCGCTTATCAGCACATCGGCAGCTAAAGCCGGAATTACAACAGGGCAGTTTAAATGGGCTATATATTCTGGTAAATGATAGGCAGTTGCATGATTTACATAAATTTCATCGATCTCATCCCAAAGGCTTTCGTAATCGGTAACGGGCTGATCTAAGTTTACAGCTTCGACTTTATTTCTTATTTCATCGGGTTTAATACCGCTGAACGGAATTTTAGTATTTTCAAGAAAACCAGCTACACGTTTTTGAACTAATTCTATTGCATTGGCATATTCTGTTCCGGAATTTTCATGAAAAATATCCTGATAAAAATCGTCAGTGGAGCTTTTAATTAAGACATCCGGGGCATTGTCTAATAGGTTTTGCATAATGATTAATTTTTAGAATTGAGATTATTGGAAATAAGTTACTTTGTTAGAAATCGGAGTTCTCTTTTTTCTTGAAGGTTCGATGTCTTCAGGATAATATCCGACATAAATTAAACCGAGGGATTGTTCATTTTCGGCCAAGCCAAATTGCTTTAAGTAATCTACAGCACCAGCAGATGTGCTCCAATAACTTCCAATATTATGGGCAGTGCAGGTGAGGGCCATGTTTTGAACGGCAGATGAAACAGCAGCAACTTCTTCCCATTCGGGAAGGTTTATTTTGAGATTGCGAACCAGCACAACTCCAATCACACAAGCCGAATTAAGAGGATATTCTTTAAGCAGATTGTACTTTTCTAAAGCTTCTTCGGCAGAAAATTTCTCAAAATAAAAGTCTTTGTAGTATTCGGCCAGAAACGATCCCAGCTGTTCTAAGTAGCGATCCTTAAAAATAATAAACCGCCATGGTTCGGTCATTTTATGCGTAGGTGCATAAATCGCGTTCGTCAAGATTTCATTTAATAATTCATCCGGTATGTTTTGTTTTTCAAATTCATCAGCATAAACACTTCGTCTGTTCCGTATGATTTTTGAAATTTTTTGACTATTTGTAAAATCCGACATCTTGATTTTACTGGGTTTAGTGCTAATATTCATATTTTTTTAATAAATTTTTTAAGAAAATTCTTTTTTTAAATTATAAAACAAATATATTTGTAAGTAGATTTTATTTAGAATGAATAAAAACAGCGGAGACAAATGTAGAGATTAATCTTTATAAAAAAAATAAAACAGAAAAAAAATTATACGAAATTCTCTACATTATTATAATGTTAAGAAATGATGTTTTATTGGTATATAGGTTATTATTAGTAGTTTGTCTTTTTTATTCGCCCCAATTTTTAGTAACTATTAAATAAACTAATAAAATGAAATCACAGTCAGTAATAGAAGATGAAATACCAGAAAAAGAAAACTATGTCTATGAAATTCCTACAAGCCCACTGATAGTAGAGGTTACGCCTCAGGAAAGGAATATTTTATCTCATGTTGGGTCTCTTTTGGAGCAGGCATTTAAGAGCTATGAAAATCCAGATTATATAGCAGCGCTTCATTTGCATTCTTTCCAGCTTCTTCCAGAAAGAATAGCCAGAATCCTAAGCCGTTTTGGAACCGATTTTTCAGCAAACCAATACGGAGCGATTGTCTTTAAAGGACTTTTAGAAGTCGATCAGGATCATCTCGGACCAACTCCTGCAAACTGGCAGAGCACCGATTATTCAAAACTTAATAAATACGGATTTATTTGTTCACTGCTTCACGGAGCAGTTCCTTCAAAACCTGTGCAGTATTATGCACAGCGAAAAGGAGGAGGGATTCTTCATGCGGTTATTCCAGACGAAAAAATGGCTGTAACGCAGACAGGATCAGGATCAAAAACAAATTTGTATGTTCATACCGAAGATGCATTTCTCTTTCATCAGGCTGACTTTTTAAGTTTTCTTTATCTGCGAAATGAAGAGCGAGTTCCTTCGACGCTTTATTCTGTGCGTTCACACGGTAAAGTCAATAAAATAATGGAAAAACTTTTTGATCCTATTTATCAGTGTCCAAAGGATGCCAATTACGAAGAAGAAACAAATGACGGTCCGCTGGCTTCTGTTTTGTATGGAAATAAAGAACTGCCTTTTATTCGATTTGATGCGGCAGAGCAAATATTTAATGAAAATGCTGGACAGACTCCAGAAGCGCTTTATAATTTAACTGAATTTTGGAACGAAGCCAAAGAGTTGATTAATAGTGATTATATACCAGATTCTGGAGATGTTATCTTTGTGAATAATCACTTATGCGCACACGGAAGAAGTGCTTTTACAGCAGGACAGAGGATAGAAAATGGAAAAATTGTTCCATGCGAGAGAAGACAAATGCTCAGAATGATGAGTAAAACGAGTTTAATTCATATGAGGTCAATGACACATACCGATGATCCGTATTTTGTTATGGAAGAACATTTGGGAAAAGTTTTTGATAAGGATTAATTTATTGAAGACTTTATTAAAGAGACGTCAAATTTTTGTTTGATGTCTCTTTTTTTTGTTTGTATGAGATTTCTTCTCCATTTTCCAATACAGAAATGCTGTTTACAATTTTACATTTTAACCTCTTGCTAGCGCGAGCGTCTCGCTCGTGCCCGCAAAGAATTGTCGTAAACTTATTCTGAATTCATCGTTGCAGGCACGAGCGAGACGCTCGCGCTAGCAATGGCTATAAATACTATTAAAAAACAAAAAAGAGACCCAAAAGTCTCTTTCTAAAATCAATATATCTTTAAAAATAATTATTTATTAATCAATTTCTCAAGTCTTATCATCATTTCATCTTTCTCTTTCAACATACGCTCAAACAAAACAATTTTTTCTTCATGAAGCCTTTTTAATTCTTCAATAGGATTGAAGTTAAATGTAGAATTTGGATTTCCAACGCAAGCATTATCTCCAAAAGTATTAGAAATAATATTTATTGCCTGTTCCTCATCAAAATTTTGAAAAGCTTCTACAGGAATTTTCAATACAGCAGAAATTTGTTTTAGCAAATTGTCTTCAATTACATCTTTCTGCTCCAGCATAGAAATTTTCTTTTGGTTCCATTCTTCGCCCAGATCATAAGCTAATGCTTCTTGTTTAATGTTAAGCATTTCTCTAAAACGTTTTACATTTCTTCCCTGATGTATTTTCTGTTCCATAATGAGTGTCAATTTTTCTAAAGGCTCAAAGATAAAGCCATTTGGACATAAATCCTGAGTTTCAAAGATAGAAAAATATCCCATTTCTCAATACAGAAATGCTGTTTACAACTTTACATTTTAACATTATTAATAAACGTGAAAGAATTATGGTGTTTAGCGAGAGATTTGAGGTTAATTTTCTGGGTGTCGGTATGGTGGATTAAGTACAGCTTTAAAATTAATAGGTTTATTTTGAAGATGAAGTTTTCCCGAAAGATCAATTGGAGAAAAATGAAGTGTTTTTAAAAACTTTTTAATGTTTTCTCTGGATGCTTTATGGTCAGCTATAAAAAATATTTCTTCTTTTGCTGCAGGTTCTCTGCTATCTTTTGTGCTTTTAAGATTAACCGGATTAAAGAGCTTGACAACCTGCGCTTTGGGAAGAAGCGAAGCCGTAATTTTATAAGTCATTGCATTAGTGAGTCCCGACAACAGTGTCTGTGGATTAAATATTAAACCGCTTGTATGTACTATTATTTTTCCAGATACATCAGGCAGACTTCCTAAGACCTTCTGCAGATCTTCTTTGGGTATAAACAAAAAGATAATATCAGTGCAGACTGCCTGTTCCAAAGTGCCGGGCCATACATTAGGTCCCATTTTTTCAATAGCATCCATGATAAGGCTGTTGCCTTTCGGATTACTTACTATAACTGTATATCCCTCCTTGGCAGAGCGGAAAGCAAGTTCCATTGTAAGACTGCCTATTCCTATAATTCCTACTCTCATAATCACTGTAATTTAGCAGCGATATGCTGCTGTGAAACCTTAAGTATTTTTGAGCCTTCTAAAAGGTATTTAAAAGTAAGAAAATCAATTGTTTTGTAATCAGGTATTTATACTTGTTTTTGTAAGAATTTATATAAAGTAAAACTATAAGCGCAGTAATGTGAAAATTGTAATTTCGCAAAGGGCGCATGGTGAAAATATTTTACTCAAAGCTGTTTATTCTATACAGGGAAGCTGCAGTACATTAGCATTGAGAGGCTGTTCTGTTTTTCGTTCCAGTTTTTCATTATAAAGGGTAATATAGATTTCCATGGAGCCGGTGCCTACTGTAAGTGATAATAGATGTCCGCCAAAGGCATTGAAATCTTTATCAGTAGCCACGCCGTGTACGTGCAGGGATGGTTTCCCTTCTTTCCAGGCCAGAGAACCTGTAAGACTTCCCATTTCAACCTTATAAAATGTTTTAGGATTAAACTTCTTTTTCTCGAAGTCATAAAAACCAAATTCAGCCTGCTGCGCAAATCCAATACCGGTTAAATAGGCAGAAGGAATCTTTTCTTCCTGAGCAAGGTCTTCCAGAAGTTTCAGGACATTGTCACCCTCACGAAGCACCATTAAATAGCCTTGCGGTGTTTTAGTGTAACGGCATTTGTCTGAGTTTTTCTGCTGGGCTTGTACTGAACCTAGTATCAATAACAGGAATAGTGTACAGATGTTTTTATATGTGTATTTTTTCATTAGATTAAAGCTTTTAAATGGGTTATAAAAAATGGAAGTTTTGGTTTTATTTGTCGTTTTTATATTCATTGTTTCCAATTTTATAATGTGACTTTCGGGTAAGATTCTGATAAATATGAAATTTACGAATAAGAAATGAAACTTTTGTATAAACTAACAGGTAAATTAAATTGTCTAATAAAAGGTTCGAAATCTGCACCATCAGGATTACGATAAAATTAAAAAGCCTGAGAAAATAGATTCTCAGGCTTTTTGATGTTTCAAAATTTTTTAGATTTAATACCCGTTTTTAAAAAATAAGAATTAAATCTAAATCGTTTAGGATAGACTTGATAAGAAATTATTTTATTTCTGTAATGAATTCATTTTGAGGTGTTCTTACCTTTTTCAGGTTCACCAGCCAGTCGTTAGAAGCGTCTCTGTACCCCAAAGGCAGCACCAATACACTCTTTAAACCAAGTTCATTCAGGCCTAATAATTTATCTACCTCAGAAGGGATAAAACCTTCCATTGGTGTCGCATCAACCTCTTGCTCTGCAGCAGCGGCAATGGCTAAACCAAACGAAATATAGGCTTGTTTGGCAGCATGATTGGCATGCCATTCCTGACCCAGATCTTTGTACATTCCCCATAGTCTTTCTTTGTATTCATCCATTGCTGTTGATGGAATGCCTCGTTCTTGGGTTGTTCTTGCAAAAACTTCTGAGATTTTTTCTAAAGAATAACCGTCCCAAGCTGCAAAAACCAGTACATGCGAAGCATCTACAATCTGGCTTTGTTCAAAACCTACTGTTTTTATTTTTTCCTGTAATTCTTTATTGGTAATGACAAAAATTTTATATGGCTGTAAACCAGATGAAGACGGCGCTAATCTTGCGGCTTCAAGGATATAATCTATTTTTTGCTGCGGTACAACCTGTCCGTTCATTTTTTTGGCAGCGTAACGCCATTTTAATGCATCAAGTAATTTCATTTTTGTAATGATTTTAAATTCTATTCAAAAGTAAAGACTTTAGTTCTATTTTTATCAGTTAATGGGAAAATGTAATGGTTATCGAAGATTGTAAGCAGACACAGACAAAACTTTTTTAGTAACAATGCATTTATAAATTTATGTTGTGCTGGTTTTTTATTTCAGACATAACAAAAGTACTCTGCGTACTGCCAATACTTTCAACTGAACCTAACTTATTAAAAACGAAATTCTGATAATGTTTCATATCCTTAGCGAAAACCTTAAGGATAAAATCATAATCTCCTGAAATATTATAACATTCTACAACTTCATCAATTTTCATAATATCCTCGACAAAGCTGTTGCCGATATTACGATCATGCTGTTTGAGCTTTATATTACAAAAAACGATAAATCCATGTCCAAATTTCTCATGATCAATTAAGGCGATGTATTTTTTGATGTACCCATTATTTTCCAGCCTTTTTACACGCTGCAACACAGGAGTTGGTGACAAATTTACCTGCGCAGCAAGTTCCTTGATGGTAAAACTTGAGTTGTTTCCCAGTATTTTCAGCAAATGCAAATCGGTAGTATCGAGTTCTTCCATAGAATAAAAATCTTTTTAAGTTTCAAAAATACATTTAAAAAAGTAAATAACACTTGTTTTACGTGGTAAAACAGCTGAATTCTCTTAAGTATGAGTATTAGGAAGCTTTTTTAGTTGTATAAGATAACTTTGCCTAGAGAATTAAACTGAATAAAATTGAAAAAAATATTAAAAGTATTAAGTAAAGCAGGTTTCGATGGTTTTTTATTAATGATAGGCACTATGATTCTGCTGGCTTATTTTGTCCCAAAGCCGGGCATGGTAAAAGAACCTGTTTCACTAGAAGAGATTGCCAATTTAGGTGTGTCGTTTATTTTTTTGTTTTATGGTTTAAAGCTGAGTGTTGAGAAACTAAAGGCTGGGCTTGTAAACTGGAAAATGCACATTGTTGTTCAGTTGACTACTTTTTTGTTTTTCCCGCTTATCGTTTTAGCATTTCGCCCTTTGTTCGTAAACACCGGCTTCGAGTTGCTGTGGCTGGGTGTATTTTTTCTGGCAGCTTTGCCTTCTACAGTTTCCTCTTCTGTGGTCATGGTTTCTATTGCTAAGGGAAACATTCCTGCAGCCATTTTTAATGCGAGTATTTCAAGTTTGATTGGAGTAGTGGTTACACCGCTTTGGGTTGGACTGTTCATCGCTTCTGCAACGGGCGATTTTGATGTAACTGATATCTTTATAAAGTTGATTCTTCAAGTCTTATTGCCTGTCATTATAGGTATCAGCTTCAACTCACGTTTTGGCTCCATTGCCGAAAAATATAAGAAACAGCTCAAATATTTCGATCAGGGAGTTATTCTTACCATCATTTACACGTCTTTTTGTAAATCATTTTCCGAACATCTTTTTGAAGGCTTTACCGCTGTAGAACTTGTCGGACTCGCAGTAGGGATGATAGGATTGTTTTTTGCTGTATTTTTTTGTGTCGGATTACTCAGTCGTTTGTTTGGTTTTTCAGATGAAGATCGTATTACGGTTTTATTTTGTGGATCTAAAAAGTCATTAGTACACGGCACCGTTATGTCAAAAGTACTTTTTCAGCACAGTACCATAACCGGTATCGTATTGTTGCCGCTCATGCTTTACCATGCTTTTCAATTGATTGCTGCGAGCATTATCGCTCAGCGTATGGCTCGACGAAAAGAAGAATAATTTTTATTTAGATGCCTTTTATCTTTTTAGTAAAAAAAACAATCGGAAATAAACATTTGTAGATACTTGTCAGCTGCAGAATAGGAGCGAAGATCTGGTCATTATTTGTCTAAACCTTTTTTGAGATCAAAGATTAGAGAAGACTTCACTAGCAGTAAGGAATATGTGATTTTTAATTTTGAAAGCCAATTTGGAAAATACGGAAGGTTTTCTTGAAACTATAATGAAAAGAGATGTGTTTTAACTGTTCTCGAAACTTGATTAGTTTCTTTTTATGAATGTATTTGAAGAAGAGTAATCTAAAATTATTATTCTTCCGTAGAGTCGCTTCGCTAAACTCTACAGAAGAGGGGTAAATTAAGTATATTATTTTCTAATTAATGCATGGAACTAAATCCCAAATTCTTTGCGTATAATTTCTGCTCCTGCGCTTAAAGCACTCAGCTTGCCTCTTGCCACATTTCGGGACAAAGGAGCCATACCACAGTTTGTTGAAGGATAAAGATTTTCGATATCTACAAACTCAAGAGTTTTACGCAGAGTATCGGCAACTTCTTCTGGTGTTTCGATAGTATTAGTTGCGACATCAATTGCGCCAACCATTACTTTTTTGCCGCGAACGAGTTCAATTAAATTAAAAGGCACACGTGAATTGTGGCATTCTAAAGACACAATATCAATTTTTGATTTTTGAATTTTAGGGAAAATTTCTTCGTATTGACGCCACTCAGAACCCAATGTCTTTTTCCAATCATTATTAGCTTGTATTCCATAACCGTAGCAAATATGTACTGCAGTTTCGCACTTTAAACCTTCAATGGCTCGTTCTAATGCTGCCATTCCCCAGTCGTTTACTTCATCAAAAAACACATTAAATGCCGGTTCATCAAACTGGATAATGTCTACACCAGCATCTTGCAATTCTCTTGCTTCTTCATTAAGCAATTTCGCAAATTCCCACGCCAATTTTTCTCGGCTTTTATAATGGTCATCGTACAAGGTATCCACCATTGTCATTGGACCAGGCAATGCCCATTTTATTGGCTTATCTGTCAGTTTACGTAAAAATTTAACATCATCAACAAAAACTCCTTTTTGACGTGCGACTTCGCCTACAACAACAGGAACACTTGCGTCATAGCGATCACGAATTTTTACAATTTTACGATTCTCAAAATCTACACCGCTTAAATGCTCGATAAAAGTGGTTACAAAATGCTGACGTGTCTGCTCACCATCACTAATTATATCCACGCCTGCTAATTGCTGTTCGTGCAAAGAAATGCGCAAAGCATCTTGTTTTCCTTCAATTAACTGATCTCCTTCTAATTTCCAAGGCGACCAAAGTTTTTCGGGTGGTGCAAGCCAGGCAGGTTTTGGTAAACTTCCCACAATTGAAGTAGGTACTAATTTCTTCATAATAAAATAATTATAATTTGCTGTATTGATTAAAGATTAAAATTGGCAGACCATTGTTCTAAGGCGCTTTGGTGAGGCTTAATGAAATGCTTTTCTGCAAATTTACCCTGCTCAATTGCTAATTGGCTGCGCTCTTCGCGGTTGTATACAATTTTGGTAAAAGAATGGTCTTGATTTTTTAAACTCGGCTTATAGCACGCTCCTGCAACGGAATTACAATTATAAATTTCAGGTCTGTAAATCTTTTGGAACGTTTCCATAGTACTAATGGTGCTGATTAATTCAAGGTTTGTATAATCATCCAATAAGTCTCCAAAGAAAAAAAACGCCAAAGGAGCAACACTATTAAACGGCATAAAATAACGAACCTGCAAGCCCATTTTTTTGAAATATTGTTCTGTTAAAGAAGATTCGTTTGGCTGATATTCAAAACCTAATATCGGGTGATGGTTTCCTGTACGCTGATACGTTTTATTATCAGATACACTCAAACATATAACAGGTGGTTTGCTAAAGTGTTTTTTATAACTTTCTGAATTTACAAAATGCTTAAATATATTACCATGCAGTTGGCCAAAATTATCAGGAATGCTAAAGCGGTCTTTACCCTTATTATGCTCTAAAAGCAAAACGCTGAAATCATAATCGCGCACATAAGAGGAGAAATTATTTCCAACAATACCTTCAATTCGTCTGCCTGTTTTATGATCGATAATATGCGTTTTTAAAATCTCAATCGATGGGAATGTTGTACCGCTGCCATCAATATCTATATCAACAGAAACAATTTCTAATTCAACCGAATAGCGATCGTTATCAGGATTATCCCAGTTTGCCAAAGTATTAAAACGATTGTTAATCATATTAATGGTGTTGCGCAAATTCTCTTGACGACTTTCTCCTCTTGCCAAATTAGCAAAGTTGGTTGTTGTACGCGTACTATTAGACGGTATGTAATCTTCATTGAAATAAATACTCTTTAGTTTGAACGCAAAATCATACTTGATTATATTCTGGGTGTTTTCCATTTCTTTTCGTTTATTATTGAATCTTTTAATACGATCGCTTTTAATTAATTGTTTTGCAGTTATTTTGTACTGCAAATTTTAAAATAAAAGATTAATATGTCAAATTATGATTAATAATAAGATGATTACGCTATTTTTGAGTAGTAATAAGGATAATTTATCTTTTTCGAGGTACAATAATCAAAGAAAACAGAGAAATTTTCTTCAGATACTTAAATACAATTGAATAAAAGCTGCTGAATTAAGTATTATAGAAATAGCAAACCTTTTTTTGGAAGTGCCTAAAAGAAATTGGAGAAGAACATAAGGAGACAGAATGTATCCTTAATTAATTTTGTAAAACTGATTTTACGATGGTGAATGATTTTGAAATCGGCCTTAGTTTTGTAGATAGTATCAAGTCCAGTTTTGCATTCGCAAAAAAAAAAACGAGTTAAAGTATTTTTGCTAATACATTAACTCGTTTGATTGTTTTTGTTTTGTGATTTTTTGTTTCTCTATTTTCCAATACAGAAATTAGCAAATATATTTCCTAACAATTCGTCATTAGAAACCTGACCAGTGATAAGCCCAAATTGATATAAAGCTTCTCGAATATCAAGCGCAATTAAGTCACTGGAAAGATTAGTTTCAAGACCAAATTTTACTTTTTGTATTTCATCTAAAGCTTTTAATAAAGAATCATAATGTCTTGTATTAGTTAGAATTGTTTCGTTATTTCGTAAAGCTCCGGTATTTACAAAAGAAAGTAATTCATTCTTTAAATCTTCAACGCCGATTTTTTGTTTCGCCGAAATCAATAAAAGTTTTGCGTTTAGATTTTCAAGCTTATTTGTAATGTTCTGCACTTCATCATCTGATAAAATATCCTTTTTGTTAACCACAATAATTAAAGGTTTTAAAGGATATTTATTTTTGATTTGTTCTATTTCTGAAACAAATTCTGTACTGGAAGCTTTGAATTTTAAACCATCAAATAAATAAATAACAACTTGTGCCTGATCTATTTTTTCAAAGGTTTTTTTAATTCCAATGCTTTCTACAACATCTTTTGTTTCCCGGATTCCTGCAGTATCAATAAATCTAAAACCAATGCCGCCTATAACAAGTTCATCTTCAATTGTGTCGCGTGTTGTTCCGGCAATGTCAGACACAATAGCGCGTTCTTCATTTAAAAGGGCATTTAATAAAGTTGATTTTCCCACATTTGGTTCGCCGACAATAGCAACCGGAATTCCGTTTTTGATAACGTTTCCAACTGCAAACGAATCAATTAAACGTTTTAAAACAAATTCAATTCGGTTTAATAATTCATGAAACTGTGTTCTGTCAGCAAATTCAACATCTTCTTCTGCAAAATCCAATTCCAGTTCAATTAAAGAAGCAAAATTCAAAAGTTCTTCACGTAATTTGGCAATTTCATTACTAAAACCACCACGCATTTGCTGCATTGCAATTTGGTGAGAAGCCTCATTATCAGATGAAATTAAATCAGCTACAGCTTCTGCCTGCGACAAATCAAGTTTTCCGTTAAGAAAAGCACGTAAAGTAAATTCACCCGCATCTGCCATTCTGCAGCCTTTTCTCAATAATAACTGAATAATCTGCTGTTGAATATAAGTCGATCCGTGGCAGGAAATTTCAATTGTATCTTCGCCTGTATATGAATTTGGACCTTTGAAAACAGATATCAAAACCTCGTCCAGCGTTTTTTCATTATCAACAATATGTCCTAAATGTAATGTGTGGGTTTTCTGCTTCGTTAAATCTTTGTTTTTAATAGATTTAAAAACCGAATCACCAATAGAAATAGCATCGGCACCCGAAATACGAATTACAGCAATAGCTCCAGCTCCAGACGGAGTGGCTAATGCAACTATAGAATCTTGATTTATCATGTTGCAAAGGTATGAAAAAGGAGTAAAGTTCTAAAGGGCATATTCAGGGACAAATTTCAGAATAATCTGTAACTTTATTAAGAAATTATTAACTGTTAAATTCCTGATAATTGTCAGGTTGTTTTGAATTTAGAATGATTAAATTTGAGTAACAAACCTTAAAATCTCAACAAAATGAAGAAGATATTATTCCCAACCGACTTTTCTGAAGCTGCAACAAATGCTTTTGTTCACGCTCTAGAATTTGCAAAAATTGTAAAAGCCGAACTTGTTTTACTGCATACTTTTGAGATTCCGGTTTATGACAGCCAGTTTTTTCCGGAAAATTATGCCTCAATATACAGTTCTATCGAATTGGCAAAATTTGAAATGTTTAAAGATGAAATTCCAAAATTAAGAACCATTGCAGCTGAACGCAAACTGGACGATATTGTTATTAAACACCGACTTATGGATGGTGATTTAATTTATAACTTGAGAAACGCAGTTGAAGAAGACCAAATTGATTTCGTGATTATGGGAACAACGGGAGCTTCTGACTGGACTAAGTTTTTTACCGGATCAAATACAAATTCTGTTATTTCAGAAGTTAAGGTGCCTGTTTTATGTGTTCCTGTTGATGCCAAATATAAAAAGGTAAAAACAATTGGTTTTACAACACGATATCGTGAAAAAGATAAAAAAGTACTTCGCCGAATATTAAAAATTGCTAAAAAGACAGATGCTAAAGTTAAAAGCTTATATGTAAAAACTACAAGTACTGATGTTTCTGATGCAACAATTAAAGAATGGGAAAGAGAATTTGCAGATGAAAATGTAGAATTCCTGGTTTTACCAAGTGATGAAGTAAAAGAAACTATACTTGATTTTATTCTTTACAAAGACATTGATATCTTGACTACTATTACACACAAAAGATCATTCTTTGAATCAATTTTTGATTCTAGTTTCAGTAAAAAAATTACAAAAGAAGTTTCTGTGCCTGTACTAGTTATGCACGAAGATTAAAATTCTGCTTTAAATGAAATATTTTTTTGAATGTGTAAAACCTATATTTGTATTTCAGTAAATAAAAAAAATGGAAATATATTTAAGCAAGGCACAGCATTATTCAAAAGTTTTTACTCAAATCAACAAAAGATATAACAGTATAAGTCTGTTAAGGCTTTTAAGCATATTTTTTTGTTTGTTTATGTTGTTTTATTACATCAAAACCAATGAAACTCTGTATGTATTATTTGCTGTTTTATCTTTTGTTGGTTTTCTTTTTTTAATGAGAATCCATTCAAAACTGTCTTTTAAACGGGAATTAACAAAAGCTGTTTTAAAAATAAATGAAGATGAAACCGCTTATTTAAAAAGAGAAAAAATACCTTTTGAAAACGGAATTGAATTTAATGATTTTCATCATCCGTATGCTTACGATCTGGATATTTTTGGAGAACATTCCTTATTCCAGAACTTAAACAGAACAGCAACTTTTATTGGAAAAAAAACATTAGCACACAAATTACTGCATTTGTTTTCTAATGAAACTATTCTCGAAAATCAGCAGGCGATATACGAATTAAAAACTAAAATAGACTGGCGTCAGGATTTTGAATCGTTGGCCATTGTCAGTACTGACAGTAAAAACTCGTATGATTCATTAATCCATTGGATTTCATTTAAAAATAATCCTTTATCTAAAGTTTTAATTACACTTTCAATTATTCTGCCTGTTACTTTTTTTGGTATTATTGCTGCCTATTTTATTACGTCAAAAACCATACTGCTTTCCTATGCAACCTATATTTTTATTTTCAATTTAATTGTGTTAGGAAGATCACTAAAACGTATACAGTCAGAAATTGCAAAAGCAGATAATATTGACAAAACCATAAAGCAGTACAGCTTGCTGGTTCAAAAAATCGAGCTTGAAAAATTTGAATCAAAAAAGTTAATTGAACTGCAAAAACAATTAATATCAAAAAATGCATTGGCAAGTTCGCATTTAAAACAGCTTTCTGAATTGTTTTCACGAATGGACACCATTAATAATTTTGTTACAGCAACTGTATTTAATGGTTCGTTTTTATTTAATCTGCATGTTTTAAAAGCACTTTTAAAATGGAAAGAAGATTATGCTCATGAACTCGAAAACTGGATTAACATAATTGGAGAATTTGAAGCTTTAAACAGTCTGGCAAATCTTGCGTATAATAATTCTGATTTTGTGTTTCCTGAAATAAATTCAGAGTACAAAATTGGTTTTGAAAACTTAAGTCATCCGTTATTAAATCCAAATACAAGAGTAGGGAATGATACCTATTTTTATCCGGAATCTTTTATGATTTTGACCGGATCAAACATGTCAGGAAAAAGTACTTTTTTGCGAAGCCTGGGCATTAATATGGTTTTAGGTGGTATTGGTTCAGTTGTTTGTGCATCAAAGGCTGAGATTCATCCACTTCCAGTTTTAGTTTCGATGCGATTATCAGATTCTTTGGCCGACAGTGAATCTTATTTTTTCGCCGAAATTAAACGTTTAAAACAAATTATGGATGCTTTACAAGAACGTCCGGCTTTTGTTTTATTAGATGAAATTTTAAGAGGTACAAATTCTGATGATAAACGAAACGGGACTATTGAAGTTGTTAAAAAAGTTATCGCAAAAAAAGCTATTGGCGCTATTGCAACACACGATATTGAAGTGTGTTTAACGACAAATGATTACCCTGAAACATTAACGAATCAATGTTTTGAAGTTGAGATTCAAAATAACGATCTCCATTTTGACTATAAACTTCGCAAAGGAATCTGCCAAAACAGAAGTGCAACTTTTTTAATGAAAAAAATGGAAGTGATTTAGGTTGATATTTTTTGAATATTGTTCAATTTCTAAATAAAAAAACAAAATAAAATGCCTGAAGAATAAGAAATATTCTTCAGGCATTTTTTGTATTCCTGCATTTTATAAGTTTTTTACGTTATTAAAAAAATTATGTAGAAAATAAAACTGCTTTTCGGCGCTTTTTTTTGAAAAAAATGATCAAAACAGGTTGATGAAACACATCAAAAACCTATCAAATCTTTATAAAAAACATAAAATCGATATTAAAAGTCAGAATGACAATAACTGATCAAAATCCTGTATTTACTGATTATTATGTTTTATTTTGGCATAAAAAAAACGATTTATTGAAAATAAATTTTACTAAAACGTTTTTGTAAGTTTCGTTTGCATATATTTGTGATGTACTAAAATATCCAATAATAAATTTATTACCCGATGAAAAAGATTACAATTAGAGATATTGCTAAACAAGCAGAGGTTTCTATTTCTACTGTGTCTTTTGTTATTAACGGTAAGGGAGAAAAAATGGCAATAAGTCCGGCTGTAATTAAAAAAGTGCAGGATGTAGCTCAAAAATTACAGTACAAACCAAGCATGATTGCGAGCAGTTTAAGAACTGGAAAAACAAGATCTATTGGACTTATTGTAGAAGATATTTCGAATCAGTTTTTTGCAGACCTGGCAAGAGTAATTGAAGATGAAGCAAAAAATATTAATTACAGAGTTTTTTATTGCAGTACAGGCGATGATAATGAACGTTCTGAAGAATTAGTGCAAAGTCTGCTTCAGGCAAATGTTGAAGGTTTTATTATTACTCCAACCCGAAATTTAGAAAAAACAATAAGTCAGCTTTTAAAACTTCAAAAACCTGTAGTATTGATCGACAGGTATTTTGCAAACCAAAAAGTAAGTCATGTTGTAATGGATAATTACGAAGGATCTTATTCAGCAGTTAAATATTTAATCAGCAAGGGAAGAAAGAATATTGCGGTGGTAAATAATAAGTCTGGAATGGTTCAGATGAAACTAAGAGAAAAAGGATATGTTGATGCCTTAAAAGAAGAAGGAATTTATAATGAAAATTATACCCTTCTCTTAGATTATCATATCAATGAACAAAGCCGAATTGACGCGATTATAAATTTCTTTAGAGAAAATCCAAAAATTGATGCTGTACTTTTCTCGGCAAATTATCTTGGATTGGCAGGACTTCAGGCTTTTAGAACTTTAGAATATAGAATTCCAAAAGATATTTCAGTTATCAGTTTTGATGATCATGACAGTTTTAAACTGCACACGCCAACGATTTCTGTTATAGCGCAGCCCATTGAAGATATTGCAGTAAAATCGATACAATTATTGATGAGTCAAATGTCAAACTTTGATGATTTCAAAATAGAAAAAGTTCTTAAAAAGGGAACTTTAATAATTAGAGAGTCAATATAAACAACAATATTTATTTTAAAAATTTAGTAAAAGAAAAAAGTGGAGACTTTTTTTTACCCATTTCACTAAATCGTTTTAGTAAATATTTTACCTGATTATAAGTTACATATCGCACAAATATTCAGGATTGTTTGTATAGAAAAACCAAAAAACAGTCGAAACCAGTTAAAGGAGGAACGCTGTAATATTTAAACCAGAGTACATTTTTTATTAATTATTTAAAAACAAACACGAACACAAAACGAAACGAAAATCAAAACCAAAACCAAAAAAAATGCTTATGAAACGAATATTAGCAGTGTTAGGAGTGATATTGCTGAGCAGTTTAAGTGCTGCCGCGCAAAATCGATTAATAACCGGCATAGTAACAGATGCAGAGAACAAGGGAATTGTTGCTGCATCAGTCGAGGTTCAAGGAAAACCATTTAGTGCCGTTACAGATGCCGAAGGGCGATTTAGAATGAATGTTCCTGAAGGTAAAGTTACCCTGAATGTATCTTCAATAGGATTTCAGTCTACGACTGTACAGGTTCAGGAAAAAGATACAAGAGTAACTGTTGCACTTGTTGAAACTACACAAGAATTAAAAGATGTTGTTGTAACTTCATTTGGAGTTAAAAAACAAAGAAAAAGTCTGGGTTACGCAGTTGGAGAACTTAAAGGCGAAGACTTGACTAAAAACAAAGAAATCAATTTAGGAAATGCGTTACAGGGTAAAATTGCCGGTGTAAACGTTTCGGCACCGGTTACAGGACCATCTGGTTCAAGCCGTGTGGTAATTCGAGGCGCTACTTCAGCATCAGGGCTTAACCAGCCGTTGTACGTTGTAGACGGAATTCCAATTGATAATACACAACAGGGAAATGCCAACATGTGGGGAGGAGCTGATAAAGGAGATGGTATGTCGTCTTTTAACCCAGACGATATTGCTTCGATGTCGGTTTTGAAAGGTAGTGCCGCTTCTGCTCTTTATGGATACAGAGGATCGAATGGGGTTATCCTGATTACTACAAAAAAAGGTAAAAACGGAACAGGAATAGGGGTTGACTTTAATACAAATTCAACTTTTAATACACCGGCAAGTCTTTTAAAATGGCAGGATCAATATGGTGCCGGGGCTCCAAATGCCAGCGGTGTACCAACGAGATTTAACAATTTACAGGAATTAAGAGATTCGTACTATTTTGCATGGGGAGATAAATACGACGGAACACCTTCATTATCTATTGATGGTAAAACAAGACCTTACCAGTCTTATGGAAAAGATAATGTAGAAAATTTCTATAGAACCGGATATTCTTTCAGTAATACACTGGCTATTTCTGGTGGTAATGAAACGACAAATTTCAGATTGTCTTTTGGAAATACAAAAGATGAATCTATTATGCCTGAAACTACTTTTGGAAGAAACAACGTAGCTTTAAGCTTAAATTCGGCTCCAAATAAAAAAATCAGCGTAGAGACTAATGCTCAGTATATTACAGAGAAAAGTCATAACCGTCCGTATTTAAATGACTCACCAAGAAATCCGTCTTTCCCAACTACTTTTATGACACCGGGTACAGACATTAGATGGTTGAGTAATCCATACGATGCAAACGGTGGTGAAGAAGATTATTTAGGAGCAAACGTATACCATACAAACCCATATTTTGCTGTAAAATCACCATTAAATGATGATCTTAGAAAGCGTTTTATTGGTTCTGCAAAAGTAAATTACAACATTACAGATAAAATTTATGCTAAAGCTGTTCTTGGTATTGATGATATTAATTATGAATATACTGAAATTGAACCTACGGGAATAAACTACAGCCCGGGCGGATCTATCGAAAACAGAATTGAATCACGTTCTGAATGGAATGCTTCTGGTTTCTTAGGTTATAAAGGAGATATTCTTAAAAATGTTTCTTTAGATGCTTTTGTTGGTGCAAACCGTCAGCATAACAGATATAGCGGTATCAAAATGAAAGGAAATAATTTCATCGTTCCATTCAAATATTTCTATGGAAATACTCAGCCTGATAAAACTGAAAAATTATTCTCAGAAAGTGAAGTAAACTCACTTTTCTATTCGGCAGATATTGGATACAAAGATTTCTTATATGTTAGTTTAACAGGTCGTCAGGATTGGTTTTCAACGTTAGACCCATCAAACAACACTACATTTTATCCTTCTGTAAGTTCAAGTTTTATTTACTCAGAAGTTATTAAACTTCCTGAATGGATTTCATACGGTAAATTAAGAGCCGGCTGGGGTAACGTTGGAGGAGCATTGCCAGAAGCTTATGCATTGGCATTAACTTACATAACTCCAGATGGTCAAACAGATTCATTAGGACAGCCAATTTTGGGTGTAAACGGAGAAACAATTCCAAACAGAACTTTAAAACCTTACAACGTTAGTACAATTGAATTTGGTTTTGAAAACACATTTTTCAATAACAGAGTAAGTACAGATTTAACTTTCTACAGCAAAAAAACAACAAACGATATTACAGATGCCGATGTTTCTCAGGCTTCTGGATATAGAACTACAAAAATTAATGTTGGAGAAATCTTAAACAAAGGGGTTGAGTTTGCTATTAATGTAAAAGCAGTAAAAACACCAAGTTTTTCATGGAGTGTAGGATATAATTTTGCTTACAACCATAGTGAAGTTTTAAACCTTTCTGATAAAATCACTACTAAATCATTAGAAGGAAACAGAGACGGAAGAGCTTCTGTGGTTTTAGAAAAAGGACAGCCTTTTGGAGTTATTAAAGCTTATGATTATTTAAGAGACGCAAGTGGTAACATTGTTTTAGACACAAATGGTAAATTCTTAAGAGGTGATTTAATTATTGCAGGACAAGGTGTTGCGCCAACTTCAATGGGACTTTCAAATGATTTTTCATATAAAAATTTCACATTATCTGTTTTTGTTGACGCTAAATTTGGAGGAGAAATTTATTCAGCAACTAATCAGTTAGGAACTCGTTACGGATTATCTGAAATCACACTTCCGGGTCGTGAAGGCGGCGTGCAGGTAAGCGGAAAAGATGTTAACGGAAATCCTGTAAATACAACCGTTTCGGCATATGATTACTGGAGAAGTTACAGCGATGTTACATCAAACTTTGTGTATGATGCTGATTTTGTTAAGCTGAGAGCAATTTCGTTTGCTTACAATTTCCCAAAAACATATTTGCAAAAAACACCATTTCAGTCAGTTAGTTTATCATTCTCTGCTCATAATTTATGGACTATTTATGATAAAGTTCCAAACATCGATCCAGAGTCAAACTACTCAAACAGTAATGCTCAGGGTATGGAGAGAGCTTCAATGCCATTGACAAGAAACTATGGTTTTGCACTTAATGTCAAATTCTAATACTAAAAAAGATGAAAAACAGATATATTAAAATATTTTGTGTCGCAATTGTTAGTGCTTTGACATTAGCTTCATGCGATAAAGGATTCGAAGAAATGAACAAGAATCCAAATGCTTTAACAGATCCTGCTGTAAAATCAATGTTTACGCTGGCGGAGATTTATGTAGACGGACAGGATTTTTCTAATACCAGAGGAAACAATCTGTATGCTGCGCAAATTGTACAGCAATTTTCTTCGCTTGGAGGCCCAGGTTCAAAATACACATATTCTTCTGAGTATTCAGCGGCACTTTTTGGTGAAACATACGGAAAAGGATTAAATCAAATTTTCCAATTATTATCTGTAGTAGAAGATACTCCTGAAAATACAAACATGATTCAGGCTTGCAGAATCATGAAGGTTTTCTTGTTTCAAAAACTGACAGACACTTATGGTGAAGTTCCTTACTTTGAAGCTGGAAAAGGATATAACGGAAATGTTTTTGCTCCAAAATACGATACACAGGAAGCAATTTATAACGATCTTTTAAAAGAATTGGATGAAGCCGGAACAGCATTAGACGCAACTAAACCATTTGTAGGCAATGCCGATTTGTATTACCAGAGTGATGTTGCAAGATGGAAAAAACTGGCAAACTCTTTAATGTTAAGAGTAGCAATGCGTTTGTCTAAAGTTAATCCTGCAAAAGCAAAAGAGTTTGTAGAAAAAGCATATTCTAAAGGAGTTTTTACTTCAAATGATGACAGTCTTGTTTTAGAACACGATGCAGGACCTCCGGGAGTAAAAACAAACCCAATTACTTCTGCATGGGTTAGAAATGACTTAAATGGCGGTGAATCGAATATCAAATTCAGTAAAACGTTTATTGATTTATTAAAAAATACAAATGATCCGCGTTTAAGAATTTATGCAAAATTAGAAGCAACAGGAGACAACAGTCCGGCAAGTCAGCAAGGTTTGGCAAATGATGCAAAAGAATTTCCGGGCGGCGATAAAAAGCTTTTCTCAGATCCAAATACTTCTACAGTATTACGTTATGATGCGCCAACTTTAATTATGTCTTATGCCGAAGTTCAGTTTTTATTAGCAGAAGCTTCAGTAAAAGGATGGAGTGTAGGCGGATCTGCTCAGACTTACTATGAAAACGGAGTAAGAGCGGCGATGAATATCCTAACGATTTTTGGAGATAAAGTACCGGCTGTAACTCCGGCAGAATACACTGCTTACATTACTGCTTATCCTTTTAAATCTGCTGGAACAGAAGCAGAAAAAATAGAGCAGATTATTACTCAAAAATGGATTGTATTATTATTCAATGGTTTTGAGGCATTCTCAGAATACAGAAGAACAGGTTATCCTGTATTAGTTCCTGTTAATGATCCAACCGGAGATACAAAAGGAACAATTCCTAGAAGATTAATTTATGATCAGTCAGAATTAATAACAAACGAGGCTAATTATAAAGAAGCAATTCAACGTCAAGGTTTAGATTTAATGACCACAAGAATCTGGTGGGATAAATAATTTTTAAATTGGTTAGTTAGTTAAGATAAGTCGGGTACTGAGCATGCCCGGCTTATTTTTAAAACATTTTATTGAAAAGATTAAAAGCTGAATTGAAAAAATAATCTGAAATATAAATCCCCTTTTTTTCGTAGTCAACACAGTATATTTCTGCTGAAAAAGATGGAATTTTTTCCTGAAGATTAAAAAAATCAAGACATCGTATAAACTTATTCAATGATCTGAATTAAAAACGATTTCTATCCAAATAATAATAAAAGGCGGTACTAAAAGAAGCTATTTCTAGTTGTATTTTGAGTTAATAACGAAAAATAAATTCTCATGAGAAGGAAAAACTTAGTACGTCCTTTCCTTCTCTAAACTGCCTAATAACCGGACAATTTACCTTAATTTAGTAATCTCAAGAGGTATAATAATATTACGTGTTAAAATGAATTATCAAAAAAAGCTTCATAGTTTAATCTTTTTTATTGTTTTAAGTTTTACATCAATTGCCATTTCGCAAAATGTTGATTTAAAGAATAATTGGAATTATCGTGAAGAAAAAACAGAAAAGTGGTATCCGGCAACAGTTCCGGGAGAAATTCATACTGATTTACTCAATAACAAATTAATTCCGGATCCATTTTACAGAGACAACGAAAAAAAACTGCAGTGGATTGAGCGTAAAAACTGGGAATATAAAACCACTTTTAAGATTTCGGCAGAAATGCTGAAAAAAAGAAATACAGAATTAGTTTTTGACGGATTAGATACTTATGCATCAGTATATTTAAATAATAAGCGGCTATTAAAAGCAGATAATATGTTTCGCCAATGGCGTGTCGATATTAAAAATGAAATAAAATCAGGAAATAATGATTTAGTTATCGTATTTCAATCGGCACAAAATGTAGTTGATTCGCTGGCTAAAAAAGATTTGCCTTTTGTAATTCCGGATAATCCGCGTGCTTATGTACGCAAAGCACAATATCATTTTGGCTGGGACTGGGGACCAAAATATACGACATGCGGTATATGGAAAACGCCAAGAATTGAAGCTTATGATGAAAAAATACCGGAGAAACCCTATATTTTAAATCGTAAAATAGAATTGATACAAGAGCCAGACAGTTTGGGACGGTCATTTTATTTTAAAATTGATGGAAAGCCCGTTTACATGAAAGGCGCAAATTACATTCCGTCTGATGCTTTTCTGTCAAGAGTAAGTAAAAAAGATTATGAAAAAATAATTTTATCTGCTAAAGAAGCCAATATGAATATGCTGCGTGTTTGGGGCGGTGGTATTTATGAAGATGATTATTTTTATGATTTATGCGATAAATACGGAATAAATGTATGGCAGGATTTTATGTTTGCCGGCACCATGGTACCAGGAGACAAAGCGTTTTTTGATAATGTAAAAAAAGAAGTTCAGTATCAGGTAAAAAGACTGCGTCATCATCCGAGTATTGTTTTATGGTGCGGAAACAACGAATCTGATGAAGCTTTTAAAAATTGGGGATGGATGAAAAATTTCAAAATCTCAAAACAAGATTCAACTCGCTTATGGCGTGATTATACACGTTTGTTTCATGACAGTATTCCAAAATGGGTAAAAGAAGTCGATGGTAAACGTCCGTATTTAAGTTCATCGCCTTTATATCATTGGTCAAAAACAAAAAGCGTAACCGAAGGCGACAGTCATTACTGGGGCGTTTGGTGGGGCTTAGAAGACATAGAAGCGGTAAAGAAAAAAACCGGCCGATTTGTGAGCGAATACGGAATGCTTTCTATGCCAAATTATTCTTCTCTTGAAACTTTTACTTTACCAGAAGACCGTTTTTTGTATTCAGATGTATTATTGGCGCATCAAAAATCAGGAAAAGGATTTGAAAAGTTGAATTCATATTTGAACAGATATTTTATTGATTCGGCTAAACTAAAAAACATAAGCGTTGAAGATTATACCTATTTAACACAGTGTCTTCACTATTATGCCGTTAAAAATATCGTTGGAACTCATAGGTCTAAAGCGCCTTATAATATGGGAACTTTAATCTGGCAGTTAAACGACTGCTGGCCCACAGCAAGCTGGAGTATTACAGATTACTACAATCGTGAGCCTAAAGCGGCGTGGTATGCTATAAAAGAAGCATACAGAGACGATATTGTGCCACAAACTGATTTTACACGACCAATAGATTTAAAACTTGAAGATCCAAAAATCAGCTGGGTGATAAAAGGCAATAAAGTAATTTTAAAATCACAGCATACAGCAAAATACGTGTATGTTTCTATAAAAGGTTATACCGGAAAATGGAGCGATAACTATTTTGATTTACAAGCAGGCGAAGAAAAAACAATTTCGTTTGAAGGAAAAATAAAGAAACCTGAGCTTAAGATTGTTTCTTTGTTTGAAGTACTTAAACGCTAAGTTTTTAATTTATAATGAAAGTCAGAGATGCACAGTAGTGCGTCTACACAAAGTATATACGATTTAAATACAATTTTAAATAAAATAAAATGGTAAAAAAATACAATAGAATTGCCCTTGGCGGTCTTTTAGCTTTAAACTTGTTTTTTGCTAATCCTGTTATTTCACAGCAAAAAAAAGCAAAACAAACCAATGCAGACTACACGAAATATGTTGATCCAATTATTGGTTCGGCGGGTCACGGTCACGTATTTGTAGGAGCTAATGTTCCTTTTGGAGCCGTACAACTTGGTCCGGTAAACGTTTTTGAAGGCTGGGATTGGTGCAGCGGTTACAACTATGCCAGTAATACTATTTTAGGGTTTACACACACTCATTTAAGCGGTACAGGAATTGGAGATTTAAACGATATTTTGTTATTGCCAACATCAGGAAAACCAGCACTTACAAAAGGAACGAAAGAAGATATGACAAATGGTTACGGTTCTTATTTTTCGCATGAAAAAGAAACCGTTAAACCTGGGTATTACAGTGTTTTTTTAGATAAATATAAAATCAAAGCAGAGTTAACAGCAAGTGAAAGAGTTGGTTTTCATAAATATACTTTTAGTGATGCAAACAATGCTTATGTTTTGCTGGATCTTGCAGACGGAATTGGCTGGGACAGACCAGTAAAAACTTCGATTAAAAAAGTCAGCGATACTAAAATTACCGGTTATCGATATTCAGCAGGCTGGGCGGCTGATCAACGTATTTATTTCACAATGGAATTTTCTGAGCCAATAGCCAACATTGCTTTATATGACAGCATTGCTCCGGTAAAAGGCATAGAAGCGGAAGGCTTAAAAATGAAAGCTGTTTTTGGTTTTAAAACCTTAAAAAATAAACAGGTTTTAGTAAAAGTGGGAATTTCTCCAGTAAGTTCTGAAAATGCCGAGAAGAACATAAATGCCGAAATTCCGCATTGGGATTTTGATAAAACGACAAAAGATGCGACTTCAAATTGGAATAAAGAACTTAGTAAAATTCAAATAAAAGCAGACGAAAAAACAACAAAGGTTTTTTATACTTCATTGTATCATACCATGTTTGCGCCTTCTATTTTTAATGATGTCAATGGCGATTACAGAGGAACAGACAAAAAAGTATATGAAAAAGCCAATTTTACAAATTATACCACTTTTTCACTTTGGGATACCTATAGAGCGTTACATCCTTTATATACGATTACACAGCCAGATAAAATTAACGATATCGTAAAATCATTTTTAGCGATTTATCAGCAGCAGGGAAGATTACCGGTTTGGCATTTAATGGGCAATGAAACTAACACCATGAACGGAAATCATTCTATAGCCGTAATAGTCGATGCTTATTTAAAAGGGTATCGTGATTATGATGTTAACTTGGCATACGAAGCCATCAAAAAAACAGCAATGCAAACGCGAGAAGGAATGGATTATGTTCAAAAACTAGAATATATTCCGGCCGATAAATTATTAGAATCTGTTGGAAATGCGTTAGAATATGCCATCGATGATTATTGTATTGCTCTCATGGCAAAATCTTTAAACAAAACAGACGATTATAATTATTTTACCAAAAGAGCCAATTTATACAAAGAATATTTTGATAAGGAAACCACTTTTATGCGTGGTAAATTAAGTAACGGAAATTGGAGAACACCATTTAATCCGCTTTCATCTGCACACAGAAAAGACGATTATGTAGAAGGAAATGCGTGGCAGTACACCTGGCTGGTACCTCAGGATCCTTACGGTTTAATTGATTTATTTGGAAATGAAGAAAAATTTTTAGCAAAACTTGATTCATTATTTTTAATAACTGATAAAGTAGAAGGAGAAGATGTTTCTCCGGACATAAGCGGTTTAATTGGACAATATGCACAAGGAAACGAACCAAATCATCATATTCCGTATTTGTATGCTTTTGCAGGACAGCCATGGAAAACAGCAAAATTAATCCGCGAGATTGATGACAAATTTTATTCAGCAAAACCAGACGGTTTATGCGGTAATGAAGATTTAGGGCAAATGTCGGCTTGGTATATTTTATCATCAATGGGATTCTATTCGGTTAATCCTGCAAACGGAATTTACGTTTTAGGAAGTCCATTAGTAAATCAGGCCGTTATACATCACAAAAAAGATATTTCATTTACGATAAACGCTTTAAACAACAGCGCAGAGAATATTTATATTCAAAAAGCAGAATACAACGGAAAACCTTATACAAAATCGTACATAACGCACGAAATGATTGTAAAAGGCGGTGAGTTGAAATTGTACATGGGAAGTAAACCATCAATGACTTGGGGAGTTAAAAAGGAGGATAGGCCTCAATAATTTAAATTTCTGATTTTAGATTTTTCAGCAACGCTCCTGCAAGGTTTTGAATACCTTGTAGGTATAATTTTAGGATGAAATTTTACGATAGCTTAAAGATCAAATTTTGTAAAAATAAAAACCTACAAGGTTTTCAAAACCTTGCAGGATAAAACACATGATATGAAAATAAAGAGTTTAATTTTTTTAGGAATATTGCAGTCTTGTTTTTACTTAAATGCACAGGTAAAAACATTAGATCCTGTTGAATATGTAAATCCGTTAATGGGTACACAGTCTTTGCATAATTTGTCTAACGGAAATACCTATCCTGCTGTCTGCAGACCTTGGGGAATGAATTTCTGGACGCCTCAAACGGGTAAAATGGGCGATGGATGGGCTTATACCTACACAGCCGAAAAAATTAGAGGATTTAAACAGACACATCAGCCTTCGCCATGGATGAATGATTACGGTCAGTTTTCGATTATGCCTGTAACTGGTAAATTGGCTTTCGCCGAAGATGCACGCGCAAGCTGGTTTAGTCATAAAGCCGAAGTTTCAAAACCATATTATTACAGCGTATATCTTGCCGATTATGATGTAACAACCGAAATTACAACAACTGAAAGAGCAGCGCATTTTCAAATCACATTTCCAAAAAATGATGAATCATATATTGTAATCGATGCATTCGACAAAGGTTCATATATCAAAATAATTCCATCAGAAAATAAAATTATTGGTTACACGACGCGTAACAGTGGCGGAGTTCCTGAAAATTTTAAGAACTACTTTGTCTTAGTGTTTGATAAGCCATTTTTAACCAATTCTGTATGGAACGATAAAACTTTAGAAAAAGATAAATTAGAATTAACAGCTCATCATGCCGGTGCAGTAGTTGGATTTAAAACCCAAAAAGGAGAAAAAATAAATGTAAGAGTTGCTTCTTCATTTATTAGTGCGGAACAGGCTGAATTAAATTTAAAAGAATTAGGCACAGTTTCTTTTGAAGAAAATGTAACACAGTCTAAAAACGAATGGAACAAAGTTTTAGGCAGAATCGCTGTAGAAGATACTAATATTGATCAGTTAAAAACTTTTTATTCATGTCTTTACCGCACAGTTTGTTTTCCTCAAAAACAATATGAAATCAATAAAGACGGCGGTATTGTACATTACAGTCCGTATAACGGAAAAGTTCTTCAGGGTTATATGTACGCAGGAACCGGATTTTGGGACACATTTCGAGCCCTGTATCCATTGCTTAATTTAGTATATCCTTCCATAAATAAAGAAATGCAGGAAGGTTTAATAAATGATTATAAAGAAGGCGGATTTTTGCCGGAATGGTCAAGCCCTGGTTTTAGAAACGTAATGGTTGGGAATAATTCAGCCTCTGTAGTTTCAGATGCTTATATGAAAGGATTACGCGGTTATGATATCAATACATTATACGAAGCTTTACTGCATGGCGCCAACAACGAAGGCCCGCTGGAAGCCGTAGGAAGAAAAGGAGTTCAATATTATAACACGTTAGGTTACGTTCCTTATGATGTAAAAATCAATGAAAATGCAGCACGAACTTTAGAATATGCATATGATGATTTTGCAATTTGGAAACTGGCAAAAGCATTAAATCGTCCGAAAAAAGAAATTAGTTTGTATGAAAAACGAATGCTAAATTATAAAAAGCTTTATAATCCATCAATAGGATTAATGAGCGGACGTAACAAAGACGGTAGTTTTCCAGTCAATTTTAATCCGTTTAAATGGGGAGATGCTTTTACCGAAGGAAACAGCTGGCATTACAGCTGGAGCGTATTTCACGATATACAAGGTTTAATTGATTTAATGGGCGGAGAGAAAAAATTTACCTCAAAATTAGATGAAGTATTTACAACGCCTCCGGTTTTTGATGATAGTTATTACGGATCTGTAATTCATGAAATACGCGAAATGCAGATTATGAACATGGGGCAGTATGCACATGGAAACCAGCCTATTCAGCACATGATTTATCTGTACAATTATGCTGGCGAACCTTGGAAAACACAATATTGGTCAAGAGAAGTTATGAATCGTTTATACAAACCAACTCCTGACGGTTATTGCGGTGATGAAGATAACGGACAAACTTCTGCATGGTATATTTTCTCAGCAATGGGATTCTATCCGGTTTGTCCTGCAACAGACGAATATGTTTTGGGAGCACCATTATTTAAGAAAACAACTTTGAAGTTAGAAAACGGAAAGCAGCTTATTATTAATTCTTCTGATAATTCTGATGTAAACAGATATGTAGATAAATTAAAATGGAATAATTCTGTTTATACAAAAAACTACATTAATCATTTTGATGTATTAGAAGGAGGCGAACTAAATTTTGATATGACAAGTTCTCCAAATCTAAAAAGAGGCACAACAAAAGATGCATTTCCATATTCTTATTCAAATTCAAAATAAAAAAATATGCAGTCACGTAGAAAATTTATAAAAAACGCAGGTATTTTTTCGGCAGGATTATTAGCACTTCAAACAGAAGCATTCGGATTTAATTCAGATACTTTTCAGTTTCCTTTAAAAGATTTTATTTCTAAAAGACCTCCTGTTGCCGAAAGAAAATTTACAAGTAAAGCCATTGAAGCTGCTATTGTACGCGTTAAAAAACAAATTGCTAATCCTGAATTAGCATGGATATTCGAAAACTGTTTTCCAAATACATTAGACACAACCGTTGATTTTGAAATTATCGACGGAAAACCAGATACGTATGTCATTACAGGAGATATCGATGCCATGTGGCTTCGCGATAGTACAGCGCAGATCTGGCCTTATATTCCATTTGTAAAAGAAGATCCAAAACTGGCAGAATTGGTAAAAGGAGTAATTAATCGTCAGGCAAAATGTATTCTGCTGGACCCTTATGCCAATGCTTTTTATAAAGATTTCACCAAAGAAAGCGAATGGAAAAATGATTTAACGAAAATGCAGCCCGGAATTCATGAAAGAAAATGGGAAATAGACAGTTTGTGTTATCCGGTTCGATTAGCGCACGGATATTGGAAAGAAACAGGAGATATCAGTTTATTTGATGCCAAATGGAAAGAAGCGATGCTTTTAATCCTGCAGACTTTTAAAGAACAGCAGCGATTAGACGGAAAAGGCGGTCCATATAGTTTTCAGCGTCAAACGGCGTGGGCGACAGACGGAGTTCCGTTAGGCGGTTATGGTTATCCTGTAAAACCTTGCGGACTTATTGTTTCGACTTTCAGACCAAGCGATGATTCTACTTTGTTTGGTTATTTGATTCCGAGTAATATGTTCGCCATTGAAATATTAGGATATCTGATCGAAATTTTCTCTCTTCCCGCTTTAAAAGATACTGATTTGGTTGCAAAAGCCACAGAATTAAGAGATCAGGTTCAAAAAGGTTTAAACGAACACGGAATTATCAACCATCCTAAATTCGGAAAAATTATTGCTTTTGAAGTAAACGGATATGGAAGTTTCCACATGATGGATGATGCAAACGTACCGTCTTTATTATCATTACCTTATTTAGGCGCAATTAAACCAAATGATCCATTATATCTTAATACAAGAAAAGTAGTATTGTCTGATAATAATCCATTTTTCTACAAAGGAAAAGCCGGAGAAGGAATCGGAGGCCCGCATACCGGAGTCGATACAATCTGGCCTATGAGTATTGTATTAAGAGCTATTACAAGTGTCGACGAAAAAGAAATAAAAAACTGTATAAGTAATTTAATAAAAACAAATGCCGATACAGGATTTATGCACGAATCATTTCATAAAGACGATGTAAATAAATTTACCCGTAAATGGTTTGCATGGGCGAACACACTTTTTGGAGAAATGATTGTACACACCAGCATTCATTATCCGCAGATTTTAAAAGACAAAAATATCTAGTACTAAATAAGCTAAACAAGTAAAAATGAATACACCATACGCCATTGGGCTGGATATAGGGGGCACACATATTACGGCTGCGGTTATCAATACACGAGAAATGAAAGTAATTGATTCGTCATTATATAAGGAATCTTTCAATTCTAATCTGCCGGTAAATGAAGTAATGGATATCTGGAAAAACGTTATTACGACTGCAATTACTAATTCAAAAACTGAAAATATAACAGGAATTGCCGTTTGTATGCCCGGACCTTTTGATTATGAAAAAGGAATAAGCTGGATAAAAGACCAATCTAAATACGAATATTTTTATGGATTAAATGTTCGGGAACTGCTTTTAGAAAGTCTTAATTTCTCAAAAGATTTTCCTGTTCTTTTTGAAAATGATGCTGTTTGCTTTGGAAAAGGCGAAGTGTTTAAAAATCAGGAAAATTTATGTAAAAAAGTAATGGCAGTTACTTTAGGAACCGGATTAGGAGCTTGTTTTATAGATAATGGAATTTCTATTAATTCAGGAAATTCAGTTCCTGCCGACGGCGAAATATACAATCTGCCTTATAAAGAAGGTATGGCAGAAGATTATGTTTCAGTTAGAGGACTTTTGTCGCATTATAAATCTGTATCAAATGTAGATCTCAAAAATGGTTTAGAGCTTTACAATCTGGCAAAAAGTGGAAATGAACAAGCTGTTAAAGTATTTGAAAAAATGGGAGAAGATTTAGCAGAAGTGGTTATTCCATGGATAAAAAACTTTTCTGCAGATCATATTATTATTGGCGGAAAAATTGCCAACGCAAGTGATTTGTTTTTATCTTCATTCAATAAAAAAATAAAAGAATCAAATTTAGAAATAGAGGTTTCTATTTCAAACGATAATGAAATTGCAGCCTTATTAGGTGCGGTCAGTTTTCTTTGTGATTAAAATAAAAACGGATGAATTCATTACTCATCCGTTTTTATTTTACAATGTATTTAAATATTACTTTAAACCTTCTTTTATAGTCTGTACAAAAGCTTCAACGGGCTGAGCACCAGAAACCGCATACTTTCTGTCAAAAACAAAAAACGGAACGCCCTGCACGCCAATTTCCTGAGCTTCATTAATATCACTTTCAACTTCTTTAATAAAAAGATTATCGCTTTGTAATACTTTCAGAACATCTTCCTTATTTAATCCCGCTTTTTCAGCCAGTTCAATTAAAGTAGGTCCATCGTTTAAGTCTCTTCCTTCAGTAAAATAAGCTTTAAAGAAAATCTCTTCAATTTCATCTCCTAAATTTTTAGTTTTAGCAAGCTGAATAATTCTGTGTGCCTCGAGTGAATTTGAAATAACAGCTTTATCAAAGTTATAATCTAAACCAACACTTTTTGCGCGTTCTGTGACACCTTTGTGCATTTCTTTAGATTGTTCAACCGTCATGCCTTTTCTTTCGGCTAAATACGTATAAACGTCTTTTCCGGGTTGTGGCGTAATAGATGGATCGAGCTGGAAACTTTTCCATTCTATTTCAAATTCATTTTCAGGAAACTGTTTTAAAGCCGTTTCCAATTGTCTTTTTCCGATATAACAAAACGGACACATGATGTCCGACCAAATTTCTATTTTCATTTTACAAAGATAGGCTTTTAGTTTCAAGTTTTAGGCTTCAGGTTTCAGGTTTAACCGCAGAGTCCGCTAAGAATTACGCAAGGAACGCAAAGTTTATCCTTGTGAACTTTGCGAAAAAAACTTGCGTGCTTTGCGGTTAAACACACAAAAAGAGTTTAATCTTGTTTCAGCCTGAAACTTAAAACCTGAAACAAAATTTACAAAAACTAAAAAACCGCAACTCTTAAAAAAGAATTGCGGTTTCTAGGTATAAAAAATGGTTGGTTAATAGCGATATATTTTTTTTACAATGATATGTCTTTAATTTTAAATTAAAAAAAATCCCTGTAACAAAAAGAAGATTTGATGTTAACTATTTAACATTACAGGCATTACCAACATTGTTACTGTTTCTCCTTCTTCTAAACCATCAACAGGAGTTAAAATACCAGCACGGTTAGGCAATGACATTTCTAACATAATCATGTCTGACTGAAGGTTTGTAAGCATTTCAATTAAGAAACGTGAATTGAAACCAATTTGAAGATCATCTCCTTGATAATCACAAGTTAATCTCTCTTCTGCTTTGTTTGAGTAATCGATATCTTCTGCAGAAACGTTTAATTCTGCACCAGCGATTTTCAAACGAATCTGGTGTGTAGTTTTGTTTGAGAAAATCGCAACACGACGAACAGAACTTAAAAATAAAGAACGATCGATCATTAACTTATTTGGATTTTCTTTTGGAATTACCGCTTCGTAATTTGGGTATTTTCCGTCGATTAAACGACACATTAAGATATAATTGTCAAATGAGAAAGTCGCATTTGAATCGTTGTATTCAATTTTAACTTCAGCGTCAGAGCTTCCTAAAATACTTTTTAAAATATTTAAAGGTTTCTTTGGCATAATAAAATCAGCTACCTGAGATGCTTTTACATCGGCACGTGCATATTTTACTAATTTGTGAGCATCTGTAGCAACAAAAGTTAAGCCTTCTGGCGAAAACTGGAAGAAAACCCCAGACATTACCGGACGTAAATCATCGTTTCCGGCAGCAAAAATCGTTTTACTTACAGCAGTTGCCAAAACATCAGCCGGAACTAAAGTTACAGACGGATCTTCCAGATTTACAGATTTAGGAAATTCTTCTCCTGCAGCGTATGCTAATGCATATTTACCTGAGTTAGAGCTGATTTCAACTGTATTGTTGTCTTCAACTGTAAAAGTTAAAGGTTGTTCTGGAAATGTCTTTAAAATTTCAAGTAAAAGTTTTGCTGGTACTGCAACACTTCCTTTGCTTGTAGAATCGATTGATAATGTTGCCGACATAGTGGTTTCAAGGTCTGAAGCCGAAACTGTCAACTCATTATTGTCTAGTTCAAATAAAAAGTTATCTAAAATAGGAAGTGTATTATTACTATTAATAACACTGCCTAAAACTTGTAATTGTTTTAATAAGTACGAACTCGATACTATAAATTTCATCGTCTTTTGTTTTATTTTTTGGAGAACTCTTTAGAATTTAGGCTCTAAAGATATGGATTACAAATATATCGTAAACATTCTAAGTTTCGCAATTTTTTTATTAACATTACTTACTGTACTTTCTTTTTCTTATAAAGGTAAATACTAAGCCAAAAACCAATAAAATAAGGATTGGAAGCCCGATAGTTATGAATTGTGTCAGGGTATATTTTTCGTAAACTTTTTCTTTATCTAATAAAGGCAGTTCTACATCTTTACTTCTAATGTTAATAAGTCCTGTATCGTCAAGCAGATAATTAACGCAGTTCATCATGAAATCCTTATTATCATAAAGATTTCCGGTTCTTTGATCATATCCCAATTCAACCGGCATCATGTTTTTGTCTAATTGGTTTCTGGCGATATCTCCATCCGCAACCACAATCATTTTGGTTGGTTTTCCTTTTGGCAGGAAAGAACTTTCTTTAAAGGGCAGAATACGATTCTCAAAAACAGAATGAAAACTTCCTTCTAATAAAACCGAAAGAACTAAATTTCCTTTGTTTAAATAATCTTTTGGCGACGTTTCTTCGGTTACCATATTCAGATTAATTTCTGTTGGCGTTCCAATTTGTTTCGAATATTGAGAAGATTGTAGTAAAACTGTTTTTTTAATTCCGTTTTTCAAAGTATCAATCGGACTTGCAAAATCAAATTTAATGCCTCCAAGATTTTTTACAATAGGATGCTGGCTTGTTGGGTAAACCTGAGGCGCAAATTTCCAGATAAAATCCTGATATTGAGTTGCACTTCCTTGTTCTCCGGTTGCCAGTTTTATAGGACTTCCTTGTTCATCTTTTACTAAATCGGGATTAATTCTAAATCCGTATTTAAAAAACATATCGTTTAAATTTAATTCTCTCGGATATGCTAAAGTTGCGCCTGCATCATTATATAAACTATCCATATCTGCAGCTACCTGATCGATCAGCCATAACGTTTTACCACCATTCATAATAAACTGATCCAGAACTTGTTTTTCTTCATCAGAGAAATTTTCAGTTGGTTTAGAGATTATCGCTAAATCATACTTTTTAAGAGCATCTAAAGTTCCGTTTGGATCTTTAGCAACAGAATCCAATGTAAAAGGACCAATATAATAGCTCTCTTTTATTTGTCGTAACAGCTTTCCAATATGGATTTCAGATAATTCGCCGTTACCTTTTATAATGGCAACTTTCTTTTGTCTGTCTTTGGTAACTTTATTAATAGCGTCAGCGATTGAGTATTCTAAATGCTGAATCGATCCTATGACTTTTTGAGATGTTGAAGCTCCCATTATGTTTTTCAATAATGGAATATTAACTTCTTTATTGTTATAAACTGCAATTGCCCAAGGAAAAACCATCGCCTGAGATTGTTTTCCTTTGTCATCGACCGTAATATTTACAGGCGTAAGACCTTTTTGGTAAAGCGATTTTATCATTTCCATGCTTTCGTCTTCGTTTTCCATTGGATTTACGAATTCAAAAACAATATTGTTATTATAAGCCTGAAATTCTTCTAAAAGTTGTTTTGTTTCCTGCTGCAAACGTCTGAAATCTGCGGGAAGTTCTCCCTGCATATAGATTTTAATCGATAACGGATTTTTAATCTGTTTTACGATTTTTAATGAAGTTGGAGATAAGGTGTAACGTTTGTCTTTCGTTAAATCGAAACGGTGAAAAAACAAACTTCCCAGAACATTTAAAACAATTAAAATAAAAATTGTAATGCCTAATGTCTTTAAATTTAATTTATTAGATGCTTTCATTACGCTTTAAAAGATTTTAATTGATAAACGGTAAAAGATAAAAATAAAACGCTGATACTTAAAAAGTAAATCACATCGCGCGTGTCAATAACGCCTCGGCTCATACTTTTAAAATGATCCTGCATTCCAAATGCCGAAATGATATTTGACTGTCCCGGAATTAAAGAAGCTAATCCTTCAAAACCAAAATAAAAAATAAAGCATAGAAAAACGGCAATAATAAAAGCAACGATTTGATTTTCTGAAAGGGTAGAAGTGAAGATTCCAATTGCTGAATATGATGCTATTAAAAACAATAAACCGAAATAAGAACCAATTGTACTTCCCATGTCAATGTTTCCTTCCGGAGAACCCAAACCAGAAATTACTTGTACATAAATAAAAGTTGGAATTATTGCCAGAATGATTAATAAAAGTGCACCGAAGAATTTTCCGTTTACAATCTCCCAAACCGATAATGGTTTTGTTAAAAGCAATTCAAGAGTTCCTTGTTTTCTTTCATCAGAAAAACTTCTCATGGTTACAGCCGGAATTAAGAAAATTAGAATCCAAGGTGCTAATGTAAAAAACGGAGTCAAATCGGCATAACCAGTATCTAATATATTGTAATCTCCTTTAAATACCCATAAAAAAAGTCCGTTAATGATTAAGAATATCGCAATGACTAAATAGCCGATTGGCGAACCAAAAAAGGATTTTATTTCTCTAAAAATGATTGATTTCATTTGTTATTTTTGTTTTTATTGTTTGCTTCGCCCGTTCGGCTTTCAGCCTCGGGTCAGGTTTCACGTTTCAAGTTGCTTTTCTTTGCGAACTTTGTGTTTTTGTCAAACCCTTTTTTAATATAATCTTTGCGTTCTTTGCGGTAAAATTTTAGGTTGTTAAATTAACTTGAAACTTTAAACTAAAGAAACTAATTTATCCACACTCCAAGCTTCAGGCTTAGCATTAAATAACTTTTTTGTAAAATCCCAAACCGTATTAAAAAGTTCAGATTTTCTGTAATTTTCCAGATCTTCTTCGGTTTCCCAGTAACTGTAAGTAAAGAAAATACATTTGTTATTTTTATCCTGATACAATTCTAAAAAACGATTTCCTTCTGCATTTCGTATTTTCTCTTTTACAGATTCAAAATTCTCAAGAAAATCAGGAATCTTTTCTTCATGAAAACTCATTTTTACTATTCTAACAAACATTTTTTTATTTTAGATTTTATTTGTTTCCATGAAAATAGTCGTAAGCATGGGATTCAATGCCTCCTCCGGAAATCTCATTACCATCCTCATCAGATATTTGATACAAATGCTGCGTATCACCAATAGATGCTGCTCCATCTAAGCCTAAAAGAATAGTATAGAAAGTATCTGTTAGTAAAGTTGAAATTATTTGTTCTAATTTTTTATTATTTTCAATATCAAGGTTTAGTTCTTTTATTAAAGATGAGATAGTACTTTTATTATTCGCATCAAAAGCACTATTAAATAACGATTCTTTTTCTAAATAAAAAGCCTTTACAAATTCCTCAGCTGTCATGTTTTTTAATTTTAGATTTTAGATTGCAAATCATTTACAGGTGCGCAAAAATACCAAAATTGATTGTTCTTTTTTTATAAAAAAATAAAATATTATAAATATACTTTTTTCGCGATATTGTCATTTCGACGAAGGAGAAATCGCAATTCTAATCACAATACTTCGATCAATTTCTAATGTGATTTCTCCTTCGTCGAAATGACAAACCAAAGGTAAATCTAAAATTGATTACGAAAACTTAATCGTAATTACATCACGATAATTCAGTCCAAGTAAACTATTTGCAGAACCTACTTTAGAAGGATTGCTTCTAAAAATGGCAATTTCAAGAAAGCCGGCTTCATTAAAAATAGCCAGTTTTTCGCCTTCATAAGTTTTAATCGGGTATTTATCTGAAGTTGCAATAGCCGAATAATTTGGCAGAATGGTTTTGATGCTTTTTGGTTTCATTACAATTTCATACGGACGGCCTTTAGCTACTTCTAAAAATTGCTGTTTTGAAATATTCGTTACCACGTTCCCAAAATGGTCAATGTAAATAACATAGCCTTTCAACGAATTTCCGTCGGCGGCAACTACAGCCTGCAGTTCTGTAACTTCTTTAATTGTGTTGATTTCTTTACCAATTACATTCAATAGTCCGCCTTTTGCAAGATGACACGCCACTTGTATAAAAATATCGAGATCAGTAAATTCGATAGGAAAACGATCATGAATATTGATTTCTACAATTTTTTGCGGCAGAATCTTCTGCGTAAGCATGCTTAGAATTCCATTATCGGCACAAATAAAATAATGATCGTTCCACTGCATGGCAATATGCTGGTTTTCTTTGTTGCGTTCAATATCAACACCAATCAAGTGTACGGTGCCTTTTGGAAAACTTAAATACGATGCGCCAATAACGTAACTTGCTTCGGCAGTATTAAATGGATCTATATCATGCGAAATATCAATAATTCTTGCATCCGAAAGTTCAGAAATGATTTTACCCTTCAGCGAGCCCACAAAGTGGTCTTTTAAGCCGTAATCAGTAGTAAGGGTAATTATTGACATCATTTTGTTTATAACTATTGATAGTATTTAACTCGAATTTTTATTAAATTTGAGAAATGCAAAGCTAGTAATAGTAAATGCAAATTGAAAGAAAGAAAATACAAATTGCGATAAAATTATAGTAAACGTATATAGTAGTCACAGTTAGCAGTTCCAGTTTTCAGTCTTTTAAAAAAAACTTGATTTTATAGAAAAATTTAAGTACTTTTTTGATAATAATAAAAACTGCATACCGAGACCGAATAACCGCGACTCAAAGAACCCGACAGCAATAGATTTAAAAACAAATTTATTTTTAATTTAAAATTACTCATTTGAACGAAAGAATTATCGAGCTAGTAGACATCGCACCAAAAGAATTTTGGGGCGCACAGGATTCTCATCTTGAAATAATAAAAAAGTACTACCCAAAGCTTAAAATCGTAGCGCGAGGGACAACTTTAAAAGCCTTTGGCGAAAAAGAAGTTTTAGATGAATTCGAAAAGAGATTTCAGAGGCTTATGCTTCACTTTACCCGATATAATAACATTGACGATAATGTAATTGAACGTGTAATTATGAGTGATGGTCAGGATGAAAGAAAAGCATACGATCATGACAAAATATTAGTTCACGGGGTTGGCGGTAAAATTGTAAAAGCCATGACGCCAAATCAGCAGCTGCTGGTCGATACCATCAAAAAAAATGATATGGTTTTTGCAGTAGGTCCCGCCGGAACGGGAAAAACCTACACAGGTGTTGCAATGGCTGTTAAAATGCTTAAGGATAAAGAAGTAAAAAGAATCATATTAACACGTCCTGCGGTTGAAGCTGGAGAAAATCTTGGTTTTTTGCCAGGTGATATGAAAGAAAAACTGGATCCTTACATGCAGCCACTTTATGATGCACTTCGAGATATGATTCCTAATGAAAAACTGGAAGATTATATTTTAAAAGGAATTATTCAGATTGCACCTTTGGCTTTCATGCGCGGACGTACACTGGACAATGCCTTTGTAATTCTGGATGAAGCGCAAAATACCACACATTCGCAAATGAAAATGTTTTTGACCCGTATGGGGAAAAATGCAAAATTCATGATTACCGGAGATCCCGGGCAGGTCGATTTACCACGTCGTACTATTTCTGGTCTTAAAGAAGCTCTTTTGGTATTAAAAGATATTGAAGGAATTGGAATCATTTATCTGGACGATAAAGATATTGTTCGACACAGGTTAGTGAAAAAGGTAATCGATGCTTATAAACAGATTGAAAATCACGATTAATAATTTTTAGCCAAATGTTAAATGTAAATCGTAAATTGTATTTTAGCATTTAATAATATTCGTTTTGTATTTTACTTATTGGAAAATGCAAAACGAATATTTTTTTTTGATAGAAAAGTAAAGATTTTTTTAGATGAAAGAAGTAGATCTTTTTTACGAAAATTCAGAACTCCCTTTTAGAGAAGTTTTTATTGCTTTAAAGGAAATTATTCTGCGTCAGGATAAAGAAATTACCCATGAACTAAAGTATGGGATGCCGTTTTTTTGCTACAAAGGAAAAATGTTCTGCTATTTATGGATTCATAAAAAATACAAACAGCCTTATATTGGTATTGTTGAAGGAAAACATTTCGACGAATCTTTTTTGCTTCAGGAAACTCGTTCGAGAATGAAAATTATGTTGTTTGATGAAAATGAAGATCTGCCAGTTGAACAAATCAATAATGTAATCAACAAAGCCATAAATTTATACAAAACAGGTATTATAAAAACCAAAAGCAAATGAAATGATTTGTTTGACTAAATAGTTAAATAAATAATAAACTTACAGCATTTTGGGTTTTTGACGATTAAAGGTTTTGGTCTTGCGAGCTTAAAACCTTAAATTTGCATTTATAAATATTTGATTATTAATATGACAAAACTTAAGAATATAAAAGTTGTAGTAAGTGATTTAGACGGCACTTTACTCAACCCCGAACATAGAATTTCAGATTATACTAAATCCGTTTTTCAGGAACTTCACAATCAAGGTTATCTTATCGTTGTAGCTACAGGACGTCATCATCTGGATGCAATGGCAATTATAGAAAAACTTGAAATTCCTGTTTATCTGGTAAGTTCAAACGGAGCCAGAGTTCATTCGCCGGAAAAAGAAGAATTATTTGCTTTTAATTTAGACAGCGATGTAGTTAAAGCTGCTTTAAATGTTGAAATAGATCCGGAAATTACAGTAGTTTTATTTAAAGAAAACACATGGCAAACTAATAAATGGAACGAAAAACTGAATTCTTTTCAGGAAGAATTAAAATATCGTCCGGAATTAGTTGATTATAAAAAGCTAGAAGATTTTGGAGCTATTAAAATTTTCTTTTCATGTCAGGATCATGAAAAGTTAGTGAAATTAAAAGATGCTATTTTAGAGAATTCATCAGAACATCTGCATCATGCTTTTAGTCTTCCGACTTGTCTTGAATTTATGGACAAATCGATCGACAAAGCAGTTGCAATTGAAACAGTTCTTGAAAGAGAAGGATTTACTCTGGCAGAAGCAGTTTCTTTTGGCGATGGTTTTAACGATGTTCAAATGTTATCTTCGTCAGGAAAAGGTCTTATTATGGGTAATGCGCCTGCAGGATTAAAAGAAACACTTCCTGATTTAGAAGTTATTAAAACAAATGCAGAAGATGGTGTGGCAAGATATATAGCATCGAAAATATTAGATAAAGAATTAGCTGCAGGTTAATTAAATCAAGATAAATATCAAAATCCCTGAACAAATGTTCAGGGATTTTTTATTTAAAAAAGCTCAAACAAAAAATATTTCAATTTATCTCTTTCTTTTGATGGTGAAACTCTCTGAAATAATTTTAAATTTGCATTCATAAAAAACAACACAACTAAAGATAATGAGCAATACAATCACAACCACAAATTTTAATTTCCCGAATCAGAAATCAGTTTACCGCGGAAAAGTTAGAGAAGTTTACAATATTAATGACGAACTTTTGGTAATGGTGGCAACTGACAGACTTTCGGCATTTGATGTGGTTTTACCAAAAGGAATTCCGTACAAAGGTCAGATTTTGAATCAAATTGCGACAAAATTCATGGAATTAACTCAGGATATTGTTCCAAACTGGTTAATTGCAACTCCAGATCCTAACGTTGCTGTTGGTCATTTATGCGAGCCTTTTAAAGTAGAAATGGTTATTCGCGGTTATCTTTCAGGACATGCGGCACGCGAATATGCAGCAGGAAGAAAACAAATCTGCGGTGTTACAATGGCCGAAGGTTTAAAAGAAAATGACAAATTCCCTGAACCTATTATTACGCCGACTACAAAAGCTGATAATGGTTCTCATGACGAAGATATTTCACGCGAAGATATTCTTTCAAAAGGAATTGTTTCAGAAGAAGATTATTTGGTTCTGGAAAAATATACAAGAGCATTATTTCAAAGAGGAACTGAAATTGCTGCTGGACGTGGTTTAATTTTAGTAGATACAAAATATGAGTTTGGAAAAACGAAAGACGGTAAAATTGTTTTAATTGATGAAATTCATACTCCGGATTCTTCTCGTTATTTTTATGCTGACGGTTATGCCGAAAGACAGGAAAAAGGAGAGGAGCAAAAACAATTATCTAAAGAATTTGTTCGCCGCTGGTTAATTGAAAATGGTTTTCAAGGTCAGGAAGGACAGCAGATTCCGGATATGAATGATGCTTACATAGAATCAGTTTCTGAAAGATATATTGAATTGTATGAGAATATTTTAGGAGAAAAATTCGTAAAAGCAGATATTGACAATATTGATCAACGTATTGAAAAAAACGTATTACAATACCTTGCTTCTAAATAGTAATTTTCGGGTTTAAACTAACTATTTAAACCATGAAAAATAATAAATCAAAAATTGCCTTGTTATTTCTATTAATAACAGGGCATTTTCTTTTTGCCCAAATAGATAAAAAGGCAACAAAAGAAACCAAAAACCTGTACAAGAATCTTAAAACCATTTCGAAATCGCATATTTTATTTGGACACCAGCATGCGCTTGAATACGGACACGGATGGTCGAACGAACCCAATAAATCCGATGTGAAATTAGTTACAGGTTCTCATCCGGCTGTGGTTGGAATAGATTTCAGCGATTTTTCAGGACGTACTAAAGAAGAAACCGAAAAATCAAAAGAAACATTACGAAAAAATGTAATCAATACGTATGAAAGAGGCGGTATTACTACCGTTTCGTGGCATTTTAATAATCCTGCATCAGGCGGTGGATTTTATTGGAAAGATTCCATTTCAGTTCCTGTAATGTCTTTAATAAAAGAAGGCGGTTCTCACCACGAAGAGTACAAAGAAATTTTAAAAACTATTGCTGATTTTGCTCATTCTGCAAAAGCAAAAGACGGAAATTTGGTTCCTATGATTTTTAGGCCTTTTCATGAATTTGATGGTGACTGGTTTTGGTGGGGCAGAAAATATGCTTCAAGAGAAGATTTTATCGCCGTTTGGCAGTTTACAATTTCTTATTTGCGTGATACTTTACAGGTTCACAATTTTATTTATGCTTATTCTCCGGATAATCGGTTTAACAATGTATCTGAATATTTGGAACGTTATCCGGGTGATAATTATGTCGATTTATTTGGAATGGATGATTACGGAGATTTTGGACGAGACGGAAAATACGATCTAGAAGCAGGAATAAAGAAACTCAAAATAATTTCTGATACAGCCATAAAAAAGAAAAAACTAGCCGCTTTTACAGAAACTGGTTTAGAATCAATTCCAAATGCAGACTGGTGGACTAATGTTTTATTACATTCTCTTCAAAAAGAAAAGCTGGAGCTTTGCTACGTTTTAGTCTGGCGTAACGATGCTGTAAGTCCCACGCATTATTATGCCCCCTTTCCAGAACAAATAAGCGTTCCTGATTTTATTAAATTTTATAATGATCCGTATACTTTGTTTGAAAATGATTTAAAAGACATATATAGTGCGAAATTTAAGCTGAAACGCATTTAGAATGAATAAAAAGTACATGTTAAAATGAATGTAAATATCAATACTATTTCGTTGTAAAATAGGTTTTTTCTTTCTTTTTTGATTTTTTACTTACACGTTCAATTTTCATGACAAATCCACAAAAACTAGGTTATTTTTTTTCTTTTAATGAAAAATTTCTGCCTTTTTTATACATGTGGTTATTGTATAGTTAAAAGAGTAAACTATTCTTTATCGTTTTTCTTAATTTCTCTATCATAAATTTTAAAAAAATATTCGATTTCGTGTAACATTTCTACATTTGCTGCGTCTTTTATATAGGATTTGAATTTTTAAAAAGCTAATATTTCGAATTCATTAACTAAAAGTTAAGAATTAGTTAAAACAAGGTACTTTGTTATACAATATACCGTTTTTTAATTTACATTTGTACAGAATTTAAATTCATCATCAATCAAATAATTATCAATCAATTTAACAACCCAATCATTATGAAAAAATCAGTTATTTCTTTAGGTCTTGCTTTAGTTGCATTTGTAAATGTTTCTATGGCTTCAAACAGCACATCAGCTGCTAAAAATGAAATTACAGTATCAGCTGTATATGAAGGAACACCTCTTGTAGTTGCAGTAGCTAAAGGAGATATCGACACAGTAAAGAAATTTATCGAGTACGGTGCTAATGTTAACGAAAAAGCAGACGATATGTCTCCTTTAATGACAGCAGCTCGTTATAATAAAGTAGAAATTATTAAAGTTTTATTAGCAGCTGGAGCTCGTCCATCTGATAAAAATGAAAAAGGATACACAGCTTTAAAATATGCACAATTATCTAATGCAGCAGAAGCAGTTGCAATTTTAAAAGATGCAAAATAAGCTTTAAAACAGTTTAAAAAGTTTGAGTTAGTAAAACGGCCTTCTTTGAGCAGAAGGCCGTTTTTTTATGCCTTTTCCTTAGATATATAAATCAAAAAAGCACCATTATAAATAATGATGCTTTTCCTTTCTAAACCAAATTAATCTAACCAAAATTAATTTTATCGTAAAACCGTTATTCTATCGGTGCGTGTTTTTTTCGGTTGAAAATCCAAAACAAAATTGGGAAAACCAATAATGTTAAGATTGTAGCTGTTACTAATCCGCCAATAATTACAATTGCAAGCGGTTTTTGCGATTCTGATCCAATTCCTGTTGAAATCGCAGCAGGCATTAAACCTATCGAAGCCATAAGCGCTGTCATGACTACCGCTCTTGTTCTGGCTTTTACTCCCATAAAAATGGAATCTTCTAATGAGAATTTAGCCTTGATATTATGATGAAATTCCGATATCAGGATTACACCATTTTGAATACAAATCCCAAGAAGGGCAATAAAACCAACTCCTGCCGAAATTCCGAAATTCATTCCGGTTAAATGCAGAGCAATGATTCCTCCAATTACGGCAAACGGAACATTGGCCAATACAAGAAGAGAATCCTTGAAATTTCCAAATAAGATGAATAGCAACACAAATATTCCAATTAAACTGATTGGTACAACCTGAGCCAGACGCGCACTGGCACGAACCTGATTTTCAAATTCTCCAGTCCAGCCTGTTGTATATCCCGGAGGCATTTTTACTTCAGCTGCTTTTGATTGTGCTTCGGCAATTGTACTTCCTAAATCTCGGTCACGAACAGAGAATTTTACACCAATAAAACGTTTTGTGTTGTCTCTGTATATAAATGCCGGTCCTGTTATCGTTTTAATGTCGCAGATTTCTTTTAAAGGAATTTTGGCACCGCTTATGGTTGGTACTTTTAATTCTGCTAAATCTTCTTCATCTTTTCGATATTCTTTAGAAAAACGGACTCTGACATCAAATTTCTTTTCGTCTTCATATTTTTGAGTGGCAGTTTTTCCTCCAAAAGCTAATTCTAAAACTGCCTGAGCATCGCTTAAAGTTACACCATAAGCAGCCATTTTTTCTCGATCAAGAATTACACTGATTTCCGGCTGACCAACATTTCGAAGAATTCCAACGTCTTTAATTCCCGGAATATCTTTAATTTTTGCCAGTACTTGGTTTGAAAGTTCATCGAGTTTATCTAAATCATCTCCGTAAATTTTTACAGCATTTGAGGCTTTAAAGCCGGCTACAGATTCGGCAACGTTATCAATTACAGGCTGCGAATAATTATAAGTAATTCCTTGGTGAACTTTTAGTTTTTCATCCATTTGATTAATTAAATCATCCATTGAAATTTTTCGTTTCCAGTCTGCTTTTGGTTTTAAATCAACCTGAAGCTGAATAAATCCAAATCCGTTAGGGTCAGTTCCATCATTGCTTCGGCCAGTCTGCGAAAGCACATTTTTTACTTCAGGAAAACTTTCCAGATCTTTTCGGATCATGGCGGCAGTCTTGACACTTTCGGGTAGGGAAGTACTCATTGGTAATTCCGCTGTTACCCACAATGCTCCTTCATTTAACTGAGGTAAAAATTCTGTTCCTAAAAATGTTGCAGAAAAAAATGTTACTGCAATAAGAGAAAGCGAAATAACTAATGTTTTTACTTTATGCTTAAATGTCCATGCAAAACCTTTTGCGACATTTTTATCCCAAAAATTAACAAACGGATTATTTTTCTCTTTAACGTTTTTATTCAATAATATGTGAGATAAAACAGGAACGAGTGTCAGCGTAAAAATTAAAGCTCCCATTAAGGCAAAACCTAATGTGTAGGCAAGAGGAGAGAACATTTTTCCTTCTACTTTCTGGAAAGAAAATATTGGAAGCAGTGCTGTAATGATAATTAATTTAGAAAAGAAAATAGCTTTACCCATTTCTGTTCCGGTTTTCTTAATTATGCTTCCTTTTGCAATTTTGTTATACGCCGTCATTCCTAACTGATGCGCCCTATGATCGAGTACAACAAATAGTCCTTCAACCATTACTACGGCACCATCAATGATAATTCCAAAATCGACTGCACCTAAACTCAGCAGGTTGGCGCTCATTCCCATCATTTTTAAGCATAAAAATGCAAATAAAAGCGAAAGCGGAATTACGATAGAAACGGTAAAAGTAGTTCTCCAGTCGGCCATGAAAAGAAACACTACACAGGTAACTAAAATGATACCTTCAAATAAATTATGCATTACCGTTTCGGTAGTGAAATTCATTAGGTTGTCGCGATCGTAGAAAGTTTCAATTTTAATATCTTTTGGAAGAATATTATCATTTAAGTCCTTAATCTTATCTTTTATTAATGCTAAAGTTTCCTGAGCATTTTCGCCTTTACGCATAACAACGATTCCTTCTACGGCATCATCATTGTTTCCAATTCCGGTTTGACCTACACGTGGCATCGAACTTTCGTAAACATCAGCAACGTTTTTAACTAAAATTGGATTGCCTCCGGCTTGATCTACGATAATATTTTCAATGTCTTTTCGGGATTTTATAAGCCCGACTCCGCGAACAACAAATGCTTGTCCGTTTTTCTCGATAATATCCCCGCCCACATTTACGTTCCCTGCGTCAACGGCGTTATAAACCTGAAGCGGTGTGATATTATATTTAGCTAATTTTACCGGATCAACTCCAACTTCATAAGTTTTTGTCTGACCTCCAAAAACATTTAAATCTGCAACTCCCGGAACGGCGCGTAATTGTTTGTCTATAACCCAGTTTTGATAGGTCAATAATTCACGGCTGTCTCTGCTGTTACTTTTTACAATATATCTGAAAATTTCGCCCGTTGGTCCGTAAGGAGGCTGAACATCTGGTTCTACATCGTCTGGAAGTGTTACGTTTTTTAATAAATTATTGACCTGAAAACGGGCAAAGGTATCATCGACACCATCATCAAAAATAATTTTGATTACTGATAAACCAAACATGGTAATACTGCGCACGCTGGTTTTCTTTTGCACCGAGTTCATTGAAATTTCAATAGGAGTCGTTACAAAACGTTCTACTTCTTCGGCACTTTTACCATTCCATTGTGTAATAATAATGATTTGGGTATTAGTAACATCCGGAAAAGCATCAATTGGCATATGTTTAAAGGAAATAAATCCGGCTACGGCCAATATACCTACCCAAAAGAAGGTAAATGCTTTATTCTTAAGTGAAAAAGCAATTATATTTCGTATGAATTTGTTCATGTCTTAATCGTTTAAAGCGCGATAAATAAATAATTGATTATTGGTAATGACTTTTTCATTATCCTTTAAACCGCTTGAGATATAGGTTGTGTCGCCAACAACTCTGTAAACCTCCACCTGTCTTGTTTCAATATTGTGGCGGTCTTTAAAAATCATAACGAAGTTTTTGCTTTTATCAAAAACAATAGCGTTACTTGGTATGGCTATCATTGACTCATTTTCATTGTAAGACAATTTAATATTAGCGTTCATGTCTGGTTTTAATAAAAAACCTGGATTTTGAAGTTTAATACGCGCCTGCATTGCTTTGGTTTCCGGATCAATTACATTGAAAATTTTATCGACTTTTCCTTTAAATACTTTATCAGGATAACTTAAAGTAGTAACGCTGGCATCAATTCCCAGTTTAATTTTATTAATATCAATTTCATTGATATTTGCCATTGCCCATACTTCGCTGATTTCGGCAATGTCAAAAATATTTTCAGAACGGTCAGAACGTAAAAGCATATCCTGATTAATGCTTTTTTGAATAATGAAACCACTTATAGGAGCCGTTACTTCATAAATAGAACCGGCTTTAATATTGTAAATTTTATAGGTTTCCTGAATTTTGCTTAATTGCGACTGCGCTTTATTTACTTCCGATTTAGCTTCAAGAACATCGCTTTCAGAATTTAATTTTCCGTCAAATAATTCCTGAGCCACTTTTAGTTTGTTTTTTGAAACCAGTAAATCATTCTTTGCATCGATAGACTGCTTTTCAAAATCGGCAACATCAGTACTTTTTATGGTTGCTAAAACTTGCCCTTTTTTTACATAATCTCCAAGTTCAACATTTACCTTCATAACGTTTCCGCCTACAAGCGGGTAAACATCAATCATTTTATTATTGTCGGCAGTAATTTTTCCATAAAAACTTAATTCATTTTTTACAGTCTGCGTTTGTGCAACAGCCGTTGTGGTAGTTTTAAGCATATTATCGCTCAAAACAAATGAAGTATTAGTCTGCGGATTATCTACTTCTTTTTTACAGCCTGTAAGCGATAAACTTACTATTGCAATCCCTATAATTAGTGTATGTTTCATTATTATTTAATTTTAAAATAAATCCTTGTTGATGGTAGTATTTAGTTCTTCGCCGGAAAGAGCCAGTTTTTTCTTTAATTCATTAACCTGAATATTGGCCTGATTATAGCTTTCCATGAAATCTGTAAATTCCAGTAAACTGATATTACGTTTTTGAAAATTGGTTAAGATTCCATTATAAACCGCTTCGAAATCAGCATTTACGGTTGGTTTAATTACCGCATAATTTTTGCGTGATTCATCCCATTTATTCCAAGCCGATGTAATTTCGGTTTCTAACTGAAGATCAAAATTTTGTTTTTCAACCTTTGACTGAGCTAAAACGGCCTGTGCATTTTTAATATTTCCTTTGTTTTTGTTCCAAAGAGGTAATGGAATTCCGACTGACACATTTGCTTCTTTGTTAAAGGCACCGCTTCGCTGATCGTAATTGGCACCTAAAGTAATATCGGGAACCGAAAGTGATTTTTGCCATTTTACATTCAGCTCATTAGCTTCGATTTCTTTTTGCTTGGCTAAATAATCTGGACGATTCGCAATAGCTTCATCTTCAAAAGATTTTAGATCAAAAGGTATTATTTTTAGATATTTATTAAAATCGTCTTTTGAAACATCAGGAATTATAGTTTCGGTAGCGTTTAAAAGTAGTTTTAAGTTTGCCTGCTCTTCAATACTGCTGTTTACTACTTCCATACGCTCGTTTTTAAAATTTAAATACAATGATTGTAAACGAACAACATCTCGCAGCGGAATATTTCCTTTTTGTGCCTGAATAGAGTAGGAGTTGATTAAGTCTTCTATATGAACTAATTGCTTATCTGTTATTTCAAGACTTTTTGTGTTATAGTAAACGGTATAAAAGCTTTGACGCAATTGAAGTTTTAATGTTCTTAGTAAATCATTAAATTGCAGTTCTGCTAACTGTTCGTTAGTTTGGGCAAGTTTAATTTCATTACGTTTTTTGCCTCCTAAATAAATGAGCTGTTCAATACCAAATGCTTTTTGACCTTGTTTGCCAATGTCAAAAAACTTATCCCTTTCTGGGTTATAAGCATTTAGTTCTGCGGTAATGGTTGGGTTATCCCAAATTCGGGATTGAATGGTCATCGCTTTCGCAGCATCAATATTATAATGAGAGGCCAGCAAAAAAAGATTGTTTTTTAAAAACTGGCTCTCACAATCTTGAAGTGTGATTGTTTTTTGAGCCATAACTACCTGATTAAAGAGTACAAGCAGCAATATTGCATATAGTTTTCTCATTGTATCTATTTTATTTTATACAAATATGCTATCACCAGACTTTAAGAGGGCTTAAAATCTACCTTAAAATTAGCTTAAAATAAAATATTAATGAAAGAATAATTGGAATAAATTTATATTATCATCTGGAATACTGTAAGTTATGTGGGATTTGTGGAGTTTTAGTATTCGGTTTACAATACGTAATCCAAGACCAAAGCCTAATGTTCCTTTAGAATTTTGTCCCCTCATAAAAGGTTCAAAAAGATTTTTTTGTTCGCTTTCGCTTAATGTTTTTCCGGTGTTTAAAACTGAAATTACAAGTTGCTCTTCCTGAGTGCTTATGGTTACTAGTGCTTGCTTATTATCAGAATAAATGCAGGCATTTTTTAAAACATTGATTAATGCAATTTCAAGAAGGTTTTTATTTCCTTTAATTTCCAGTGCCGTGTCTAAATTTTCACTTTCTTCAATTTCAAATAAAATGACAAATTCCGGAAAACTTTTTTTAAGATTTTCTATAGCCGAAAACAAGATTTCATCCATTCTATGGATTTCATTGTCTTCGTTTTCTTTATTATTGTCAATTTTAGATAATATTAATAGAGAGCTAATTAATTGCGTTAAATGATTGACATCTGATAAAATTGTTCCAAGAAAGTTTTTTTCTTTAACAGAAGTTACGGGATCAGCAACTGTATTTTCGATTTGTGCAGTTATTCTTGATAACGGAGTTCTAAGCTCGTGTGAGGCGTGAGCTGTAAATTCTTTTTGTCTTTGGTAAGAAACCTCAATGCGATCCATCATGAAATTGAATTCATTTGCAATTAAATCAATTTCATCTTTATTGCTTTTAGATTCAATACGGGTATCAAGATTATTTTCGTTGATATTTTTTATTTTTTGATGAAATAATCCCAGCGGATTCATCGCTTTTCTAACCATAAATGAAGTTAAAACCCAGCAGATACAGGTAAAGAATATATATGATACAACTAGAGTATATCTTAAAAATAGGAGTTTTCTTTTTCCGTAATCATCAGTTGCCGAAATTAGAGCATAAAAATCTTTTTCATTTGTATCATAAAAAACACCATATACTTCATAATCACCTTGCTGTTTAAAAAACGTTTTGTGTTTTTTAAGGTATTTTAAATCTTCAACAGACCAATTAATTTTGGCATCGTCGATACTGCTGTAAATAAGTTTAAAATGAGAATCAAAAACCAAAGTTTTTTCATCATATAACTTATTAATTGAATTTTGATCAATCATTTTAAGCAGTTGATCATCGACTTCTTTTACATTAACTAAAAGTTTGATGTTTGAAAGCGCTTTTATTTCAAGACGTTCACGAAATTCTTCTTTTCTAAAATTAGAATACAAAACAAATATCACGGTCGATGCCAACCCAAAAAGGATTGTAAACAACAAACTTACCAGTAGTGATATTCTGTTTTTTAATGTCATTCTTTGTTACTTAAATAATAACCGTAACCAATTTTAGTTCGAATAAGTTTAGTTTCGTGCTCTTTGTCAATTTTCTTTCTAAGAAAGTTTATATAAACTTCAATTGTATTTTGATTGGTTTCAATATGATAATCCCACAATTTCTCTGCGATAAACTGTTTCGAAAGCACTTTTCCTTTGGCATGAGCCAAAATTAAAATCAGCTTAAATTCTTTTGGAGTCAGTTTTATTTCTTCACCGGAACGAAAAACTTTCATTTCATCTTCCAGTATTTCTAAATCTTCAACAATGATTTTATTTTCCGTTTGCTGCGGAATTTCTTTTCTTCTTAATAATGATGAAATTCGGGCAAATAATTCTTCAAAATGAAAAGGTTTAACCAAATAATCATCAGCACCGCTGTCAAAGGAAGCTAGTTTGTCTTCAATTTCACTAAAAGCTGTCAGCATTATAATAGGTGTTTTTTTGTCAACTTCGCGAATGCCTTTGCAAACCTGAATTCCATTTATTCCGGGTACATTAATATCCAGAATAATTAAATCGTATTCATACGGAAAATATTTTTTTAGAAGTAAAGATCCATCATAATAAGGAACACACTCGAATTGCTTAGTAGTAAAAAATGCCGATATTTCTTTAGACAAAGTAAAATCGTCTTCGAGTAGTAGTATTTTCATATTTGAGGGAATTTTAAAATTCGGCCATTAAAAAAACAGCCGAATTTAATATAAAGATAGTTTTTATTTGAAGTAAGAGAATGTTTCGTTATTCTCAATCTTCAATAATGATTCATAAATAAGCTGAATGACATTTTCAACATCTTCTCTTTGAACCATTTCTACTGTAGTATGCATATATCGTAATGGAAGAGAAATTAATGCCGAAGCGACACCTCCGTTGCTGTAAGCAAAAGCATCAGTATCTGTTCCGGTTGCTCTGGATGTTGCATGGCGCTGAAAAGGAATATTGTTTTCTTCGGCAGTGTCTACAATTAAATCGCGAAGTTTGTTTTGAATTGCAGGAGAATAGGCAACAACAGGACCTTTACCCATTTTTAAATCGCCTTCTACCTTTTTGTCAATCATTGGAGTAGTGGTATCATGGCACACATCGGTAACAATAGCAACATTTGGTTTTATGGTATGAGCGATCATTTCTGCACCTCTAAGACCAATTTCTTCCTGAACCGAGTTGACAATATATAAACCAAAAGGAAGTGTTTTTTTGTTCTCATGCAATAAACGGGCAACTTCGGCAATCATAAAACCACCCATTCTGTTGTCTATAGCACGACATACAAATTTGTTTTCGTTCAAAATCATGAACTCGTCAGGATATGTAATAACACAGCCTACATGAACACCCATTGCCTCAACCTGTTCCTTAGTTTCACAGCCTAAATCAATAAAAATATTGCTTAATTTAGGAATTTCCTCTTTGTCTCTTAAACGGGTATGAATAGCCGGCCATCCAAAAACACCTTTTACAATTCCTTTTTTGGTATGAATGTTTACCCTTTTAGAAGGAGCAATCTGATGATCTGAACCGCCGTTTCTAATTACATATAATAATCCGTCTTCTGTTATATAGTTTACATACCATGAAATTTCATCGGCATGGCCTTCAATAACAACCTTAAAAGGAGCATCTGGATTAATAACCCCAACAGCCGTACCGTATGTATCTGTAATAAAAGTATCAACATAAGGTTTTAGATAATTCATCCAGAGTTTTTGTCCTTCGTTTTCATATCCGGTAGGCGAAGCATTATTTAGATAGCTTTCCAGGAAAGCAATAGAGGTATCGTTTAGTATAGATTTTGTGCTCATAAAAATATTTTTGCGCTAATTTATAAATTTGGTATTAGAGTTGTGTATAAATATATAATTTTACGTTTAAATTAAGATTCTATGAGATTTAACTGCTTCATTCTATTTATACTATTTATTTCATTAACAAGTCAGGCCCAAGTTACCCCAAAAGAGAATCAGGAAATGGGCTACATATTAACAGAAAAAGATTCGATACTAAATGATACGATTCAGCTTCCTGAAATAATTATTTCAAAAGGACAGCAAATGAGTGCCGAAGAATTGAAACAATTTCAGATTCTGCAAATGAGAGTATATAAGGTATATCCGTATGCTCGATTAGCAGCCGACAGACTAACAGCATTAAATAACGGAATGGCCAGATTAAAGACCAGTCGTGAAAAAAAGAAATATTTTAAAATTGTAGAAGATTATCTAAATAATGAGTTTGAAGACAGACTCAAAAAGCTTTCCAGAAAACAAGGGCAGATTCTTGTAAAACTCGTGCATCGACAAACCGGGAAAACAACCTATGAATTAATAAAAACTTTAAAAAGTGGTTTTAAAGCTTTTGTTTCAAACACAACAGCAAATTTGTTCGATATAAGTTTGAAGACAGAATACAAACCTTACGAAGTCAATGAAGATTATTTAATAGAAACAATTTTAATTCGCGGTTTCGAATCCGGACGTTTGGTAAATCAGCCTCCGGCAAATCCTGTAAACTATAACAACCTAATGACGCATTGGGAGAAAAAAGCAAAAGAAATTAATAAGTAGTAGTATACTACACATATATATATACATCCAACCCGACAGATTTTCAAAACCTGTCGGGTTTATTCTTTCTACATATAATATATAGTATATATGTATAAGATTATTTTAATCTCAATTTTCTTTAGACACGCACAAGGGCCCATCTAATTGT